>Ga0307379_10011748_pt1 | contig 11457 bp, 9 predicted proteins | sample UN2MG_FD_202237 | JGI IMG/M metagenome (GOLD analysis project Ga0307379, IMG submission 202237) | Soil microbial communities from Risofladan, Vaasa, Finland - UN-2 | ecosystem: Environmental > Terrestrial > Soil > Coastal area > Acid sulfate soil | place: Finland: Risofladan, Vaasa | collected... | reverse complement strand
GGAACGGTTCGCCGTCGCGCATCTCCAACAGGCCGCCGAACCGCGAGACGACCGGCACGCCGGCCGTCGCCAAAAGACCGTTGAGCGTCAGGGCGCACATGGTGCCGATGGTGGCGTCGCGAACCGGCCCCAGCAGACCGGGCACGTGGGTGCCGACGCCGTCGATGGTGCCGAAGCGTCCCATGCCGAGGCCCGCCCGCAGCACCGGGGCCATGGCCTGGCGGACGTCGTCAATCTGCGCTGCCGGGACGGTCGAGAGGTTCAGGATGACCGTGCCGCGACGGCGACGCAGGTCGAACGTCATCTGGTACGCCAGTTCCTCGCCGCGGGCGTCGATGAAACCGACCTTGTCGATGGCGCCGGCGGCGGCCAGTTCGTTGCGGCCGCGGGCGGTGAGTTCCCGCCCGGCCCGGCCCAGGTTGACGGTGAGGCCCTCGGCGTCCATGGCGGCCAGGTAATTACGGACCATCCGCTGCGCGAGGTCGATGCCGGAGGCCTGAAGACCCCGGGCGATCTTGGTGCTTCCGACGGGCCGACCGGCCTCGTCGAGGACCCGGAGGATGGCGACAATGGTTCGTCGGCGGTCGGTGTGCACAAGTGCCTCCGGGCCGTTGCCCGTCCATGTCCGTCGACCGGGCGGTCGCTTATACGTGCAGCGCGGCGGGTCCCCGTACCCGCCGCGCGATACCTATTCGGAAATCGAGCGGGGCCTACACGAGACCCTGGGCCGCCATGGCCTTGGCGACCTTCAGAAACCCGCCGATGTTGGCGCCGGCCACGAGGTCGCCCTTGGTGGCGTACGCCTCGGAGGCCTCCATGCACTGGTCGTAGATGGAGTTCATGATGATCTTGAGGCGGTTATCGACCTCGTCGAACGTCCAGGACAGCCGCATGGAGTTCTGGCACATCTCCAGGGCGCTGGTGGCCACGCCGCCGGCGTTGGCGGCCTTGGCCGGGCCGAAGCGGACGCCGGAAGCCTGGAAGACCGCGATGGCCTCGGGGGTGGACGGCATGTTGGCGCCCTCGCCCACGGCGATGCAGCGGTTCTCGACGAGCGTCTTGGCCGACGGCTCGTCGATCTCGTTCTGCGTGGCCGACGGCAGGGCCACGTCGCACGGCACCGTCCAGATGCCGTTGCACCCGTCGTGGTACTTGGCCGAGGCGTGTTCCTGAGTATACTCCTTGATGCGACCGCGCTCGACCTCTTTGATCCGCTTGACGGTCTGGAGGTTGATGCCCTTCTCGTCGACGATGTAGCCGTTGGAGTCGGACATGGCCACGACGCGCCCGCCGAGTTGCTGGATCTTCTGGGCGGCGTAAATGGCCACGTTGCCCGAGCCGGAGACGGTGACGTTGAGGCCCTTCCAGTCCTTGCCGGCGTCCTTGAGCATGCGGCTGACGAAGTACACCAGGCCGTAGCCGGTGGCCTCGGTGCGGGCCAGCGAGCCGCCCCATTCCAAACCCTTGCCGGTCAGGACGCCGGTGTAGGTGTTGGTGAGCTTCTTGTAGTAGCCGAACAGGTAACCGATCTCGCGTCCGCCGACGCCGATGTCGCCGGCGGGCACGTCGACGTCGGGACCGATGTGGCGGAAGAGTTCGCGCATGAAGGCCTGACAGAAGCGCATGACCTCGTTGTCGGACTTGCCCTTGGGGTTGAAGTCGCTGCCGCCCTTGCCGCCGCCGATGGGCATGGTCGTCAGGGCGTTCTTGAAGATCTGCTCGAACCCCAGGAACTTGATGATGCCCAGGTACACCGACGGGTGGAACCGCAGGCCGCCCTTGTACGGTCCGATGGCGTTCGAGAACTCGACCCGGAACCCCCGGTTGACCTGGACCTCGCCGTTGTCGTCCATCCAGGGGACACGGAAGATGATCTGGCGGTCGGGTTCGACGAGGCGCTCGAAGATTTTCATCTTCGCGAGCTCCGGGTGCTTGTCGATGACCGGGCTGACCGACTCGGCCACCTCGCTCACCGCCTGGTGAAACTCGCTCTCGCCGGGGTTGCGGGCTACCACCCGTTCCATGACATGGTCAACGAACGCCTGCGACATGGTAGGTCTCCTTCTGCCCAAATAGTCCAAAGGCCTGGTCTGTTCGCGCCTTTGTGGCGCGGCTGCCGCCTGCTGGGGCAGAACCAACGCTCCAATGATAGCATGCTGGCCGGAAATAGCAAGGGGAATTTCCGGTATTATCTTGCATTTGACCCACACAATAGGCATAGTGCTGCCGTATAAGGCCCCGCAGCCGAAGAAAGGGCCATAATGCGTTGGCCGCAAGGCATTAGTCCAACACAACTTGTCGCGCGGCGGCCTTCCCAGGCCGCCGCGATCGGGCCGGACGCATGTTCCTGGCGGCCTAGGAAGGCCGCCAGGCGGGCTAAAGTAGCGAAGTTGCGTTGTAGGATTAGCGCCACGGGCCTTACGCGTCTTTTGCCAAGCAAGTCGGTTGACGCGGTGGGGCGGCCCGACTAGACTTCGATGGTCTTAGGGGGGAGGCAGGTTGGCGGGAATGAACGACATTGTGGCCAAGCGACAACTGGGACCCGACGTGTACCGGATGGACGTCGTCCATCCAGGCGTGGCCCGTAAGGCGCGGCCGGGGCAGTTCGTCATCCTGCGGGTGTCGGAGGACGGCGAGCGGTTCCCCCTGACCATAGCCGACAGCGACCCGGCGGCCGGCACCATCGCGCTCATCTTTGCCGTCGTCGGCAAGTCGACGACTCTGCTGGCCGCGCTGAACGAGGGCGACGCCGTCCTGGACCTGGTCGGACCGCTGGGGATGCCCACGGAAATCGAGCGCTACGGTCGCGTCCTGTGCGTGGGCGGCGGCATCGGGGCCGCGCCGCTGTATCCGATTGCCAAGGCGTTGAAGGGCGCGGGCAACGAGGTCGTCGCCGTCATCGGCGCGCGGTCGAAGGACCTGATGATCCTGGAAGACGAGTTCCGGGCCTTTGCCGACCAGGTGCTCGTGGCTACCGACGACGGCTCGTACGGTCGGCGCGGCTTCGTGACCGACGTCATCCAGGACGATCTGCTTGCGACGGGGACGACGTTCGAGAAGGCCTGGGCCATCGGGCCCGTGCCGATGATGCGGGCCGTGTGCGAGGTGACGCGCGGCGTCGGCCTGCCGACGGTCGTCAGCCTGAACCCCATCATGGTCGACGGCACGGGCATGTGCGGCGGGTGCCGCGTCATCGTCGGGGGCCAGGTCAAATTCGCGTGCGTCGACGGGCCGGAGTTCGACGGGCACCAGGTCGACTTCGCGTCGCTGTCCCGCCGCCTTGGCACGTACCGCGACAAGGAGCGGCGCGACCACGAGTCGTGCCGCATCGGTCTCGATCGCCCGTAACCAGGGAACCGCCGGGCGCGAAGCCCGGCATCAGGAAAGCGAAAGCCCGGCACCATGCCGACCCCAAAGGGCGAAGCCAAGAGCCGCAAGCCGCGTGTGCCGATGGCGGAGCGCCCGCCCCGCGACCGCGCCGCCGACTTCGACGAGGTGCCCCTGGGCTACACGCCCCAGGAGGCCCAGGCCGAGGCCGGCCGGTGCCTGGTGTGCAAGAAACCGCAGTGCGTCGCCGGGTGCCCGGTGGGCATCGACATCCCGGCCTTCGTGCGGCTTATCGTCGAAGGGAAGTTTGAGGAGGCCGCCGACCGTATTCTGCTGGTCAACGCCCTGCCGGCGGTCTGCGGCCGGGTGTGCCCGCAAGAGACCCAGTGCGAGGTCCGGTGCGTGCTGGGCAAGAAGGGCGACCCGCTGGCCATCGGCAACCTCGAACGCTTCGCCGCCGACTGGAAGCGGGCGCGCGGCAGTTGCCCCTTGCCGCCGGTGCCCGAGGCCACGGGCCGGCGCGTCGCCGTCGTCGGGTCCGGCCCGGCGGGCCTGACGTGCGCCGGCGAACTGGTCGGTCGCGGCCACGCCGTGACGGTCTTCGAGGCGTTCCACAAGACGGGCGGCGTGCTGGTCTACGGCATCCCGGAGTTCCGCCTGCCCAAGCGGATCGTGCAGGACGAAGTGAACCGGCTGGCGGCGCGGGGCGTCGAGATGGTCACGAACGCCGTCGTCGGCAAACTCCAGACCGTCGACGAGTTGCTCGGCACCTGCGACGCCGTGTTCATCGGCGTGGGGGCGGGGGCGCCGATGTTTCTGAACGTCCCGGGCGAAGACTTCCTGGGCGTCTACAGCGCCAACGAGTACCTGACCCGGACGAACCTGATGCGGGCGTACGACCGCGAGCGGGCCGATACGCCCATCCTGCGGTTGAAGCGCGTGGCGGTCGTCGGCGGGGGCAACGTGGCGATGGACTCGGCCCGGACGGCCCTCAGGCTGGGCGCCGAGGCGGTGTACATCATCTACCGTCGCAGCCTGACCGAGATGCCCGCCCGCGCCGCCGAAGTCCATCACGCCGAGGAAGAGGGCATCCGGTTCAACCTGCTGACCAATCCGACCCGCATCCTGGGCGACGAGAAGGGGTGGGTGACGGGCATGGAGTGCCTGCGCATGGAACTGGGCGAGCCCGACGTCTCGGGCCGCCGCCGGCCGGTGCCCATCGAGGGGAGCGAATTCGTCTTCGACGTCGACACGGTCGTGGTGGCCATCGGCAACCGGCCGAACCCCATCGTGCCGCAATCGACCCCCGACCTTGAGACGACCCGCTGGGGCACCATCGTGGCCGACGAGCACACCGGCCGCACCACCAAGCCGCGCGTCTGGGCCGGCGGCGACATCGTGACCGGCGCCGCCACGGTCATTAGCGCGATGGGCGCCGGCCAGGCGGCCGCACGCGACATCGACGCCTACCTGCGCTCACCCGAACCGCGCCCCTGGCAGATGGACGCCTGCTCCGTGCCGGGCGACGGCGAGGTGTAACGCGCTGCGGGTCTTGCGGTTGCTCAGGCCAGGGCCGCGTCGATGGCCGCTTTCAGCGTGTCCTTGGCCGTGACGCCGACGAAGCGTTTCACTTCCTTGCCGTCCTTGAGCAGGATGAGCGACGGGATGGCCGAGATGCTGAACTTGGCGGCGGTGTTGCGGTTGGCGTCGGAATCGAGTTTGCCGATCTTGGCCTTGCCCTGATACTCGGCGGCGAGTTCCTCGACGATGGGCTTCATCATCTGGCACGGCGCACACCACTCGGCCCAGACGTCGACCAGGCAGACGCCCTTGGTCTTCTCGACCTCGGCGGCGAAGTTCGCATCCGTCAGTTCCAGCGCCCCGTCAGCCATCGGTTGTCTCCGTTCCGGACCACGCGTGTCTTCAAGGTTCCCTTGCGGCGGGCGGGCTGCCGCGCGGCCATAGCGCCCGCACGCGAGCCGCGGTCTTACCCCTGCTTGCGGTCGCCGACGAACAGGCCGCAATGGCACTTGCCGGTCTCGGCAATCTCCTGGCCGTGCGTCTCGCACGGGCAGACGTTGCGGCGGTCGACGTCGGCATCGCCCGTGACGACGCGGCACGGGCAGTAGTAGTCGCCGAACTGGACCTTGCGGCGGACGAGTCCCTTGATGAGCGCGGCGACCACCCGCTCGTCGGGGTTCAGCCGATACGGCGACTCGGCGTCGTGCTTCTCGACTCGCTGCACAATCTCTCGACGCAGGGCCTCCTCGTCCGGCTTGTCGCTGTTCTCTGGCATCGCGGAATCTCGCAGGCGTAACCCGGAATCGCTCTCGTGCATCGATTATAGGCCGTGGCCTTCGATGCGGTCAACCGAAAAGGGCAGGGGTCAGTCCGTGGCCCACAGAGCATTTTGCATCGTGAATTGCAACCAGCCATCGGAGCATGACTTGTAGCGCGGGGGTTTACCCCCCGCGCCACATGTCCTAAGCCCCATGACCGCGGGGGATAAACCCCCGCGCTACAGCGGTGGATGCAAAATGCTCCACAGACCGCGGCCGTGACGGCGCGCGTCGTCCTCCTGGAACTCGAGTTCGGCGCGGTAGCGGTAGAGCCGCTCGGTGTCGACGCGCGCGAGGCCCTGCTGGACCAGTACCTCGGCCACCAGCCGCGCGTCGGCGTACGGGAACGGTGCTGCGCGGTCATCGTCCGAGGGCGGCAGGTAGATCGAAACCGGGACCGGCGCGTCGGGCTCGCGCTTCGACCGCGGCTCCAACTCGACGTACACGGCCGTGCCGGCCAGCAGCAGCTGCCTGAGGAACGTCGCGGCGCGCTGGCGGTCGGCCGGTTCCTGCGGGTCGGCCACGCCGGCCAGGCGGACCACCCCGAGCCTCGACAGCCGGAGCGTGACCGGCCCGAGGACCTCCTCGACCGTGTGGTACGACCCGTCGGGCACAGGGTCGGGCCAGGGGTACCGGGGCGCCATGCGTCCGCGCAGCATGTAGACCGACCACAGGCCGATGGCCAGCCAGCAGAGGACGATGAGGAACCAGAGGAGACGGCGGTCTCGGGGGCTGGAGGCAAACGATGGTGAGCCCGAATGGTCTGCGGATTCGCCCACGGCCGACGCTACCGTTTCAGGAAGTACTCCATGAGTTCGTGGCCGACGGCGACGTGCATCCCGGTCTTGCGTGCGGCGGCCTCGGTCATCTCGTGCCGGCCGCGGCCGGGCGTCAGGCCCGAGCCCATCATGGCGAAGGGAACCGGTTTGGCCTCGTGCGACCGCATGTCGAGGGGGGTCTCGTGGTCGGGGGCCACGAGGATTCGCCAGGGCTCGTCGCCGGCCTCCAGGGCCCGCAGCAGGGGGCCGACAATCTCGCGGTCGACGGCCTCCAGGGCCCGGACCTTCTCGCGGGCGTCGCCGTTGTGGCCGGCCTCGTCGGTGGCCTCGACGTGGACGACGACGAGGTCGTGGCTGGCGAGGGCCTCTACGGCGGCGGCGGCCTTGCCGGCATAGTTGGTGTCGTAGTAGCCGGTGGCGCCCTCGACCTCGACGACGTCCCATCGGACGAGCCGGGCGATGCCGCGCACCAGGTCCACGGCCGTGATGGCGGCGCCCGAGAGGCCCCATCGTTCGCGGAACGACGTCAGGACGGGCCGCTGTCCTTCGCCCCAGAGCCAGATTTGGGAGGCCGGGTTCTCGCCCAGGTCGCGCCGGACCTGGTTGACCGAGTGGCCGGCCAGGACCTGGCGCGACGCCTCCATGAGTTCCCGCAGCCGGCCCGAGTGGCGGCCCTTGGGCAGGTACTTCTTGATCGCGAGGCCCAGGATGTCGTGCGGCGGGGTGGTGCGGACCTTGAACTTCTCGCCGCGAATGACCACCAGGTGCCGGTACCCGATGCCCGGGTAGAACCGCAGCATATCGCTGCCGAACCGTTCCTCGAGTGCCCGGATCAGGACCTCGGCCTCCGGCGTCGAGATGTGACCGGCCGAGTAATCGACCATCCGCTCGTCGGCCACGGTCACGAGGTTGCACCGGAAGATCCAATCGTCGGGCCCGGCCTCGATGCCGCGCGCCGCCGCCTCCAGCGGTGCCCGGCCCGGGTAGTTCTTGAGGGGGTCGTAGCCAAGGAGGCTGAGGATGGCGACGTCGCTGCCGGGGGCCATGCCGGGCGGCACCGTCTGGACGGTGCCCAGCCGACCCTCGGTGGCGATGCGGTCCATGTTCGGCAGGCGGGCCACCTCGAAGGGCGTGCGCCCGCCCAGCGCCTGCGTGGGCCGATCGGCCGCGCCGTCCGGAATGACGATGGCGTACTTCATGCGTTCCCCTGGCGGGTCTCTTCGAGCATGCGGATGCGCACCGCCGGCCCGGCCATCGACGGCAGACGCTGAATTTCGTCGAGCGCCGCGGCCACGTCGCCCTCGCGGGCATCGTGCGTCGTCACGACCAGCGGCACCGAGTCGGTCCGCGTCGGCTCGTGCTGGAGCACGGAGGCGACGCTGATGTCGTGGCTGCCCAGGGCGCCGGCGATGCCGGCCAGGATGCCCGGCTGGTCGAGGACGTCGAACCGCAGGTAGTACCGCGTGCGCGTCTCGTCCATCGGTTCGACGGGCAGCGACGCGCCGCGGCCGGCGAGCCAGGCCACGTGCTTGCACGTAATCGCCGCGCGCCCGAGCGCGGCGTCGACGATGTCGGCCACGATGCTGGAGGCCGTCGGCATCTCGCCCGCGCCGGGGCCGACGTAAAACGTGTCGCCGACGGCGTGGCCCGTCACGAGGACGGCGTTGTCGGCGCCCGAGACGGTGGCCAGGGGGCTGGCGGCCGGCACGAACGTCGGGTGCACGCGCAGGCCCAGGCCGGCGTTGGTGTGGCGGCCGATGGCCAGCAGTTTCAGGACGTACCCGAGTTGGGCACCGAACGCGATGTCGTGTGGGCTGACGCCGGCAATGCCCTCGACGTAGATGTTGCCGACGTCGATGCGGGCCCCGAAAGCCAGCCCGGCCAGGATGGCGAGTTTGTGGCGGGCGTCCTCGCCCGAGACGTCGAGGGTGGGATCGGCCTCGGCGTATCCCTTGGCCTGGGCCTGGGCCAGCGCGTCGTCGTACGACGCGCCGGTCTCGGACATCTGCGTCAGGATATAGTTGCAGGTTCCGTTCAGGATGCCCGTGATGGCCGAGAGGCGGTTGGCGATGAGGCCGTCGCGGATGGCCCGGATGATGGGTATGCCGGCGGCGCACGACGCCTCGAAACTGATGGACCGACCGGCGGCCCGCGCGGCCTCGAACAGTTCGTCGCCTCGCCTGGCCAGGGCCGCCTTGTTGGCCGTGACGACGTCCTTGCCGGCCGCCAGGGCCCGCTTCATCAGGTCGACCGCGAACGTCGTGCCGCCTACCGTCTCGACGACGATGCCTACATCGGGGTCGGCCAGGCAGGCCTGGGCGTCGGTGGTCAGGAGGTCGCGCGGCACCGGGACGGAACGGGGACGGTCCAGGTCGATGTCGCAGACGTGGCGGAGGACGAGGCGGCACCCGGCGGCCTGGGCGAGGCGTGCGGCATCGTCGAGCAGAAGGCGGATGACCCCCGTCCCGACCGTGCCGAAACCGACGACCGCTACGCCGATGGTCTTCATCGTTGCCCCTGGCGGGTCCCGGGCGCGCCCCAAGAGGTCAGTAAATACGCTGCCCAGCGGCCGCGTTCAAGCGAAAAAGCGGCCTGCGGCATACCCCCGTGGCCGGAAGAAACTCGGAACCCCCGTCGCCTGGGGGGGTTAGAGTGAAAAGAGCCGGGCGATGGGTGCGCTGCGGGTGCGCACGGGCCGGCCACCGGGGCGAGATCGCGCATGAGCATCGTCGAAGTCCTGCTCGAGAAGGGCCTCATCCAGCCGGAGCACCTGACCGACGCCATGAAACTCCGCCGGAAGGAGGGCATCCGCCTCGACCGGGCCCTCGTGCGGCTGGGGTACGTGACGGAGGAGACCGTGCTGCGGATCACCGGCGAGCAGTTGTCGATTCCCCTGATCGACCTGTCAAACGTCGAGATCGACGTCGAGACCCTCCGCAGCCTGCCGGCCAAACTCGTGTACCGCAAGAACCTGGTTCCCATCAGCCGCAACGACGGCACGCTGACCGTGGCCACCAGCGACCCGTTTGACCTGTACGCCTTCGACGAGTTGCGGCTGCTGACAGGCTTGGCGATTCAGCCGGTGCTGGCCACGGAGGAGGAGATCGCCAAGGTCATCAAGACGCACTACGGCGTGGGCGGCAACACGATCGATGAGATGATGGGCACCGACGACGTCCAGGTCATCGGCGATGCCGCGAAGGAAAACGAAGACCTCCTGGAGATGGCCCAGGAGGCCAGCGTCATCAAACTGGTCAACGAGATCTTCCTGGAGGCGCTGAACGAGCGGGCCAGCGACATCCACGTCGAGCCGTACGAGCACCGGCTGGTCGTGCGGTACCGCATCGACGGCGTGCTGCACGAGGCGTCGATGCCGCCGCAGATCGGTCGGTTCCAGGCGGCCATTATCAGCCGCATCAAGATTCTGGCGAAACTCAACATCGCCGAGAAACGCCTGCCCCAGGACGGCCGCATCAAGTTCCAGGTGGGCGACCGGCAGATCGACGTCCGCGTCAGCGTCATTCCGATGCTCTTCGGCGAGGGCATCGTCATGCGTATCCTCGAAACCTCGACCGTCCTCTACACGTTGCCCGAACTGGGCATGGCCGAGGACACGTTCGCCGTGTTTCGCGACGTCATCGCCCGGCCGCACGGCATCCTGCTCGTGACCGGGCCGACCGGCAGCGGCAAGACCACCACCCTGTATGCGGCGCTCCAGGCCATGGTCAGCCCCGAGATCAAACTCATCACTATCGAGGACCCCGTCGAGTACCACCTGGAAGGCGTCAGCCAGATCCAGGTGTCGCAGAAGACGGGGCTGACGTTTGCGCGGGGCCTGCGGTCGGTGCTTCGCCACGACCCCGACTCGGTGATGATTGGCGAGATCCGCGACATTGAGACGGCCGAGGCGGCCATCCAGGCGGCGCTGACGGGACACCTGGTGTTATCCACCTTGCATACGAATGACGCCTGCTCGGCCGCCACGCGGCTGCTCGACATGGGCGTCGAGCCGTTTCTGGTGACGAGCACGCTGGCCGCCGCCATGGCCCAGCGCCTGGTGCGCACCGTCTGCGCCGACTGCAAGGAAGAGTACGAGCCGGACCGCGAGCAACTGCCGGCGGACTTCCTGCTCGATCCGGGCCAGCGGCTGTGGCGCGGCGCGGGGTGCCGCAAGTGTCGCGGCACGGGGTTCCGCGGCAGGACGGGTCTCTTTGAACTTTTGGTTGCCGACGACCCTATCCGCGAGAAAATCATGGAGCGGGCCTCCTCCGGAAGTATTATGAACGTGGCCGTCAAACAGGGACTGAGGCTCCTGCGGAAAGACGGCTGGATGAAGGTCCGGGCCGGCATCACGACGCCCGAAGAGGTGATGCGCAGCACAAAAGTCTGAGCGGCCCGCGGCGCCGGTGCCCGGCCCGGCAGCGGGGCAGGCCTGGCGGGGGGCGGCGGACCGGGCGGTGAGGCCACGTGGCAACATACCAGTACATAGCCAAGACGGGGGGAGGCGAGGAGGTCGCGGGCCTCATCCAGGCCGAGAGCGAAGCCGCCGTCGTCCGCGCGCTCGACGAGAGGCGGCTCTTTCCGGTCCGGGTTACGCCGCAGGAACAGGTCGCCAAGGGCCGCACGTCGGGCCGCGTCCGGACGCGCGACGTGGGCCTGCTGTACGGTCAACTGTCGGACCTGCTGGGGGCCGACGTGCCCGTGATGAGGGCCCTTGAGATCCTCGCGCGGTCTACCGTGAACAAGCGCCTGACGGGGTACATCGCCCGGGTCCGCGAGGACGTGGCCGCCGGCAAGTCGCTGGCCGACGCCATGGCGGACTACCCGGACGTGTTCCGGCCGCTGCACGTGGCCATGGTCCGGGCGGGCGAACGGGCGGGGTTCCTCGAAGAGGTCCTCGCCAACCTGGCCGGCTTCCTCGAGCGGCAGGACGAACTGCGGAACAAGGTGCTCGGGGCGATGGCGTATCCGTTGCTGGTGGCGACGGTGGGCGTCATCGTGGGGGTGGGCCT
>Ga0307379_10011744_pt1 | contig 11461 bp, 9 predicted proteins | sample UN2MG_FD_202237 | JGI IMG/M metagenome (GOLD analysis project Ga0307379, IMG submission 202237) | Soil microbial communities from Risofladan, Vaasa, Finland - UN-2 | ecosystem: Environmental > Terrestrial > Soil > Coastal area > Acid sulfate soil | place: Finland: Risofladan, Vaasa | collected... | reverse complement strand
GACGTCCGGCTCGGTCCCGGCGCGGCGGATGAACGCGAGCAACGTCTCGAGTGGTATCGCCCCCTCCAGGTGGAGGTGCAGCTCCACCTTGGGGATTTTGCGCGCGAATTCCCGGAGTTCTTCTGCGGCGTTGGGGTTCATATTAGATTAAACGAAAACGCCGGCCGCGGGGCCGGCGCCCGATTGCTATCAACGTACATTTTTTAGCCTCCCCGAAACTACTATTATTTTGGCGAAAATTGTTTTTTGTAAACACCGAAATATTCTCTTATACCGTGAAACGCAATCCAGTCGCCTTTGGGGCTCCACGTAGGATCCAAAGCCCACCATTTGCTTTCTCCCCGGGGCGTACCGACGAACTTCGTATCCCGGCCGGTAGCAGGGTCCATTAAATATATATCGTAGCCTTCGCCGACCTCTTTAACGAAAGCGAGCCGCTCTCCGAACGGGTGCCAGGCCGGGTCCATACCTTCTACGACGAAACCCGTTTTTTTCGGGTCCCTAATATTAACCGCCCAAATTTCGAATACGCGGCCAGGTAAATGTTTCGTATAAAAGATATTCTGGCTATCGGGGGTCCACGCGGGGTCTAACACCTGGCCGTGCGGTACCAATTCTATCGATTCTCCCCCCTCGGCCGGCACGATACAAATAACGTAGGCGTGCGTTACGAACTTAGTATAAGCTATGTACTTTCCGTCGGGCGACCACGCCGGGTCGCCGGCGTGCTGGTCCAAAAATAAGCTTGTCCGCCCGCCCAGGAACTCCACTTTATAAAGTTTTGTTTTATTCTCCGTCCATTCGTAACCCTCGTAAATAATCGTTTCGCCGTCCGGAGACCAATCCAAGTCGTAAACCTCCATCTTCGGCTCGGGTTTAATGTCCCCCTTATTTTTCCCGTAGGGGTCACAATAATATATATAAGGGCCAAAACCAACCGCAATAACGTTCTTGGAACTCCAAGACGGCTCGCCGCCTACGCCCAGCAAAACCGGAATGACGCCGTCGGCTTCGGGCTCTTCGTCACCACAACCCAAAAACAAAATTAAGCATAATGTAAAAAGTATCCTCTGCATTTCACCGTTTACCTTAATATTTTACACCTAACATAACCCCCCCCTGTTGTCAAGTATTATTTTTTACGAAGTTACCTAATAACGTCATCTTTAACCAGTCTTTCGGGCGGGTTTATGTCTAAACGTATGATACAATTTACAATAAATTGCGCTCTATCGCCGCGCGCTCCAGGTCCTCGCGGAAGTCGGGGTGGGCGATTTTAATTAGCTCCCGGGCGCGGGCCTGCAGCGACTTGCCGTGCAGCGACGCCACGCCGAACTCCGTCACGACGTAGTGCACGTCGGCGCGGTTGGTCACGACGCCGGCGCCGGGCCTTAGCGTATTGACGATGCGCGATATCTCGCCGCCCTTGGCGGTGGAGGGCAGCGCGATGATGGGCTTGCCGCCCTTGGAGTACGCCGCGCCGCGGATGAAGTCCACCTGGCCGCCGAAGCCGGAGTAGATGCGGGTGCCGATGGAGTCCGCGCACACCTGGCCCGTGATGTCGACTTCGATGGCGGAATTCATCGCGACCTGCTTCTCGTTCTGGGCAATTACGAACGGGTCGTTGACGTAGTTCTGGGGGTGGAACTCGAATACCGGGTTGTTGTCGACGTACTCATTAAGGCGGCGGCTGCCCAGGACGAAGCCGGCGATGACCTTGCCGCGGTGCAGCGTCTTGCGCGCGTTGGTAACGATGCCGTTCTCGATGAGGTCAATTACGCCGTCGGAGAACATCTCGGTGTGGACGCCGAGGTCCTTGTGGCCGCCCAGCGACGCCAGCACCGCGTCGGGAATCTCGCCGATGCCCATCTGCATGGTGGAGCCGTCCTCGATGAGCTCCGCGACGTGCCGGCCTATCTTCATCGCCGTCTCGGACACTTGCCCCGCGCCGGGCATCTCCTTGAGCGGCTCGTCGACCTCGACGATGTGCGTCAGCTTGCGTACGTGGATGAACGAGTCGCCCAGCGCCCGCGGCACCCGGGGGTTTATCTGCGCTATAACGTAGCGGGCCTTCTCCGCGGCGGGCTTGGTTACGTCCACGCCGGCGCCGAAGGAGCAGAAGCCGTGTTCGTCCGGCGGCGAGAGGTTGCACAGGACGACGTCCACGTCGTAGAAACCATCGAGTATCAAGTTGCCTATTTCGTAAAGATAAATGGGTATATACTCGGCGCGGCCTTCGTTCACCGCCGCCCGGGCGTTGGGCCCGGTGAAATAGGCCATATGGCGGAAGTGGGGCGCCATCTCGGGGGCCATATACGGCGCCGGCCCGAAGGTCAGGAGGTGCCACACGCGGACGCCCTCCAGCTCCGGCGCCCGGGCCGTCATCGCCTCCACCAGCGTTATGGGCTCGGCGCAGCCGGGGTGGATGTGCACATTATCGCCCGATTTTATGACCTTGACCGCCTCGGCCGCGGTCGTCCGCTTATTCTTGTAATCTTCGAGCCAACTCATTACCATGGTCGTCGCTCCGCGAACCCCCGGGCCGTTAGTCGCCGATAATCCCTTCGATGGGCGTATACTCGAGGTTGAACAGGTCGCACAGGCGGGGATGGGTGCAGGCGCCTTCGAGGAAGTATATCCCTTTACGCAAACCCGGCTTCCGCCGCGCGGCCTCCGCCACCCCCAACGCCGCAACTTCGGCCAAATATTCCTTGAGGTTGCTGTTGAACGCGTACGAGCAGGTGCGCGGCACCGCGGCGGCGATGTTGGGCACGCAGTAGTGGGTGACGCCGAACTTCTCGAACACCGGGTCGGCGTGACTGGTGGGCCGGCTGGTCTCGACGCAGCCGCCCTGGTCGATGGCGATGTCCATCAGGACGGCGCCCGGCTTCATCGAACGGACCATCTCCTCGGTAACGAGCATGGGCGGCCTGTCGCCGTGGACGTAGGCCGCGGTGATGACGACGTCGGCGTACTCGCACGCCCGGCCTATATTGGGAGCTTCCGCCATATGGGTAATGACCGCCGGCACTACGGCCTCCGCCCGTCTTAAATTGGCGACCGAGCGGTCGAAGAGGTGGGTTTGAACGCCCAGCGCCGCGAAGGACTTCGCCGCCATCGTCCCCACGTTGCCGGCGCCCACGATGGCCACGGCCACCGGCGGGATGCCGGGGAGATTGGCGAGCGCGACGCCGCGCCCCCCCTCGTAGTGGGAGAGGTAGCGGCCGGCGATACTGGGCGCCATATGGCCCACCAGCTCCGATATTATCTTCATCACCGGGAACTCGCCGCGGTCGTCCTCCAATATCTCGTAGCCGACGGCCACGACCTTCTTGTCCAACGTCGCCCGCACGGCCTCGTCCACCTGGGCGCCGAGTTGAATGGCGCTGAAGACGACGGCGCCCTCGTTCATCAGCGCGATTTCGTCGACGTTGGGCGGGTGCACCTTAGCGACGACTTCCGCTCGGCCGTAGACCTCCTGCGGCGAGAAGACGACCGTCGCGCCGGCCTTCTCGTACTCCTCGTCCGCGAAGCCGGCATCGGCGCCCGCCTCCGTCTCGACGAAGACGTGGTGGCCTGCGCACGTAAGCGCGTACGCGCCCATAGGCGTCACCGCTACGCGCGTCTCGGCCGACGTTTGTTCTTTGGGGATTCCGACGTCCATAGCGACTCCTCCCGGTCCTCTCGCGGCCTGCGTGCCGGGTATCTCCTACGCCCTTTATAATATTTAAAGCATAAACGGTCAACCTAAATTTCGGTCCCGCCGGCGAGGCGGGAAATTTAACGTTCGCGCAAAAAAGAGCGGACTTTGTGTAGGATTTCACTTGACACCCGGCGCCGTATATTTTAGATTTACCGAGCGTTCCGGCCCGGCCGGGGCGCAGGCCGACGCGACGGCCTAGAGTTCGCGCCTGCCCTTTCTACCGGCTCCTTGCCCGAGCGGACCGCCGCTCGCTTAGGCCCATACCCCGTAATGGGGCGTGGGCCTTTTTGTCCCGCCTGCCGAAAGTTGCTAACGATGACCATCAATAAAACAGACCCCGGCTTCAAGTACGACGTCGCCGCGGAGCCCGGCGGCGAGGCCATAAAGTACTGCTTCGCCTGCGGCACCTGCACCGCGGCCTGTCCCGTCCGCGCCATCGACGAGCGCTACAACCCCCGCAAGATAATCCGGATGATCCTCTTGGGGCTCCGCGAGCGCGTCCTCTCGAGCGACTTCATCTGGCTGTGCTCCACCTGCTACTCCTGCGAGGAGCGCTGCCCGCAGGGGGTATCCTTCGCCGAGATAATCACCGCGGTGAAAAATATCGCCGCCCGGGAGGGCAAGCTGCACCCGGCGTACGTGACCCAGCTCGACCTTCTCAAGCAGTTCGGCCGCCTCTACGAGTTGGAGGAGTTCGACAACAAGAAGCGCGCCAAGATGGGCCTGGCCGAGCTCAAGACCACCTGCGACGAGGTGGGCAAGCTGCTGGAAGAATCGTAACCCTTTTATTTATGGAAAACAAGTACGCGCTATTCCTCGGCTGCACCATCCCGCTGCGCGGCCGCCAATACGAGAAGTCGGCCGTCGAGGTCGCGCGGCTTTTCGGCGCCGAGCTCGAGCCCCAGCAGGATTTCGCCTGCTGCGGCTTCCCCATCAAATCCGCCACGCGCGAGGGGACGCTCTTGTTGGCCGCGCGCAACCTGGCCGTCGCCGAGGAGGCCGGCCTGGAGGTCCTCGCGCTCTGCTCGAGCTGCGCGTCGGTCCTGGCCGAGGTCGCGGAAGAACTGGCCGAGGACGACGGCCTCCGCTCGCGCGTCAACGAGAAGCTCGCGAAGGTTAACCGTAAGGTCGAGAAGCCGCCGCGGGTCCGCCACTTCGCGCGGTGGCTCTACGAGGAGGTCGGGCCGGAGGCGATTAAGGAGAAAGTGGTCGCGCCCCTCGGCGACTTCCGCTTCGCCGTCCACTACGGCTGCCACTACCTCAAGCCCTCCTGGGCCTTCCACGACGCCGAGGACCCGGAGGCGCCACATTCGATAGGCGACCTGTTGCGGGCGACCGGCGCCGCGGTCGTCGACTACGCCGAATACAAGAAGTGCTGCGGCGGCGCGCTGTTGGGCATAGACGCGGAGCTGTCGCTGGCCATCGCCGGCGAGAAGCTGACGCGCGTCAAGGCCGCCGGCCCGGACGCCGTCGTCCTCGTCTGCCCGTTCTGCGCGGTGATGTACGACGACAACCAGAAAAAAATAGCGGCGCAGCTCGAGCAAGAGCTCGAGCTCCCGGTGCTGTTCCTGCCGCAGGTGCTGGGGCTGGCGCTGGGCCTCTCGAGCAAGGACGTCGGCCTGAAATTGGCGAAAAATAAATGTGAGAAGCTGCTCGCGGCGTTCGCGGGGGAATAGATGCCAATACCGGGTTTCGAAAACGCCGTTATCGAACCCGCTAAGTGACGCGACTACGTACTATCTGAAGAACATCCCATCGGTAGGTATAAGGCAGCGGTATTTAAAAAGCTGGGTTATACGAGGGAAAATTGGAGAGATTTGGACGAAGACATACGCCAACAAATACTAACGGGGCAATTCGAACAAGTCGAAACGACCCCGTTCGGAAAAAAATACGTCATCACAGGGATTTTATCGGGACCATCCGGGGACGCGGCGCCCGTCGTAACTGTCTGGATCGTGAAACGCGGCGAGGAAATACCGACGTTCGTTACCATATATCCGCTTAGGGGGTTATATGACATTTAAATTACTAGAGCCCGTAGTTCTGGTTAAAGATAAACCTGATTTCGGCCTCAAAACCGGAGACTTGGGGACCGTAGTCGAAATTTACGACGACCGCGCCGTGGAAGTCGAATTCGTAAAAACTTCCGGGGAAACTCTCGCCGTCGTGACGCTCTCAGCCGACGACGTTCGGGCGGGCGAACGCGACGACGTGCTGGCGGTAAGGTCGTCGAAAACAGCTACTACGTAATCCGACTACAGATGGCTAACGGCAAAAAATGTAACGACGTCGTAGACGCCGCGATGGTGGTGGGCGGCGGCGCCGGGCCGGTGGCTTAGAAACGCTGTAAACGCGAGGAGGTATAAATATGGACGCCCTTGAGCGCATATCGGTAGACCCCGACGTATGCCACGGAAAGGCGTGCATCAAAGGGACGCGGATTATGGTTTCGGTTATTCTCGATAACCTCGCGGCCGGGTTGACGCCGGAAGATATAATAAAAAGTTATCCGACCATTACGAGAGAGGATATACAAGCGGCCGTGGCGTACGCCGCCGAACTCGCCAAAGAACGGTCCGTCCCGATAGGAAATTAGAATTTGACCCGGTTGAAATTAGACGAAAACCTGCCGGTGGAATTGGCGGAGTTATTTACGGCCGCGGGGCATCCCGCCGAAACGGTAATCGGGGAAGGGTTGGGCGGAAAGGCGGACGAAGAGGTATTTTCGCTTTGCCGGGCCGAGGGCTTAGTTTTAGTCACGTTGGACTTGTCGTTTGCCGATATAAGGGAACACCCGCCGGGCACTCACGCCGGGATAATAGTGCTCCGCTACGCAAAGCAAGATAAAAATTACGTTATGAATAACGTCCGAGGATTGATACCGCGTTTGGATAAAGAACCCCCCGCCGGCGAAATCTGGATCGTAGAGGAAGCTCGCATCCGCATCCGCGGCGAGGAATAATGGTTAACACCTCATCCGAAACCCCTTGTAACGTCGTGGGCGCCGCGATGGTGGTGGGCGGCGGCGTCGCCGGCATCCAGGCCGCGCTCGACCTAGCCAACGCCGGCGTCAAGGTATACCTCGTCGAGAAGGGCGCCGCCATCGGCGGGACCATGGCCCAGCTCGACAAGACCTTCCCCACCAACGACTGCTCGATGTGCATCCTGGCGCCCAAGCTGGTCGAGGCCGGCCGCCACGAGAACGTCGAGATACTAACGCTGGCCGAACTCGAGAAGCTGGAGGGCGAGGCCGGCAACTTCACCGCCCACGTCCGCCGCCACCCCCGCTACGTCGACCTCGACGCCTGCACCGGCTGCACGGATTGCGCCGGCGTCTGCCCGGTCCAGTACCCGGACGAGTACGAGGTGGGCCTGGTCCAGCGGCGCGCCATTTACCGGCCGTACGCCCAGGCCATCCCCAACTGCTTCGCGATTATGAAACGCGGCAAGGCCCCCTGCCGGAACGCCTGCCCCATCGACCAGGCGGCGCAGGGCTACGTCGCCCTCATCGCCGAGGGCAAGTTCAAGGAAGCCCTCGCGCTGATAAGGAAGCAGAACCCGCTGCCGGGCGTCTGCGGCCGCGTTTGCCACCACCCCTGCGAGGAGGAGTGCCTCCGCGGCGAGGTGGACGCGGCGGTCTCCATCCGGTCGCTCAAGCGCTTCGCCGCCGACTGGGAGGCCGCGAACGAGCCGGACTACTCCTACGTCAACGACTACGAAATTGAGAAGAAGGGCGAACGCGCGGCCGTCGTCGGCGCGGGGCCCGCGGGCCTCACCTGCGCCCACGACCTCGCCTTCGCCGGCTACGAGGTCCACGTCTTCGAGGCGCTGCCCTTCGCCGGCGGCATGCTGCGCGTCGGCATCCCGAGCTACCGCCTCCCCCGCGACGTGCTGGACCGCGACGTCGGCTTCCTCGCGAAACTCGGCGTCCAGTTCCACTACGACGCCGAGCTGGGCAAGGCCTTCACGCTGGACGACCTGTTCGAGGACGGCTACAAGGCCGCGTTCGTCGGCGTCGGCGCCCACGAGAGCCTGAAGCTCCGCTGCGCCGGCGAGGAGCTGGAAGGCGTCGTCGGCGCCGTCGAGTTCCTGCGCGAGTTCAACCAGGAAGGCAAAGTTTGGGTCGGCAAGCACGTCGCGGTAATAGGAGGCGGCAACGCCGCCATAGACGCCGCGCGGACGACCCGCCGCCTCGGCGCGGAGGTTACGATCTTCTACCGCCGGACGCGTACGGAGATGCCCGCCGACGACCTCGAAATAGAGGAGGCGCTGCGCGAGGGCATTCGGCTCGAGCTCCTCACGGCGCCCGAGGAGATACTCGGAAAAGACGGCCGCGCCGTCGGCATGCGCCTCCAGCGGATGGAGCTGGGCGAGCCGGACGAGAGCGGCCGGCGGCGCCCGGTCCCCATCGAGGGCGACCTCTACGACGTCGAACTCGACATGGTTATCCCGGCCATCAGCCAGGCCCCGGTCGTGGAGCACCTCGACGCCGACGAGGCGATATGCCTCACCAAGTGGCGGACCGTCGAGGTCGACGAGAACACGGGCATGACGGGCCGCGCCGGCGTCTTCGCCGGCGGCGACGCCGTCACGGGCCCGGGGATGGTCACCGAGGCCATGGCGCAGGGGCGCCGCGCCGCCCGCGGCATAATCGACTACCTGAACGGCGGCGAGTATCCGGTCCTCGAGCCGTCGGCCCTCCCGGTGGTCGAATCCGACGACGTTCCCAAGGACGAGGCCGCGCCGACGCCTCGAGCCGAGATGGCCGAGGTCCCCCCCGCGAAACGCGCGGGCAACTTCGACGAGGTGGAGCTGGGCCTGACGGAGGAGCAGGCCGTCGCCGAGGCGAAGCGCTGCTTGAGCTGCGGCCTGTGCTCCGAGTGCCTGGAGTGCGTCGCCGCCTGCAAGCCCGAGGCCATCCGCCACTTCGACGTCGAGAGGGTAGAAGATGTCCCGGTCGGCGCGGTGGTCCTGGCGCCCGGCTTCGAGGAGTTCGACGCCGCGCTCAAGAGCGAGTACGGCTACGGCCGCCTCCCCGACGTCGTTACCTCCATCGAGTTCGAGCGGCTGCTCTCGGCCTCCGGGCCCTTCGGCGGCCACCTCCAGCGCCAAAGCGACGGCGCGGACCCGGTCAAGGTCGCGTGGCTGCAGTGCGTCGGCTCGCGGGACACCACCGTAGGCCGCGGCTACTGCTCGTCGGTGTGCTGCATGTACGCGACGAAGCAGGCCGTCATCGCCCGGGAGCACGACGCCGACGTCGAGCCCACGATCTTCTTCATGGACATGCGCTCCTTCGGCAAGGAGTTCGACCGCTATATCGACCGCGCCGAGAGCGAGTACGGCGTCCGCTTCGTCCGCTCGCGCGTCGACAGCGTCGAGCGCGAGAACGGCAAGCTCGTCTTGAAATATGAGGACGGGGCCGGCGCCTTCTCCCGCGAGGAGTTCGACCTGGTCGTCCTCTCGGTGGGCCTGACGGTCGACGCCGACACCAAGGCCATGCTCGAGCGGCTTGGCCTGGAGACGGACAAGTACGACTTCGTGGCCTCGCCGCCCTTCCGGCCTACGGATACGTCCCGAGCGGGCGTCTTCGCCGCCGGCGCCGTCGCCGGCCCCAAGGATATCCCGGAGTCGGTGACGCAGGCCTCGGCGGCCGCGGCGCAGGCCTCGGCTGTCGTAGCGCCGGCCCGCTGGACCGAGACGACGGAGGCCTCCTTCCCGGCCGAGCGGGACATCAGGGGCGAGCCGCCGCGCGTGGGCGTCTTCGTCTGCCACTGCGGCATCAACATCGGCGGCGTCGTGGACGTGCCGTCGGTGGTGGAGTACGCCGAGACGCTGCCCTGGGTCGCATACGCCGAGCGCAACCTCTTCACCTGCTCGGAGGACACGCAGAAGCTCATCGCCGAGAAGATCGACGAGCACGGCCTCAACCGCGTCGTCGTCGCCTCCTGCACACCGCGCACCCACGAGCCGCTCTTCCGCGCCACGCTGCGCGAGTCCGGCCTGAACCCCTACCTCTTCGAGATGGCCAACATCCGCGAGCAATGCTCGTGGGTCCACATGAAGCAACCGGCGGAGGCCACGGCCAAGGCCAAGGAGCTGGTGCGGATGGCCGTCGCCCGGGCGGTCAACCTCACGCCGCTGACCGACATCGAGTTGCCGGTAACGCAGACGGCTCTCGTCGTGGGCGGCGGCGCCGCCGGGATGACCGCGGCCCTCGGCCTCGCCGACCAGGGCTTCGAGACGTACCTGGTGGAGAAGGAAACCGAGCTCGGCGGCCACCTCCATCACATCAAGTACTTGCCGGGCGGCGTCGAGGTCGGGCCGTTCCTCGACGAGCTGACCGCGAAAGTCAAAGGCCACGGCGAGATAAAACTTTTCACCGGCGCCACCCTTAAGTCGGTATCGGGCTTCGTCGGCAGCTACGTCTCGGTCGTCGAGGATAAGCAGGGCGAACACGAGCTCGATCACGGCGTCGTAGTCGTCGCGACGGGCGCGCGGATGGCCGAGCACGACGAGTTCGGCTACGCCTCGAGCGAACGGGTCGTATCGCAGCGCGACCTGGAGGAGGCGCTGGCCGCGGGCAAGGTCCCGCACGACGCCTCGATCGTCGTCATGGTCCAGTGCGTCGGCTCGCGCGACGACGAGCACCCCTACTGCTCGCGGATTTGCTGCATCGAGGCCGTCAAGAACGCCCTTAAATTAAAAGAGCTCAAGCCGGAAGCGAACGTATACATATTATATCGGGACATGAGGACGTACGGCGAGGCCGAGGACTTCTACCGCGAGGCCCGCGAGCGCGGGATCTTCTTCGCGCGCTTCGAGCCGGACAACAAACCGGCCGTCACGCCCGGCGCGAATAAAGTTAAAGTAAAGTGGTACGATATCATACTGGGCGAAGATGTCGAGATCGACGTCGAACTCGTCGCGCTGGCGCAGGGGACGTGGCCCGACGCCGCGGCCAACAAGGAGCTGGCCGAGATGCTCAAGGTCCCGCTGACGGCGGACGGCTTCTTCCTCGAGGCGCATATGAAGCTCAGGCCGGTCGACTTCGCGACGGAGGGCGTCTTCGTCTGCGGCCTGGCGCACAACCCCAAGACGATAGCGGAGTCGGTGGCTCAGGCGCAGGCCGCGGCCGCCCGGGCGGCGACGATCCTCGCCAAGCCGACGATAAAGGCGGAAGGGCGCGTCGCCGTCGTGAACGAGCGGCGCTGCATCGCCTGCGGGACGTGCGAGGGCGTGTGCCCCTACGGCGCTATCGAAGTAAATAAGGAGAAGATGTTGGCGGAGGTCAACGCCGGCCTGTGCAAAGGCTGCGGCTCGTGCGCCGCGGCCTGCTGGTCCGCCGCGGTGGACATCGCCGGCGTAACTAATGAACAGCTGCTCGACGCCATCACGGCGCTATAATACGATACCGGCGGCTTTAGCCGCCGGAGCGTCAGCAGCGGAGCGTAAACGTCAGGTTTTTAACCTGACGGGGGCTCGCGGGAGCAGCGGCCGAACAATACGATCGAAACCGGCGGCTTTAGCCGCCGGAGCATCAGCAGCGGAGCGTAAACGTCAGGTTTTTAACCTGACGGGGGCTCGCGGGAGCAGCGGCCGAACAATACGATCGAAACCGGCGGTTTCAACCGCCGGAGCGTCAGCAGCGGAGCGTAAACGTCAGGTTTTTAACCTGACGGGGGCTCGCGGGAGCAGCGGCCGAACAATACGATCGAAACCGGCGGTTTCAACCGCCGGAGCCTCAGCGGCGCAGCG
>Ga0307379_10011742_pt1 | contig 11462 bp, 8 predicted proteins | sample UN2MG_FD_202237 | JGI IMG/M metagenome (GOLD analysis project Ga0307379, IMG submission 202237) | Soil microbial communities from Risofladan, Vaasa, Finland - UN-2 | ecosystem: Environmental > Terrestrial > Soil > Coastal area > Acid sulfate soil | place: Finland: Risofladan, Vaasa | collected... | reverse complement strand
GGAATTACAAAGGCAAAAGCAAATTTTACGCGACTTGCCCGCACTGCCTGTATAAGGTTAGGGTTCAAAGTGAAGAAAAATCTAAACAGTCTAAATTAGGGGGCGAGTGAGTAGCTAGCCTTAAGAAGAAATCTAAAGCAGAATTACTGCAAATTGAACGTGAGCAGGAGCGGGAACCGGAACACCTTGATCTTGATGCTAAAGTCTATCCGGCGTATATCTTGGTAGATGAGGAGGGCAGGCAGGTCGAGATCGTACGCGGTCAATATGAAACTGGAGATAACGGTGAAGAGGGCGGCATTACAGCTAACGACCGAGAAGGATATAGGAATTTCAAAACAAAGCGAGTGATGCAGAGCTGGAATGAAATCACCAACTTCGATACCCCTGGCGAATTCAAACCCGGTCATAAAAAGCGTCCAATTCCCGAACACATTGATCTAACCCCGCTACTTACGACCACCGACGACAACGAACGAACGAAATTAAACGAAACTATTACCATTGAGCAACCGGTTAATTGGTGGATCAACGAATCAGGGGAATCCGTAAAATTATACAAAAATGGCAGGCTTGAGGGCGAATTCAAAGGTACAAGCAAATATCATCAACTCTGTGTCGAATTTCCTCGTGATACATCGCGTCTCTGGCAAACGGTCTTAGGCGAACGCATTAAGCCTACGCAAATCAGCTCGCTATTATCTCAGAACTTAGACGATACACCTAGATCACCTAATTTTTGCTATAAATGGGATCAGACGGATGAGGCTTATTACATAATGAAAACCAAAGAAGGGCTTGCTGAATTCATCGCTGAGACGGTGCCAAATTACTACTGTGTGCCTGCTGCCTCTCCAGACAGATGGCGTTTCAAATGTCCCGACCGCAAAAAACTCTTAGTGCCTAGTGCGCGCGTATGGGGCGATGCTGGTGACGACGATGTGGGTGAGTGCAACAACTGGGATGATGGAGGCGGAGCCTCCGAACTGCCTCCACCCAACACCCTACGGGGTGACATCCTCATTTACATCAATCCAAAGACAGGTCAAGCAGAGTACACGTGCCCCCGATGTAGCCATAACAACAACAAAAGATTCGGGGGAGATGGCCGTCCTGTTAAACATCCGATATCCAGAGAACTGAGAGCTATATTGTCGGAGGCGGGTATAATCCCGTCTAAAGAATATAAAAATAAAGACCGAACCGTGGAGGCCGATGCGATCATTACACTGGTTAACACGACCCCTGGGATCAGTTACTACAGAATTGACCAGACTTTTGGATGGCCGAAGGGAACAGCCGAACGTCTCATTAAAAATCGCCTGGAAGGTAAGGTCAAGGTTCGCAAGGGCAAGAAGGGATATAGAGTCTATCCTGCGTAAAATCGCTATGCTTCGCAATATTTTTTTAGAAATAGGTGTAAATTATGCATATAGTACTAATGAAGAAAGACCTTTTTTCGAGGTGTTTATGCAACCAATTGGAATGAAAATTTTGATTCAACGAGATAAGAGCGGTGAATTTGATTTGAGAATTCCGGCATGGATAGGCGATCAATTAGGTGGTTTATTGTTGATGCAATACGATGGCGATCAACTGACGATCTCGCCGGTAATTTTATAAAAACATTGTATAGCTGTTGAACACTAAATTTTAGCCATGAATTGCCTTAATTAGCTTTGGCTATTCAAAAAAACTGATTTTACCAGGCCGTTAGACCGGCCCGGCACTAAAAAGAGGTCTTCATGAATATACACTACTTCCAAGGATTTAAAGCTTTCCATAACAACCAAAAGCGTTTGAAATGTCAAAAAAAGGACGAATTTAGCCGCGATATTTTGCAGGCGGTATAAGATGGCCGCTAAAAATGGCTTCTCTAGATCCGATCATCTCAAGGCGGAGTGGGCAGCACAGATCTTAAAAGAATCCGCACGAAACCAAACAACCGCGAGAGCTTTACATTATTTTGCATTAGGCCGCCAAGACTATCCACTCTTCAAAAAATCTGGGCTAGCTGGTTTGCGAAAGTATGAAGACAACGATGCTGCAAGTTTAACTAGCTGGATTGCATTAGCAAAACGTCTTGGACTGATTGAATGGGACAGGCTGCCAGATGAAAGTGTTGGCGAATACGGTGAGCTGGTATTTGATCCCTCAGAATGTGATTTCTCTTACGAATACACTTTGGATAGGCCCGAATTCTATGAACTGTCTGAACTGAAGAAGTACCTGGGGCAAAATAGCTTTGTTTTCGGATACACACGGATCAAACGCGATCAGCCGTATCATTTGGAACTATGGGTTGAAAAGGCCACCATGAATAGTATTCTGCGGCCTGTATGCACTAAGTATGGTGCTGTTCTGGTGACGTTCCAAGGACACTGCTCATGGGGCGCTGTTTGGAAGTTATGCAAGCGTGTGAATGATGACGACCGGCCAGCATTGATATTCTATCTATCAGACCTGGACTCTTCAGGTTTTAGGATGGCCGTCGAGCTTTCGGAGAAGATTACCGAGATAAACGATAACTTTTACGGTGGACAGCTCGATATTCGAGTCAGAAGAATAGGCCTAACGCCTGGCCAGGTGGTTGATTTCAAGATCCCATTAGTTGATCGCAAGAGCACTGAATTAGCTAACAACGAATTATATAAAAATTATGTGGAATCTTATGATCTTAATCCAACTAAAAAAGCAGAACTCGATGCTTTAGAGCGGTATTATCCGGGTGGAGTGGCTGCTTTCGTCGATCATTGGCTAAGCAGGTTCTATGATTCTGAATTAGATCAACGGTGTGCCTCGGTAACTGATGAATATGTAGGATCAATGTCTGAGGTATACGGACTGCCTGAGAACGTGGTATCTCTTAGACGTAAGATATTGACAGATCTAGAAGATCTAATTAAGCTCGAAGACGGTCTAGAAGCGCCTGAAGGCGAAGAAATCTACATTGACCTTGAACCGGAGACTTCTGACCCCGACGAAGAATCTTGGTTGCTGGACACTCAAAACGATATCAATCCTGCACACGAAGATATTGATTTTGCGAGGAGGCGGTGAGCATGGCAGCGTCAATTCTCGATAACCTATCGGAAGAGCTGACATCCCTCCAGCAGTTTTGTGTGCGCTATGAAAAGCAGCCATTCATTAAGACACCCAAAACGGGCAAATTGACGGCGTCTTGGGCGGGAGTCGAAGGCGAGTGGGCAGGGCCGGAAGGATATTTGACTTTCTCCGAGGCCCGCAAACTCCTGGAAGATAGCGCTACGGTGCGCGTGAACATCGGCGGTGAGTGGGTGGATCGCCCCATCACAGGCATAGGATTCATGAACGCGAGGGCGGCAGACCCGGAGCGGCAGATAGTGGGCGGAGACCTGGACTGCTGCCGAAACCCGCTAACCGGGAATATTGGCAGGTGGGCATATACTCTCCTGCACAGGATTCAGCCCTTTTATGTGGAGGTCAGCCCATCGCAGACTGGGGTCAGATTCTTTGCACTGGGGCATCTGCCGGAAGACGTTGATAGTGTGACTGGATATGGGGACCAAGACGATCTTCCAGCAGCTGACAGAGAAGCTATCCTAACGGCTAAACCAAAGGCGCGTGAAAAACTTGCCAAGGGGAAGCCGGTGTTCAATGGTGTCGAGCTCTATGTAGATAGCCGCCACCTGACATTAACTGGCGATAAGCTACCAACCTATTGCTATGCACCGGAAGACCGCACTAATGCACTTTCAGAGGCGCTAAAGGACTACCTTGCAGAAGAGCAGCCCATCAAGAAAAACAAGTCCACTAAGAAGGCAGGCAGCTTTCCACCCTTGAATATCCTGCAGGTGATAGACACCACCGGCTTTGAGGAGCACGGCGGGGAGCTGGTAGGTCCTCACCCAACAGAGGGCAGCATCACTGGCGCAAACCTGAAAGTGAATCCTGGAAAGGGTGTATGGTCTTACCTACATGATTTCAAGGGCGGTACTGCCCCTGGCGGCGATGCGTGGATGTGGCTAGCGTGTGAGTGCGGGGTGGTGCCGTGGATGAGCGCCGGCGCAGGCATGATGGTGGACCCGGTGGTGATCGCCAAGACCATGCAGCACGCGGCAAATCGTGGCCTTATTCCGGAGACGCCTGATATCGTGGCAGCATTCAGAAAGGCAACGTCGGGCAATGAAGAACCAAAAGGCCCGAATGTTATCGATGCTATCAGGGCGCTGGCTGGAGTCTGCGACGGGGCAAAATCACAGGATGGCATGGGCTTCTCCAAGTTCGACCGGGAAGCGAACGAGGATCTTATAGAGAAAGCGATATCCGGGAAAGAGTTATCGCCAAAGAAAGAGAAAAAAGCGTATGCATTCTTGAAAAAATACAAAAAACAGCTTAAGGGATTGGGCATCGACTACGGCCAGATCGGCATGATTGACCGGGATAACGGCGCAGCGAGAGAAGATGCCGGTCCCACCGACTCGGAACAACGTGAAATTATCGTCACGAATCGGCACATGCAAGACATCACCGCCGAGTCCTTGCCTGAACTTGTGGCTTACAACAATCCGCCCAAGATATTCGTAAAGGCCGGGTACCTGGTCCAGATCGCAGTGGATGAGAAGGAGATAACAAGGATCGAGCTATTAAGCGAGTCGGCATTAAAAAGTAGCCTCTCCAGATGCGCCCGATATATGCGAATCGCGGGCGAGGACGGCGAACTCGCCGCAACCGACGCGCCGGGTAAAGTAGTCAAAGATATGTTGGCGCTGCCTAATTGGCCAGGGATATTGCCAATCGTGGGCCTCATCTCCAGTCCAGTAGTCAGGCCAGACGGCTCTATCATAGATCAGCCAGGTCATGATGCCGCCACGGGCATCTTCTACACGGGGAATGTGGGCATGGCACTGACCGTGCCCGACAGCCCCACCCAGGACGAGGCAGTAAAGGCGGCAGCGTATATTATGGCGGAGGTCTTCGGCGATTTCCCATTTAGGGAGCAGGCGAGCCGAGCAAACACTCTGGCGGCTTTATTAACCACACTGACCCTGCCCCTTATAGGTGGCAATATTCCACTCGGACTATTCGACAAGCCGCAGGCAGGCACCGGGGCAAGCCTACTGACAGAAATTATAGCAGAGCTGGTGACCGGCGAAAAGGCCAATATGCAGACGGCTCCCGATAACGATGAGGAGTGGCGCAAGGCCATCACCGCCGTGCTGATACAAGGCCCGCAGATTGTGGTAATCGATAACGTGACATCCGCACTGAAGTCTTCTAAACTGTCGCAGATGCTCACCGCCAGGACCTGGTCGGACAGGATGCTCGGCCAAACCAAGATGCTCAATCTCCCGCAGACGGCGGCTTGGTTTGCGACTGGAAATAACATACAGTTGGGCGGAGATATCGCTCGCAGGGCCTACTGGATTCGCCTAGATGCCGCATCCGCCCGGCCATGGCTCAGGGATGGATTCCGGCACCATGACATCCTGGCGTGGGTCGAAGAGCACCGCAGCGAGCTTCTATCAATGCTCCTTATGATGGTCCGGGCCTGGGTTGTGGCAGGAAAACCAAAAGGAATCGCCCCAAAGCTCGGCAGCTTTGTAAAATGGAGTCAGGTTATCGGCGGCATACTGACTTATGCCGGTATAGAGGGCTTCCTCGGAAATGCTGCCGAGCTTTATGACAGTGCGGATCAGGACATCGCCCAGTGGGACTTATTCCTCGATGAGTGGCAAAAGCTGCATAGAGACGACAAGATCACCTCCGGAATGCTGAAGATTGAACTGACCGATGTCCATGTCGTCTATAAGCCATTTCAGAGCGAAATGCCAGAGGAGATTATCAAGGCTACTGACAAGGGCACCCGTGGAGCAGTCGGGCTCGGCAAGGCGCTAAGCCGTCATGCGGATCAGGTCTTCCCTTCAGGCAGAAAACTCACGGTCGAAGTGGATTCTCACACAAAAGGCAAGAAATGGAGCGTAACCACTATCAAGCGGTCTGCGGTAGATGCAAAAGGGCCCGAACCGCAAGCAAGCGATCCATTTGCGGTAGATGCGGTAGACGGTTTAACCCCAAGCCCAAATCAAAAGGAAAATATTTCAGGTATTGAGGAGAGAGAAGAGAAGATTGTAATAATCCCAGAGCGAAACGGCGGTAGGGGTGGATCAACTACCGCATCTACCGCAAAACGGCCAGATGATATCGAAAGTGGCACTTTGCCATCTACCGCAAATGGGGATGGAGGCAGCATGTGTGGAATAGGCCCTCATCCCCGCAAAGATGCATCAAAGGAAGATCCTGGCTTGCAGAAATTCAAGGCAGGGATAAAGAAGCGGCATTGCTCGTTGTGTGGAAGGACGTTCCCGCATGATTTGACCCCTTACTTCAATGAGGGCAAGAGCAGCTATATTTGCGTGTCTTGCCACATGGGAGGAGCCCCCGTAGAGCAGCCTAAGGCCGATGCACAGGCCCGGTTAGGGGAGGTTGCATGAGACCTCCCCAGCCCGAGCCGGGCGATCATTTTCTTGCCTTGCAGGGACGACGTGTGAATGTCCTTGTGGCCGGGCAACGCATAAGAGGCCGGTGAGCAGGTCTCCCAACATTTCAAGAATGTTTTGGAAATGATGTCAATGAATGCGATTAGTTGATGGAATATACGTGATTGAGGAAATGATGCATTTTTCCCTACATTGCGTATATTATAAGTTACATCTTATAATTATTTCCTCATGCAACTGAATAGCGATTGGATACAGATATAGGCAGCTATACATGTATATTTTGTACAATAATGTAATATATTTTCCTTATTGTACAAAAATTTATATACTTTGGATATAAATAGGGCAATATAGACGATAATGCGGATAAATAGCCTGACAAACATAAGGTGATACAATGTCCGGGGCGACAAAACCAGACAAAATCCGACAGCTTTCTCAGGAACAGATGAACGCCCTTGAACACCTCCTACAGGGCAAGAGTGATAGAGCAGTTGCCGAGGCAGTGGGCGTGAGCCGGCAGACTGTATCGGAATGGAAAAATCATGATCCACTTTTTATCGCCGAATTGAATCGGCAGAGGTTCGAGCTGTGGAGGGAGGCCCGTGAGAGGCTGAAATCCTTGGCCAATCGTGCTTTAGATGTAGTTGAGCTGCAGCTTGATAGTGGTGATCCCAAGGCCACCCTGGCAGCAGCCAAGTACATCCTGCAAGGCACCAGGCTGCTGGGCGAGACCGAGTTGCATGTCGGCGGCCCAACGACTCCCGAGGAAGTGATTCTGCAGGACCTACGAAGCGAAGCCAGACAAGAGCTGATTGCCAAAGAGGGGGCGCCTAAGCCGAGATTTTCGATGCTAGATTTCGACCCATTCAGGGCTGAGATTGAGGATAGTTTTGAGGACAAGGTCGAGGTTCTGGCCAAGAGCAAATTGAAGACAGCAATGGCAGAAGCAGGGCTATCATGAAAGCCCGGCCTCCCTGCTCAAAGATATTGGGGCAGGCTCTCCCGTCCTTGTAGATGCTGTAGTAGAGGTACTCCAGAGCAGGGGAGGCGATTGATATGCTTACAAACCTAACAAATCTAACATATAAAAAAGAGATTTTCAAAGGGAGGCACATCCTCAATGTTACCCTCCAGGAGCTGGAGGCGTATCTCAATGAGTAAACGAACCTCTAAACCTGCTCTTCCCAGGATAAAGGAACCTCCTCCTCTTCCTTCCATTGATGAACTGATAGCAGAGTGTAGAGCTGTAGGCTGGGATGATTTGGCTGCTTCTATGGAGAAGCTCAGGTATTTGGATTCTCCCAAAGGCCAGAGATCCCTAGAACGTAGGGAAAGGAGGCTCTCTAGGTTATGATTAAGTTTTCCTCCAAGGATATTAGGGCTTTGGAGAAATGAGCCAACGGATTGAGTAAATTGGACTATTTAGACCCATTATTAGTTAGATCAGCTCAAAATACTGTTAGGAGCCTTAAAGAAGACTTGAAAGGTGATTCAATGAGTAAAGACGTTGATGAGTTAAATAAAATGGCAGATAAGCTTTGGGATAGATCTCCAGCTCCTGGGCTAACCCCAGAGCAACTTAATGCAATCGACCTTTTAATTTTAGGTAAAACCGATAGAGAAGTATCGGAGATAGTCGGTGTCAGGCGTGAAACGATCACAAAATGGCACAAAAACCCGTTTTTTATAGCGGAATTGAATGTCAAACGAGAGGAATTATGGACGGATTCAAAGCTCAGGCTCAAGGCCTTGGCCCATGAAGCGGTGAATACTCTTACCAATGGCCTCCATAGCTCCGATGAAAAGGTAGCGATAACGGCGGCGGTCCATATCCTAAAGGTCACGGGCCTGTATGATGGTGAATGGAAGGGCACTCTCGCTTTACCAAAGACCCCAGAAGAAGCGGTTTGGGCTCAAATGGTAAAGGAGAAGACCAATCTCTACAGAGGAGTAAGGCCGGATGCTTTTACTGATTGGACTACCAGGGATTGGACAAAAGAGGTAGGTAAAGACCTGACCATTAAACACATTGACATCGAATATGAGAGCGCGGTTTATGAGCAGAAGAAGGTGCTAAGGGAGTTCAAGAAAAAAACAAAGGTTCAGGAGGGCCAGGGCCAACTCTCCTAAGTGGAGCCTGTACCTCTGACCATAGAGCGGCCCGGCACGAGATCGCCAACCGCCCATAGCCCCGTATTTAGGGCAGCTAAACATACCATATACTCTTCTTGCCATTGACTACTTATCTATGTAGTCAACACAGCAATACAGACAAAAAATATAAATAGTGTCCCGGATCATTATCTCTTATGATGCGACAACTAGGAAAAAATATCGTATTGATGGTAATATTGGGGCAGTTATTGATTTTTGGCTTGAGCGTATGTGCATGTTCTCAAGGCATCGATTTTGTTGAATGCAAATATCCAATCGACTACACCAAGGACATATTTTCTAAAGTAAATGTATTGGAGTCAAATCAGACATGCAGTATATTAGATATATATATTTATAAATTATGCAACGAGAAAAAGCAGGTTGATATGGTTGATTACGATGTTTTGACATTACCTGATTATGCCTATACAGATGAGATCGGAAAGCCGCAATTGCCTGTAATAAGGGAGGTTCTGGCAATTCCAGTGGGTTCATCTGTGAATGCAAAAATTCTAGAATATAATAGCTCGACTTACAAAAATTTTAAGATATATCCTGTCCAGCCGCCACAACCGGATGACGTCAATGAATCATCTTCAAAAGATGCGACTTCATTTGCAATTGATAGGGAGTTCTATACCCAAAACGCCTTTTATCCTAGCGATACTGTAAAAATAGGAACCCCAGGAACGTGGCGAGACCTTGCAATTATAAACCTAGAATTTAGTCCGACATCTTTTAATCCCGCCACAGGTGAACTCAATGCCATTAGCCATATTAGGATCGCTTTAGAGTATAAAAGAAATATAACCGCAGAGAAGGAACTAAATGTAAGCAGAGAAACAATTGACCCTACATTTGACAAAATGTATAAACGGTCAATATTGAACTACGATCTTATCGAAAAGGATGTACTGCAAACAAATCTATCTTCAAATATCAGTGATAGCGTCAAAGAAGCTAGAAATTTAACTGATGTCGGCATCGATAACGAAATTGATGCGGCTCCTGTTATCCTTTCAATAAGGCATGACGATCACAGCACATATAACGCAACAAAGCCATTACTGGATTGGCATGCCAATAATGACCAGGCCTATATAGCTTGGTATTTTAAAACAGGTGTCCAAGTCACCGATACAAAAATTAAAGATCTTATTGCAGCGAGATATGCCGAATATCCTAGTCTTAAGTATGTAATAATTTGGGGAGACATTAGCTTCATGCCCTGGCATCTTGCTGATAGTGCTGTGACCAGTGGTGATAAAATACCAGGTGATTATTGGTATAGCCTTCTTGCTGGTGACGACTTATATCCAGAGGTTGCAGTTGGACGCATGTCCGTTGATGGGGATGCAGAGATTCAAAATGTCGTTACAAAGACATTATCTTATCTAAACACTCCTGAAGAATGGTGGTCTGACAACGTCCTACTAGTAGCTCATAAAGAAGGTGCACCATATCAGTTTCAAGGCAACCAAGAGACTATACGTTCCACCTCATACAACTATCCGCTAGTATTTTCGCATTTATATGGTGCATCTGCGGCGAGTGGGGGTGATATAGCAACAAATAAAATGGTTAATGATGCGATAAACAACCGAGTGAGGATTGTGAATTATAGGGGTCATGGGGGCATGACTTGCTGGTGTTCAGCATGGAATACTGCAAATGAGGATTATACAACTGCAAATGCAGCATCTTTGACAAATACGATAAATCCAGTTATTTTTGCCATATGCTGTCAAACTGCACACCTGGACTACTCATCGCAGACGTTATCTGAAGCTTTTACAAAGCCACTTTCTAATGGTGCCGTGGCCTATTATGGTGCTAGCCGGGTTTCTTGGCGTACTCCAAATGATTGGATGGACATATATATATTTGATGCAATCGGTAACCTGAATATCCGTGAGATTGGCTTGATTACTGACTATGCAAAAGTAAGAACACTGACCAGAGATAGTAGCGCTTATACTAAAGATGGTTTAAATATGTATCTATGGTTAGGCGATCCAACTCTTCCAATTAAAGATTATACCGTTACAAAACCAACCATGACCAATGATGGTGCCGCTTCAGGTATTGGTTACACTGTAGCCACGGTAGGCGCACAGATAACAAGTACAGGCGGCGAGAACCCACATTTATATATCGGCTGGGGTACCAGCGATGCTAGTACAGGTTCATGGCCAAATAATAAAGATTTAGAAATACAAGGCGTAGGAACATATCCTGCCGATCTAAGTGGCCTAACTCCTGGAACACAATACTACTACAGATGCTATGCTACCAACTCTGGCGGTACAGGATGGGCTAGCAGCACTGCTACGTTCAATACGTCAATGATAGTGCCCGTTGTACGTGGTTTAGACAAAGGCGCTTGGTATAATACGTGGGATGGTACTTCATGGAGCAATTGGCAGAACCTAGGAGGTCAGCTTGATCTGGTTACTGCAACATCATCTGGGAACGATGTCTACGCCTTTGTCCGAGGTCTAGATAAAGCTCTGTACTATAAGAAGTGGGATGGCACTTCATCTTCATGGAGCAATTGGCAGTACCTAGGAGGTCAGCTTGATCTGGTTACTGCAACATCATCTGGGAACGATGTCTACGCCTTTGTCCGAGGTCTAGATAAAGCTCTGTACTATAAGAAGTGGGATGGCACTTCATCTTCATGGAGCAATTGGCAGTACCTAGGAGGTCAGCTTGATCTGGTTGCTGCAACATCATCTGGGAACGATGTCTACGCCTTTGTCCGAGGTCTAGATAAAGCTCTGTACTATAAGAAGTGGGATGGCACTTCATCTTCATGGA
>Ga0307379_10011740_pt1 | contig 11463 bp, 12 predicted proteins | sample UN2MG_FD_202237 | JGI IMG/M metagenome (GOLD analysis project Ga0307379, IMG submission 202237) | Soil microbial communities from Risofladan, Vaasa, Finland - UN-2 | ecosystem: Environmental > Terrestrial > Soil > Coastal area > Acid sulfate soil | place: Finland: Risofladan, Vaasa | collected... | reverse complement strand
ACAGCCTGTGGAGACGCTGGTGGGATGGATGCCCAAGGAGCAGTTGCTTAGCAGGCTCAGCCCCTACATCGAGACAGAGACAGAATAGCAGCACCACCTTCGAAGCCGCAGTAGCCGCCGGATTCGTCGATACGAATCCGGCGGTTTCTTTATGACTGCCGGGTATGATCGACAAGCGAGAGGAGATTCATCTCCGACGCTGGTCAGGAGACGGCACACAGGCAACCGCGTGGACGGCTCGGCCATGGCACCGACGGGCGCGTGACAAGCGTATCGACTCGTCCACACCTGTGGCGGTGCTCAGACATCCGGCCCCGGGTGAGGCACTCGACGGGGGTTGCTCCGATTCACCGGTGGCCTTCGCCAGTGTCCTGAGAGGGAATTTGAAGGGACTTATATACTGTATGGCTCAATAGGAGAATCTTAAACTTAGCGATAGTGGGCCAAGTTTAAGGTAATGATCCGAGAATCTGTGGTATAATGTAGGCGGGGCAACGCAACAATGGTGGCAGGCCGTGTGTCGACCAGGCGGGCGTTGTTCGCATCCATCAACGAACTGGCCTGAGCACAGTCCGCCGGCCACCGTCGGAGGCTGGTAAGAACGAATGGTCAGAGTAACTCGGTTGACTCTGGCGAAAGCGTTTGGCTTTCGGGCCCATCTGGTGTCACCGTGCATGAGCCGAAGCTGCTGCCACGGAGACACCTTCGTCGGGGTCTCGCGACAGGATCTCGCTCATTCTCCCCACCTGTCTGGCAGTTCGTCCTTCCTGGGACGGCTCATGTGTGACTGCCGAAGGAGGTATCATCAGATGTTGACACGTGATCTCCTGAGAATGCGCATACTGAAGCGGCGGGCTGGTCTCTCAAGAGCCTGGCACACGCTTAGGAAGGGAGTCGGGTTCGCTGCTGTAATTGCACTGCTGCTGCCAGCGCTTGTGGCCTGTCGCGCAACCGTGACCCCCATTCCCACGCCGACGACCCACGCGGTCGGAGGCCAGATCGCCTTCGCCTCCGACCGCGACGGCAGTCTGCACATCTACGTGATGAACGCCGATGGGAGTCAGGTGAGGCGTCTCACCGATCTCGCTGCCGACTACTGGGCGCCCAGCTGGTCGTCCGACGGCCAGCGGATACTGTTTCGGTCTCAGTTTCCTGGGCCGTCTCACATCTACACGGTTAATGTCGACGGCGGTGGCCTGGGCCGACTCACAAAGCAGATGATCGGCGGTGGCGGCGTGGCCCTGTCGCCAGATGGAAGCCAGATCGCTTTCGACACCCCGGGCGATCTCGTGTACGACATCCATCTGATGAACTTAGATGGGAGCGGTTTGAGGAACCTTGCTGAAGACGCCGACAGACCGTGCTGTCCGGCCTGGTCGCCCGACGGGCAGCAGATCGCCTTTGAGTCAGAGACCGATGGATACCACGAGATTCACATCATGAACGCCGATGGCAGCCAATCACGAGGTCTCACAAACCTCCGAGCCCATAGCCGCATGCCGGCCTGGTCGCCGGATGGACGGCAGATAGCCTTCGCCTCGGATCTCGAGGGCAACTTCGAGATCTACGTGATGGACGCCGATGGAGCGAATGTCACCCGCCTCACCAACGACCCGGCCATGGACCAGTCACCGACCTGGTCGCCCGATGGCCGACGGATCGCCTTCGTGTCCCACCGTGATGGCAATGCCGACATCTATGTGGTTAATAGAGACGGCACGGGTCTCGCGCGGCTCACCGATGACCCCGGCAACGACCTCTGGCCAGCCTGGTCCCTCCCTCTAGAGACGCCGGCTCAGTAGGGTGAGCAAGACCGCGTCCCTTAGCCGCTTCGATACAGGCTTCGCCCTTCCCCTTAGACTGTGCTCAGGACAGGCTTCGACAAGCTCAGGACTCCGCCCAGCATGCTGTCAGGGTTCTGCGCCGATCCCGCCCAAGCACCGGGGGGGGCGTCACCCCACCGTATGCTTCGATAGAGGCTTCGCCCACTCAGCATGCTTCCACGCGTTTTCCTGGCTCATGAGCGAGCATCCTGAGTAGCGCCCGAGCGTAGCGTGGGCGCGTATCGAAGGGTGCGACCCCAGGTACCTCCTCGGTCTGTTCCCCTGCATGCTGCGATGCGATACGGGCTTCGCCCATACCGTTTGACTGTGGTCAGTATGCCGCTCGGCATGCTGTCGCACTTCTGCGCCGGTCCCGCCTGAGCACCGGGCGTCCCTTCACACCACAGCATGCTCCCACACAGGCTTTGCCCGCTCAGCATGCTCGGCTTCGTCCAGAGTGTAGGATGGCTACTTGACAAAGGTGCGACAATATGATATTATGTACGTGTAAGCGTACATATGTATAATAGCAGATCGGTGCAGAGACCGTACTGCGGGCCGGTGGGAGGTCAGGTAGGTGGACAAGGCTCTTCGGGAGGAAATCGACCAGCTTCACGCAGAACTGTGTCAGTGTCTCGCTGATCCCAGGCGGATCAGCATTCTCTACGCCCTGAGTGATGGTCCGAAGAACGTGAGCGAACTCATAGAGATCCTGGATATGAATCGCGCCACAGCTTCGAGGCACTTGAAGGTCTTGAGGGACGGGGCCATGGTGAGCACCGAGCGCGATGGTGTCAGCATCTACTACTCCCTGGCGGACGGTAGGGTCATCCAGGCCCTGGACCTGCTGCGGGGGGTGCTGGCTGAGATCCTGGCCCAGCGAAAGGCGCTGGCCGAAGCATTTGAATAGAGAATACGCGGGCGCCCGTGCCGGCGGTTGCCGCAGGGGCGAGGAGCGAAGAATCGGAGGGGAGAACAATGAGCGCAGAGATGAAAGTGGACAAGACCGTCGATTACAAGGGGCTCTTCTGCCCCATGCCCATCGTCAAGATCTCCAAAGATATCAAGGAGATCCAGGTGGGCCAGGTGCTGGAGGCGCTGGCCGACGATCCCGGCGCCAAGGCGGACATGGCGGCCTGGGCGCGCCAGACAGGCCACGAGTTGCTGGAGATGAAGGAAGAGGGCGGCGTGTTCAAGTTCTACGTGCGCCGCGCCAGCTAGTGGAGGGGAACGAGAGAATGGCAAAAGAGAGGAAGAAAAGGCTGGCCCTGGTAGCATCCAAGGGGTCGCTGGATGAGGCGTATTCACCACTGCTTCTGGCCACCACCGCGGCGGCCATGGGTTGGGAAGTGGGCATCTTCTTCACCTTCTACGGATTTGACATAATCAACAAGAAGAGGATGAACGCCTTGAAGGTGTCACCGATTGGCAACCCAGCCATGCCGGAGCCGATCCCTGCCGTGCCCATGAAGGTTCCGAACATCATCGGCACCATCCCGGGCATGACTCACGTGGCTACGGCCTTCATGAAGAGCTGGATGGGCAGGGCCCATCTGCCCACCGTCCCGGAGTTCGTCCAGATGGCCCAGGAGATGGGAGTCAGGTTCTTTGCCTGTGCGATGACCATGGGCGTCATGGGAGTTGACGAAGATGACCTCATCGATGGGTGCGAGCTGGTGGGCGCCACCACGTTTCTGGACTTCGCCGCAGACGCGGACGTTCAGCTGTACATCTAGTTGTTCTGATTGGACCAGGAGTAGCCGACAGCGCTGCTGTGAGGGCTGCCATGGAGCGTCGCGTCCGTCGACGTTCGTTAGCCTGCGTCCCCTGTGGCCAAGCCGCCGTTTTGGGTGACGCCCACTGGCCTGAGTGTCAGGCGGGGGAAAACCCGAAGAAAGGAGAAAGGTTGTGAGCGAGGAAGAGGCCAATAGCATCATGTACGTGCAGACGCACGGTGTGGACGAGCCGACCAAGAGCGCCACGCCCTTCTTTCTGGCCGCCGCTGCCGCTGCCATGGACATCGAGGCCGGTATCTACTTCACCATGGATGGGGCAACCCTTCTGAAGAAAGGGGTGGCGGAGCAGTTGACGATCAAGCGTGGCGAAGGAGGTGAGAGCCTCAGGTTCTTCATGGACCAGGCTCTGGAGCTGGGCGTCAAGTTCTACGTCTGCCAGCCCAGCCTGGACCTGCACAGCTTGACCATGGAAGACCTCATCGACGGCGTGGAGATGATCGGCGGGGCGGCCTTCAACAGTATGGCCCTGGACGCCGACACTGTGATATCCTTCTGACAGGGGCGGGTCAACCGTCGGGCGCTCCAGAGGGTAAAGGCTCTGGCATCGGCGAGGTGCGAGGCAAATGGGCTACTGGTTTGTTTGGTTGGTCTCCAATGTACTGCCCTTCGTGACGGCCGGAGTCTTCTTCATCGGGCTGGCCTACCGCGTGGTGCAGTGGCGGCGCAGACCCCCTGCGTCTGTGTCCCTCAGGGTTCCCCCTCAGCAGCGCGGCGTCGCCCGGACGCTTGGGGAGATCGGGACCGAGATCGTCACCTTCCGGCGCGTCTTCCGGGGGTCCCCCGCTCTGTGGGTCGTCAGCTGGCTGTTCCACCTCTCCATACTGATCTTCGTAGTGGGCCATTTGAGGCTGTTTTTCGACTTGAACTGGCTGTGGAACCTGCTGCGTCTGACGCCGGACCAGGTCGATCTGCTGGCCTTGATCGGCGGGGGCACATCGGGCACGCTGTTTTTGCTGGGCCTCCTGGCCCTGCTCGTGCGCAGGCTGAGGATGCCGGTGAGGAGCCTGTCTGTGCCCAGCGACTATCTGCTCCTGCTCCTGCTGCTGGGCATAGCCGTGACCGGCAACTACATGCGCTTCCTGATGCATATCGAGCTGGAGCCGTACCAGGCTTTCTTCTCCAATCTCTTCAATCTCAGATTCGGAGTGCCGGTGGACAACCCGCTCTTTGTGCTCCATTTTCTTCTGGTGCAGGTATTTCTTTTGTACGTGCCTTTCAGCAAGCTGGTCCACATCATCGGGGGCGTGTTGACTCTGAAGTGGACGTTGAGATAGGGTGGCATTGTCCCGTACTGGTGTGAGGTAAAGAGCGTGGCGAACGAGGCAGGAACAGATACGCGAGAGTTTGTGGAGCTGCTCAAGGATAGGATCAAGGGGCCGATACAGACGTCCCTCGAGGTCTGTGCTCACTGTGGCCTGTGTGCTCAAGCGTGCCATCCCTATGTGGGGACCGGCGACGTCGAACAGATCCCTTCCGCCAGGGCCCAGCAACTGGAGAAGGTCTACAAGCGATACTACACCAGGCTGGGTCAGATCGCGCCGTGGCTGGTGGGGGCTGAGGATCTCGATGAGGAAGTCCTCCAGCGCTTGCAGAAGATGGCCTACCAGTGCACGATGTGCAGGCGCTGTGCTCTGTACTGTCCCTTCGGCATCGACAATGCCACCATGGTGGGTGCGATCAGGGCGCTGCTGGCCGAGGTAGGAAGGGTCCCGGCAGGTCTGCAAGAGCACACCAACAACGCCTACGAGACGGGCAACACCCTGGCCATCACCCATGAGCAGTTCATGGACAGGATCGAATGGTTTGAGGAGGAGCTCCAGGACGCAGTTGACGACGACGAGGCCACCATCCCTCTGGACAAGGAGGGCGCAGAGATGCTCTTCGTCCCCACACCGATCCAGATCATGAGATTCCCCAGTGTGATCATCTCCGCCGCGAAGATATTCTACGCCGTGGGAGCGGACTGGACGATGAGCACACGGCGCTTCGATGGCACCAACTTCGGCCTCTTCTCTGGAGAGGAGAAGAAGAGAAACGAGATGGCTCAGCGGCTGGTGGACGAGATGGAGAGGCTGGGGGCCAGGGTCCTCGTGCTTAGCGAGTGCGGCCATTCCTATTGGGCCATGAAGTACGCGGCCGAGAGCTGGCTGGGCAAGACCTTCTCCTTCGAAGTGCAGAACATCATGGAGTTGATCGCTGAGTACATCTCAGAAGGACGCCTGAAACTCGATCCGTCTGTGAATGCCCAGACCGTTACCTATCACGATCCGTGCAACCTGTCGCGCAAGGGCGGTCTTCTCGACGAGCCGCGGGTCTGCTTGAACGCAGCGACAGAGGAGTTCGTGGAGCTGGACCCCTGCGGCGAGCATGCCTGGTGCTGTGGCGGGGGCGGGGGCGTGATCGCCATCCCGGAGTACGATGACGTGCGCCTGGCATCCGGAAAGCCGAAGGCAAAGCAGATAGGGGAGAGCGGCGCTGAGCTGGTAGCCACCGCGTGTGATAACTGCAAGCTTCAACTGATCGACCTGGCGGAGCACTACGGACTCGACGTCTCCGTGGTGGGCGTGACGGACCTGGTAGCCAACGCACTGATCATGGACGAGGAGAAAGAGTAGAGGAGGAGCGATGGCGGAGATCAACGGCTGCAACATACCGGAGGATCTGTACTACCTGGCTGGCGACAAGCTCGTGTGGGCACGCTTCGAGGAGGATGGCACCGTCACTGCGGGCGTTCCTGATCCCGGCCAGGCCATAGCGGGTAAGGTCGTGGCGGTGACGCCGAAGAAGCTGGGGCGGAAGGTTGCCCGCGGCAAGAGTATGGGAACCCTGGAAAGCGGCAAATGGGTGGGCCCCATTCCTGCCCCGGTCTCGGGAGAGATCATTGCCATCAACGCGGCGATCACTGCCAGCCCGGCTCTGGTCAACGACGATCCCTACGGAGAGGGATGGGTCGTCAAGCTTCAGCCCTCTGACCCGGAAGCGGAGAAGGGCGACCTGGTCACCGGCCAGGCCGCGGTGGACGCCTTCCAGCAACTGATGGCGGAGCGAGAGATCGCCTGCCAGTAGGCCACTAAGTCGACAGGGCTCAATCGCTGCTCGCGCTCACTGTTCGCGCGGCGCTGGGCCGGGCCCTCAGGGCAGACTCTCGTCTTCTGGGCAAGTCCAACTCGTGTGCAGGACAATCTGTAGTCTCGTCCTACTGACAGCGTGGACGCGATCATTGGTCTACTCAAGCACCCCGATTCGTACCAGTGTCAGGCACCGCGTGTTGCCCGCGGCCAGTCTCCATGCCCCCTCGCGATGGGAACCCCCTTTGCCAGTGCCAAAGTCTCGTGTTATACTATGCCCCTGAACGCCACGGTCATGGGCGTCTGGCAGAGAGAGGTGAGATGAGGATGGGGATAACGAGGTGGGTGATTGCGCCGCTGCTGGCAGTCCTGCTTCTGCTGGCGGCGATGCCGACGGCGGTCCGGGCGCAAGACCCCTGTGAGGACCCCGGGAATCTTACCTTCAACTGTCAGTTCGACACCTTCGACTATCTTCCCCCCCACGGCGCCGTTGCCAGCGGCTGGACCCCTTTCGTGGAGTTCGCCGTGCAGCCTCCCGCCTTCAACAGCGCAGGGGAGACCCCGCTCGCTCCCGCCCAGGAGATCTTCTCCGCCTGGTTGCCCTTCACGGCCGGCATATACCAGCAGGTACAGGTCACGCCTGGGGTGGCCTACGTGGCGGCCATTGGCTGGGCGCCATACGCCTCCTACGACGACCAGGGAAAGAGGAATCAGGGCCAGTTCATCGGGCGAAAGGTGGGGATCGACCCGTCGGGGGGCACTGATCCGACATCAGGCGAGATAGTGTGGAGTCCCGAGGTCTGGGATGAGCTGGGAGGTGTCTTCCCCCAGTTGAGTGTCTCGGCTATGGCGCGGAGTCAGGCGGTCACCGTCTTCGTCAGGGCGAACAACCCTCAGTCCCACGGGAACGACAAGGTCTGGTTCGATGCGGTAACGCTGATGGTCGATCCGACTCAGCCCACCGCCACGCCGACACAGGTTCCGCCCACTCCCACACCTACGTCGCCACCGCCCACGGCCACTGCGACTCCCTTACCGCCGACCGAGACCCCGGTGCCCACCGAGACGCCACTAGCCACGGCAACCGCACAGCCCACCGATACCCCTGTGCCCACGTCGACTCCAGCCACAGAGCCCACGGCCACGGAAGGGGCTGAAGAGGTGGTCGCTCCCAACGTCGCCCCAGCCCCCACGGACACCATTCCGGTGGCGGAGGATAGACCTGCCCTCGCACCGGTGCGAGAAACTTCAGACTGGGTGCCCACCGTACTGCTGATCGTCGCCGTCGTTTCCTTCGCGGCGGCGGGGGTCCTCGGTGGAGTGGCGTTGCTGCTCAGGCGCTCTCAAGGGCGCACATAGATGGGGTTGGTGAACACCCAGCCGCGGCTCTTGAAGAGGTGCCTCCGCCGGGCCTCGACCCGATAGACGCCGGCCTCTTGTGCCGCGTGCCGCAGTATCCTACCCCGCTCCTGTGCAACCACTTGGCCGTCCCTGAGCAGACGAAGGTCCGCCCTCAGCGGCGAGGTGATCTCCAACTCGACGCCACCGGAAAGGGAGATCTCTCCTCCCATGACTGTGGTGGACTCGCCGCTTTGCGCGGTGAAGCGAAAGCCTTTGGAATCGCCGATGGCGTCGTACGCCACGAAACAACTCCCGTTTCTCAGAGCCTGGTAAACGAGCGCCCTGTCGTGCTCCAATTCCCGCCTGAGGGGCTGGGAAGTGACGATGTGGGTACGGACCGCTCGAAAGCAGTGTTCGTAGGGGAGGATGGCGCGACGGAGGGGCCCCAGGTTGTACGTGTTGCCATGGACGTCTGTGCCCGCGATGGCCGCTGTCCTGCGATGCGAGAGCAGTTCGTCCCACCTGGCCAGCGTCTTGGGGAAGGGACCAGTGATCGCGATTGGAGGGCAGATGACGAGCAGCAGCGCTCGGCGTCTGTTGTGGAGATTGCTCTTGAACTCAGACATGTAGTTCCAGATCTCCAGGCCGGTGTAACCTGTGGTCTCCCAATCAAGCCACGGTAGCTCAGGTTCCCGGGTGAAAAGCGGGCTGTGTTCGAAAGGGTGAGCGATGAAGCCGAAGCCTCCCTGGGCGTTGACGGCATCGATGACGTCCTGGGGAGCGGTGTGATCGCCCCGTATGTGCTTCTCGATGCCGAAAGCCAGGTAATGATTGGCTTGAGGCACCCTCTTGGTGTCGTGGATCTCCTCGCCCACGAGCAGCAGGCACTCACCGTACCAGCCGTCGAGCCCGGCGATGAGCACATTGTGGTCGGTGACGATGAGGAAATCGAGGTCGGCCAGAGAAGCGAGACGGGCTACTTCCTCGTGGGTGGCGGCGCCATCGGAGGCTGCAGTGTGGAGGTGGATGCTGCCCACGTATTCGTGCCCTGAGTGACTCATAATCTGTCTCCGGCGGGTGCGTAGGCGCGCCCTGGCAGTTTTCCAAGGAGATCGCGGGCATGCCACAGAGCGCAGTCCACTCCGGATGCCTCCAGGTGAAGCTGGGGGCTCGTGTCAGGACTCCGAACGCGCGATCACCTCTCTGGCCTTATCGACAAGGTGCTCGGGCACCATGACGCGGACCGCTCCCATGCCGTCTACGGTGAGGGCAAAGACCTGGCTCTCGTACTGGAGAAGGACCGGGATCCCCTCACTCTCCAGCTTGCCCTTGATCACGTGCGCCTCAAGCTGGCCGTGGGCCGTGTAGACTTTCTCCAGCTGGGTCTCCTGATTGTCTGGCATGGGCAGCGATCCTTTCGGGTCCGCTATGTGTGCTTGATCAATGGAGGCGGCAGGCTTAGACGGTGCAAGAATCACTCGGCGCCGGCGGTTCGGTCTCTCGGTACCAGGCCGCGCTCTGGTCTTCCCAGCGCGGGTTTGCGGACTCTATCAGTGTTATCTTCTTCGCGCCCGTACCCAGCCCTTGATCTGCTTCTCGCGGGCGATGGCGTCTAGGACGTTGGAGAAGGTCTCGAAGTGGACGAGCCGGTCGATCTTGTACCTGGTGGTGAACCTGGACCCCATTCTGCTCTTGTGCTCATACACTCGTCGCTCGAGGTCGTTGGTCACGCCGGTGTATAGTGTGCCAGACCTGTTGGTCATGATGTAGACGTAGTACGTCCTCATTTCGTCTCGTTTTCGGTGATCGCGTATCGCCTATCGGCGCGCAGTCAGATTCTTCGTCGCTTCGCTGACCCCTGTCATCCTGAGCGCAGCGATGGATCTCGCGCAGCGAAGGACCTGCCGCGTGACCCCACGCTCCCCTCCGAGCCTCCTCCGTTCGAACGGACTCCGGGTCGGCGTGCCTTGCCCCCGGGTTTCGTCGTCAGTTCGCTCCAGATTCATCGTCGCTTCGCTCACCCCTGTCATCCTGAGCGAAGCGAAGGATCTCCGCAGCGCAGGATCTACCGCGTGGCCCCACGCTCCCCTCCGAGCCCCCTCCGTTCGACCGGACCCCGGGTCGGCGTGCCTTGGCCCTGGGTTCGTCGTCAGTTCGCTCCAGGTTCTTCGTCGCTTCGCTCACCCCTGTCATCCTGAGCGCAGCGAAGGATCTCCGCAGCGCAGGATCTACCGCGCGGCCCCACGCTCCCCTCCGAGCCCCCTCCGTTCGACCCGACTCCGGGTCGGCGTGCCTTGGCCTTGGTTTTGTCGTCAGTTCGCTCCAGGTTCTTCGTTGCTTCGCTCACCGCTGTCATCCTGAGCGCAGCGAAGGATCTCCGCACCGCAGGATCTACCGCGTACCAGATTCATCGTCGCTTCGCTCCTCAGAATGACAGGGTAGGGCTGCGCTCCTCAGAATGACAGGATAGAGCCTTGCTCCTCAGAACGACAGGGTGGGGCATCATCCCTTTCTGTCATCCTGAGCGCAGCGAAGGATCTCCGCAGCGCAGGATCTACCGCGTGACCCCACGCTCCCCTCCGAGACCCCTCCGTTCGACCGGACTCCGGGTCGGCGTGCCTTGCCTCTGGGTTGGTCGTCAGTTCGCTCCAGGTTCTTCGTCGCTTCGCTCACCCCTGTCATCCTGAGCGCAGCGAAGGATCTCCGCAGCGCAGGATCTACCGCGTGACCCCACGCTCCCCTCCGAGCCCCCTCCGTTCGAACAGACTCCGGGTCGGCGTGCCTTGGCCCTGGGTTTATCGTCAGTTCGCTCCAGGTTCTTCGTTGCTTCGCTGACCCCTGTCATCCTGAGCGTAGCGAAGGATCTCCGCAGCGCAGGATCTACCGCGTACCAGATTCATCGTCGCTTCGCTCCTCAGAATGACAGGGTAGGGCTGCGCTCCTCAGAATGACAGGATAGAGCCTTGCTCCTCAGAACGACAGGGTGGGGCATCATCCCTTTCTGTCATCCTGAGCGCAGCGAAGGATCTCCGCAGCGCAGGATCTACCGCGTACCAGATTCATCGTCGCTTCGCTCCTCAGAATGACAGGGTAGGGCTTCGCTCCTCAGAATGACAGGATAAGGCTGCGCTCCTCAGAATGACAGGGTAGGGCTGCGCTCCTAAGAATGACAGGATAAGGCTGCACTCCTCAGAATGACAGGTTGTTGCCCACTTCCCCATCAAAGGACCCTCGTCTCGGGACTCTAGTCCACGGTTATGGTAGCGTCGGCAGGCATGCCGGGCTTGAGGTCGTGGTCAGGGTTGGGGATGAGGATCTTCACCGCAAAGACGGTGTTCACCCGCTCCTCCTTGGTCTGGACGTTACGTGGGGTGAATTCTGCCTCCGACGAGATGTACGTCACTGCGCCTCGATACACCTTCCCCGGGAAGGTAT
>Ga0307379_10011738_pt1 | contig 11466 bp, 16 predicted proteins | sample UN2MG_FD_202237 | JGI IMG/M metagenome (GOLD analysis project Ga0307379, IMG submission 202237) | Soil microbial communities from Risofladan, Vaasa, Finland - UN-2 | ecosystem: Environmental > Terrestrial > Soil > Coastal area > Acid sulfate soil | place: Finland: Risofladan, Vaasa | collected... | reverse complement strand
TAATGATTAACTGTTAGCCATCTTCAGCCTCCTTTTCTTTAATGTGTAAATGATTGTATTCTTTTAAGGCCAATGGAATGTTGGACACTAATTTATAGGTGTCAGAACTTGGTTCTAAAGCAATGGATGTAATCTGATTATCTAAATCAGGTTCTGTGAATACAGAATGCTTGATTCCTTTCTGAGAAGCAGAATGAATAAGCCTCTTTAAAGAATCTTCGTCTTTAACAGATAATAATACTAAATAATTTGAATTTTTATACCACTCGTAAAATACTTGTGAATGCTCGTAAGCGAATTGTGGTATTGCGTGTGCAGATTGCACAGCTTGGTAACCAGGAGAAATATCCTTTCTAGTAACAATTACTAGCTTTTGATTTTGAACATTTTCAATCTACTTTTTCATAACTCTCTTTTAATTTAAATAGTGTATTTTTTTCTTTTCTATTAATTTATACGTACAAATATAATAAAGGTTACAATAAAAACAAATTATTTTTTAAATATTTTTTCATTAAATAACTTTAACCATAAAAAAACTAGTCCTAAGAATGGGAAAATCAGCAAGTTAAATCCGTTTGTTAATAAATGAAAAATTATTGCAATATGTGTGGTTGAGCAATATACACACATTCCAAGTGGTTTTAATATCCATCTTTTATAGCGATCCTTCTTACGCCAGTTCCTTATCCAATGATAAGTTAACCAAAGGTAATATCTTCGAAATAGCATGTTTGGTTCCATACATTCCTGAATAAATAATCCTAACCCTGCTATCGCTAGCGAGAAGAGTAATATAACATCCCCTTCTACCACAACTGTTTCTAATTTCATTTTTCATTGTCAGTATATTTTCTTATAAATATGCTGATGTTTTTTTATTTTAACCACAAATAATCATGACTTACCTTAGTATCATAGATTGCAAACTCAATAATTTCTTTTTGAGGTATAACCCAACCATCTCCTTTTATTTCTGATATTGCATATTTAATTTTATCTTCAAACTCACTTCTGCATACATGCTGATCCCTTATGGTAAGCATTAGAATATACACACCATCATCAATTTTTTTGAATGTGTTTTTTGAAACGTGTGCATTTAATCTACTTGCCAAACTTTCTAACTCTTCTCTTTTTTCTTTAGAGTCATCAATCTCAACACTTATATGGCTTTCGAAATAGCAGTTCTTTGGCATTGAATCACCCTCTTTTTTTGGAGCTCCTGGATGCCAAGGAGCTGTTTCTATTTTCTCTCTAACAACTTTATATCCTAGCCTTGTTAACTGCCCTGATATCCTTTGCATTTCTTCATATGCAGTTCTGTTGTCACCATAAAAATTTGATGATGTCATAGCATCTTTTATTGTGGATCCGTCTTTATTGCTCAAATCAAGAACAATCGGTTTTACACCTATTTTCTCACATGCAAGCTTAAACTTAGATGAAAACTCTTCAAACTTAACCTCATCATCCCTTTCTACTGTTATATGTATTTCAAAAGGAATTGGGAACTTAGCATCATCTTCAGACACTTGTAGTCCTTGCCACTTCTGAGCTTTTTCATTCAACATATTTTCTATGTCTTCATGTGTAAAGTCAAGATCATAAGCAATAGATATAGCTGCAAGCATTGTGTCTGCTACCTCTTCTAAAATCTTATGCTTGTTTACAAATCTATGTCTACATGCATAGGCAGAGTCAAATGGAAGTACAGCTTTTGCTAACTCCCCTTGCTCCTCAGAAACTTTTAAAGCTTTCTGAGATAATGTTTTTTTATCTCTCTTAGATAATTCTTTAATATAGTCTAATAGTTTTGTATCCATATATCTTTTTTAGCAAAAAAGGGCAATTAGAATAAACTATTGCCCTTTTTAAATTAATTTAAAAAATAATTACTTTCTGTTCGCTTTCTCATATTGCTTGTAAAGACCAACAAAAGTAGAATGTTGCATTTTGTTGATATTACCTGTTGCATAGTTTTCAGAAACTCTTGCTCTGATATCAGAGATATAATTTCTACCATGACCTTTTTGTTTTGCAGCTCTAGAAGCAGAAATGTTTTTCTTGATAGCAAGTTCAAGAATTTTAATTCCGTTCTCAATACTGTTTACTGAAGGGTTTCTTTTGCTAGCAGCAGTTTTTCTGCCACCTTGAACTCTAGAACTTCTTACTGAAGTAACTTTGGTTTTTGATTTAATTGATGGTTTCATCTTTTTAATTTTAAATTGTTATTTTATTTTAGGATTCAAATATATGAAATCACGATGTATATTCCAAATTTTTTTATAATTTATTGAAAATCAGGTCCTAAAAGGTATGTTTCTATCTCTTCCCAAGTAGAAAACGGATCAGTTCCAAACATTAAATGTTGCCCAATAAAATCTCCTGCTCCATATTTTAATCTGTCATCGATTAAAAAATGGCCTACTGATAAGTCTTTTCTAAAAGTTAGATCCATTCTTTTTTCAGCCCAAGGACCTAAATGTTTTTCAACCCACAATCTCTTTTCTGTAAATGAATTTGGATTTCCCCATGAAGGAGCTGATAATAATCTTATTTCATATTGAGAGCTTAATACTTTTATCGTTTCAATAGCTCCTTCAATAGGTTCTAGGTCTAGATAAAAATGTTTTGATGTTCTGTATAGCTTTCTGTTTTTGAACTCTTCTGTGGTGATTTCTAATTCTTTGGCTCGCTTTATAGATTCTTTATCAAAGTCGCATATAACCCCATCCATATCAATAAAAAGGAGTTTTCTGCCAATCTTTTTTTCCAGTGCATCTAAAAATGTTTTTCTTGTATTATCGTCTAATAATGTTCTCATGTTATTTTATTAAATGTTTTAAAACTGAATTCCAATCAGGGAATTTATCTGTCTTGAAATGAACAAATTCTCCTTCAAATTCAAGTTGACCAGCTTGAGTATCATCATCAATTAAATAAGCGCCAACTGCTTTTACCATTGACTTATCACATGCAATAATTAACTTCTCTAATACCTCAAATCCAAGATGCCTCTTAACCCAATCAGCCTTTTCTGTATAACACATTAAATTGTATATTGATGGTCTTGTAAGAATATATACATCAAAATGCTCTTGTAATTTTTTAAATGCTTCTACAGCGCCTTCGACAGGTTCAAGATTACTAAAGAAACCAAACTGAGATTGTGGATAAGTTATTTGAGGATGAGCTGCTTTCCATTCGTTATATGACTTTACGAAATCACAAAGACAATTATCCATATCAACAAACACTTTTGTTTTTGTTTGGGTATGTTCAAATCTCATCTTAGCATGTTCTGCAGACATTGTAACTTCGCCTTCTTTTATATTTCTAATCCTAAACCCTTTTGGCATATGAACAATCGTCGAGATACCCAATCTTAAAGATGCTTTTGCGCCAGACTCATCAAAACCTGTTTGACCGCCTGTTCTTACAGTTGTTATTTTAGATTTCAATCTACCATCTTGAACAATGTTTTTTAAAAGTGCATAAGCAAACTCATCAGCTTCTAATTGGTTTAATAAACCACGCAGGGTGTATAATCCATTTCCAGCTATATTCAAAGTTATTTGTTCAGGTAGATTAAAGCTATTTATTTTATCTACTATCTTACTTGCTTTTTCAACAGGATCTCCTTCAGGTCTTACTGCAATAAATTTTTTATTATGTTTAGCAACCAAATCCTTAGTAAGCACTTCTCCTGCAGTTTTAAAATCAAGTGCAATAGCAATAGTTAAATCTGCATTCTTTGCGTTTTCTTCAGTTCTTGGTTGGTAGTTTGAAGATTCATTCTCTACTAATATTAAATTTTTCATACTTACTTATTTTTTTCCCAAATTACTACTGTTACATCTTCATCTACCAATTCTTCTTCAATTATTTTTTCAATAACTTTCCAATCACCTGCAGCTAGTCCTGCGCCAATCAATGGCATTCCAATTTTTTTACCTGTAAACTTTTCTTTTAATTTTTTTATACAACTTCTGAGTGCGTCATAGTTTGTATCAACTTCATGACGAGTGTATTTATATTGACCATACATGTTAACAACAGTTGGCACTGCATTTATAGTATGAGAAATTGTGCCGAGCTTATTTTTATCGCCGTATTGAGTCTTTAAATCTACTTGATGTGCTTCTGGTATTTGAACTCTTATTTGAGCTGCTATGCCTGCTCCAAAACTTAAAAAACAATTGCACTGATGTGCTATCACATCAAAGTTTTTTCTATCTCTAAGTAAGTCTCCTTTTATGTATTTTATTGCCATGATACGAAGTTACAAATTTTATTCATATCACACAAATAAAAAAGGCCCTCAAGGGGCCTTTTATTAATTAAATTCTCTTTGATCGTGTGAGAATAATACGTTGGCGATTAACGGGTCGCTATTGTCATAGTCTAAATCTGAATACAAATTAACTTCTTCAATCTTTATATTTTTAAGATTTATGGTTCTAACAGCCACTCCTGTAGCGTCTAATATCTCTACAGAAACATTTCCTAAATTTTTAAGTTTTGATGCTTTTATAATATCAATATCATTATCAACACCTATCGGCAAATACATGTTTATAGAAGATTGCTCCCTGATTTTAATTTTTCCATTTGCCATCTTTTTAGCAGACAGTTTACCATGATGCGAATATTTATTGATAAAAAATGGTTCGATGCCTGGAAAGTTCACTATAAATCTATTACCTATTTTTGGCTCAAAAGGCTTAACATCAGAAAGAGTTGTTGACAAAGAATGACCACTCACACTTTCTGTATTTGTTTTGTTTTCTGTATCTGGTTGTAACTCCTCAAGTGTTGTGGCAAGTGGAGCGTCGCCTTCTGTCCATTCCCAAACCTTTGTTTTAGGATTTTGCACTAATCTTCTTTTGCCGTCTTCAGAAGGTAAGTTAAAGAGATTTCTTAATAATAATACGACAAATTGCCATTTTTCTTTTAAATATTGTTTCATAATTGTAAACTTAGGTGTTTTAATTTTTTAATAATTATTTATAAAAAATAAAAATAACCATGAATAAAGTAAAGGAAATTTTAAAAAAAGGTTGGAATTACGTTTACACTACAAAGATAGGTAAACTAATAGCCTCTTTTGCATTAGCAGCTATTTGTCTTTTTTTGTCTGAAATTTGGGATTTTATGTACTACGTAGCCATGGCTTTTATGGCGTATCCATTTGGTTTAACGTTAGTTATGATTGCTTACGCTTGGGTAATAAACCCAATGAAAGATTGGAAAGAGTCTCAAAAGGCTAAAAACGCAGTTCAGAACGCAGAAAAAGCGACTCCTGTGATTGAAGCTCCGCAAGAAATACCTAGCTCTGCTGCTGTGACACAAAAAATAATAGAAATTGAGACTTTAAAATCGCCTGGGGTTAACGTAAAAGAAACAGGATCTAAAAGAAAAAATACTCCAACGACTAAAAAAACTAATGTGGCTCAAGACAAATTAAAAAAGAAAAATAATAAAAAATAAAAATTATGAATATGAAATTACCTAAAACATTTTTCGGATGGACCAATATAAAATGGTTAATAAAAGAATTTATTGCAATGTATAGCACTAAAGATTCTTATTTTAGTAAAAAAAGATTTGAAAGTTCTTTGGCATTTTTTGGTGCTATGGGCTTAATTTTAGCTCATGCTTATCATTCAAGAAATGAAATTACAAATTCTGAAATATTAACAGACGCTGCTTTATTATTTGCTATTGCAGGTTACACTGTTACTCAAATTCAAAAAGAGAAAAAACCAATAACTCCAGATGCTCCTGTAAAAGACGACTCAGATTCAGTATAAAATTAAAGCCCAAGAAATTGGGCTTTTTTATTTTAATTTAGTGTTGAAGATTCTTTTATAACTCTAAGATTTTCTTCAATTCTTTTGCATCTATTTTGAAATTCTTTTACGTCTGAAGATTCTAGTTTAAACCACTCGCCAAGAAGTGTTAGCCCATCTTCAGCAATATATTTTTTAGACTTCATAGATCTGTGTAGTATAGACTCTATGGTGGGTGCCATTTTTGTTTCATATTGATTAACCAATATAATTTTATGAGGGCATCCTGTTTGTAAAGACTTTATCCTTTTTAATGGATTGTTTTTTGTAAAACCTATCTTATACAAATCGGTCCCTTCTAATTGTAACAAATAAATATATTTCATAATTGAAATGTATTTTATTTCACAATTAAAATAAACAGTTATTGTTCCAGTGAATTGTTATAAAAGTATCTATATGATTCATTAAAGAAAATTGCAGTCATATCCCTATCACACTTATTGATGTATGGGTACATTTTTATTACTGCATATTCTTCAAGTTTTATTATTGAGTATATTTCAATCCAACCTTTTATAAGGCCATCATGAGACAAATAACATCTACAACCACTTGAGGTTTTTGGAATATCTTTTATGTGCAATTCATAAAACAAATCACTCTCTCTCATGTTTATAAAATCAACGACGTAGTCTGTCCAGGATTTGTAATGGCTTAATTGAATTATAATATCTCTATTATTGGACTCGGATATATTTTTGAAATTATCCATACCATTATAAATAAGTCCATAAAAAAGAAAACCCCCACCTTTTCAGATGAGGGTTTATCAGGAACTCAAGGATTAAAATCTAGGCCCTAGAAGCCGTTCCCCTGTTTTGCAGAGTACAAGAGTATGAATTATTAAAGTTCTACTTGCTCGATTGTGTTAACCAAAGCATTTCTATCTTCTTCAAGTTTTGACATGATATCGAACACTTTATCAGAAAATCCTGAAAGTGCATAAGTTTTATGTTCAGGGAACATTCCACTTCCTTGACCTGCTAAGTCAAAAGAATAGATAGATGGGTTTGCACCATACTTAGCATTATATTGAGCGTGTGCTCCTGTTGGGGCTCCACCACTTCTCCAACCTTGAAGGTCTGAGAAATATATAATTCTATCATACTTCTTATTAGCAGTTTTAAATGTTTCAGTGAAGTCTGTTCCATGATCAACATTAATAACATCACTAGTAGATGGTTGAGATTTGTAGTTCCAACCCATACCAGTTCTGTTGTGCTTATCAAGTTGCTTGATAATAGTAGAGATACTATCCTTTCTTGAGAAAGGAGCGTATGCAGCTCTAGAACCAAAAATCATGAAGTCAGCGTTGTTTGCTTTAGCCATGATTGCACCAAAGATAGTTCCAATTTGTCTGTATGAGATTGTACCCATAGCACTCAATTTGTTATCCATAGAACCTGAGTAGTCACAAACAACAAGTGTTTCACCATCAAATTTTGGAACATTTGAAACTGAGATTTCCATAGCGTCGTCAATAGCTTCAAGAACTTTTCTTACAGTACTGTCATTTCCAATTTTTTCAATCTCACCAATCGCCACATAGAATTGGAATGGCATAATAAGTTGCTTCTTAATAAGCTTCTCATCTCTCAACATATCGCATGCAACACCAACAGACTCTGGAGCTTGTTGAATGATGTTTCTCAAGTTTCTTAAAAGAGCAAGGTAACCAATCTTTCTTGTAGAAATAAGTGATGCCCAAGCTTCTTTCTTAAGCTCTGCTTTTTCAGTTTCTGATTCAGCAACTTGACCTGCATTGGTAAGCTTAGCTTCCCATGTTTCAGTTGACTTCAACATACCATAAACCAATGCTTCAAGAGCATTAATGCTTACAGTTTCGCCTTCTGCTTTTAATACAGAAGCAAGTTTTTCTGAAAGCTCAGCAAATCTTTTTTGATTCTTCTTTCTCTTTGCATTTTCCAAAGAAGCCTTAAGAGTCTCAACATACTTAGTCTTATCAACTTGGACAAAACCATTCTTATCTGAAGCCTTAGGGCTAACAAGATTAACAACGTCAATCAAAGAAACTTCTTTTCCATCTTCTCTGTATTTAGATAATTGATAAGAGTCGAATTTCTCGAATGCCTTAGCAAAACCCTTCTTAAGAGAGTTTGGAACTGACTTTCCATTTAACTTACCGTAGTAGTAAGAAAGAGTTTCAGTCATGTCATCTGGTCTGTAAATAACTTTGTTGTAAAAGTCCTTACCCCATTCTTGACCTGAAATATGTTTAGCCAATTCAGCTGCAGTTGCATGACTGATTGATCTCATACCAAATTTTGTTCTAGCGAAAATTGCCGCTTTAGCAGCGAACTTCGGATCCACTTGTTTTAATAGTTCAGACATTCTATCAAGAGAAGCATCGGCTTTTCTATAGAATTGGTCTTGTACGAATGAGGTCAAAAGTAATGACACTAATTCTAATTTTGCAGATTGCTTATATGCTTTTCCACCTGCAAGGTTTGTGGTAATTGTTTTACCACCTTTTGATTTTTCATTAAATCTTGACATAGTTTATCAGTTTTAAAGGTTTAACATTTATTTATTTTTTTCCATATGGTCATAAAAAAAGGGATACCGAATTAATCGATATCCCTTACTAAAAATTTGTGGGAAATTTGACTTGGGAGATTTTTTGAATTTTAGTTTTCGAAGTATCCCAGTGTCTTGCCACACAATGTTTGCGCACATAAGTGCAATTTTCAGTAGGGATATATAGAGAGAGAGGTTTTTCAATTAGCATTCGAAGTATCTCACTCTTTGCCACTACAATATTTTAATCTTAAAGAACGTTTTCTAAAGCTTATACGTAAATGTAACATAAAAGTTACAAATTTGCAAAACTTTTTTTTAATTTGTTTATCAGGAAAATTTGCGGAGGGCATTTAAAAGCCGTTTGACGGGCTTCTATTGGACTCGAACCAATAAAACCGATGTAACCCTATCGCTTGCCACTGATAATATTTTTAAAATTTTTAAAAAACCTTGAGATATTTAGCTTGAGCTGTCGCCCTTTATTCTATTTTTCAAGATCAAAACTTTCGCTTCAATCAATAGAAGGCCGAAATGTTTTTAGAGTACACTTCTGAACTCGTAATTTTAGGTGCTTACAAACCAATAATTTTTATCACGTCATTTTGTGAGAAGCGTTTAAGTCGCTACAACTACCTGTTTTTCTCCCTGTAATAAAATCCAAGTAAATTTTACTACTAAAGGGCATCCTGACTTCAACAACTACCTTTCTCCGCTGGGTATACCCAGGTTCAACGATTGGTAATCTCCATCAGAACCTTTGTTTGTTTTTCTGATTTATAACGAAGTATCTCAACACTTTGCTACAAGATTTTTTAAAAATTTTTCAAAGAACAGTTTAATCTAATAAAATAAATATGTGTAAAAATACAAATTCTATTTTATATTGCAAAATTTTTTTCATTTTTCCTTTAACTGTCTGATTATCAATATGAAAATTTTATTTTAGAGCACCCAATCCTTTTTAATAAAAAAGGTTATTTATTAAAAAGGTATAGTCATGGAAAACAAAGATGAAATCGTAAACAAAGTCACATCAACAGATATTCATGGAACTGAAATATTTGAATTGGGTTATCTAATAAATGTAATATTAGATTATTACGAACCAGCAGAAAAAGAAGATGGAGAAGAATGGAAAAGAGGCACTGATTATGAAAGAAATTCTATACCAAAATCTGTAGATAGTTTAGTCCAAAAAGCTTTCGAAACTCAGCTTAAAAAATTCACGAAATAATGAAAGCATGTTCGAACATAACAACATACTGCCTTTTCTTTGTGCAGTTCTTCCTGCTTTAATATACGGATATACAATATTCAAACACTCTCCTGCAAACTCAATACACCTAAACAAACTTTGGGTATATACAATAATAGGCTTTCTGTCTATTACTTTCATTAATTTTTTTACATTCATATTTCCAGATTTTCAAAAGCCTCTGTTCCAAGAATTTCTAGGATCTACAACTGTCAATGGTGAATTTGTATCGTTTTTTAGAAAAACAAGTTTAACATTTTTATTTCTTTCATTTATTCAAATATCAGCTTTAGAAGAATTTAGTAAATGGATTTCATTTAAATGTGGCGATTTACTAAGAGGAAGAAATGCATTAAGAGACCACCCTTATGCTATCATGTTTTATACAATAATGGTTGGTGCTGGATTCGCAGCTTTTGAAAATACGGAATACGCCATAAAAACAATTAATGGCAGGTTTGGAGAAAATTTAGATGTTTTTGAAGTTTTGTTTGTTAGAACGTTTAGCTCTGTTTTAATGCACATGATTTGTGGGGCCATAATGGGCTATTATATTGCATTAGGAGCTAAATCAGAGAAGATGTATAGAATTAGGTATAATTTGATAGGAGTATTCTCTGCGGCTGTTTTACATGGCTTCTATGACTTTACAATTTTAGACAGTAACATGCATACATTAGTCCTTGATTTAGGTATTCTATCGTTTCATTGGCCTAGCACTATAATAGTGATTGGCGGTTTGGTTATTACATATTTTATGGCAACCGATCTGAAATACAGAAAAATTAAAAGGAGAGTTTTTAAAAAGAAATGTTAGTTCCTTCTTTTACGTATTCATTAACTTCGTCAAATACACAATAAATAATATCTTGGAATGTAAATTTTGACTTCTTTTTAAAAGATAATTCTTCGCTTTTATATGATAAATTTTCATCTATAACAATAGGAACATCTCCTAGTTTTACGTAACCTTTTTCACCTTCTTCGGCTTTTACAAATTCCACTTCAGGCATAATATAAACATATTCATCTTCATCAGAAAAATTATCTGCTTCTACTCTAAAGCTCTTATAAAACCTTACATATTTACATGGCTCTTCTAGTTTAGTTCCAGTAACAAAAGCTCTTACAACTTCATAGTCTTCAGAAAAAGAATCACTTATAAACTTTTTTAAACCATACAAAGCATGGACCAATTCAGTTAAAGTTATTTCTTCTTCTAGGTTTGTATATAACCCTAATAGTTGCGTTAAATATGAATTTAAATCTCCAACATCTTTTGTGACAACCAATTTGCCTTGTACATAAAAATTAGAATCTTTTTTTATTTTCAAAATTTCTTCTGCCATAATTATATTTTTACGATAACTTTATTTTCTTTTTTATCTAATGTCAATTTTATAACAGATCCAACAGGAGGTTTTTCGTGGATCATAAATTTAGCAATAGGAGATTCTATATAAGTTGTAATAGCCCTTTTTAATGGTCTTGCTCCATAATCTCTATCATATCCAGCTTCAGATAAAAACTTCTTAACATTTGCATGAACAGAAACTTTATATCCTTTTTCTTGTAATCTGCTAATTAATTTATCCAACTCTATATCAACTATTCTAAGAACATTTTCTTCTGTAATTGGTTTAAAAACAACCTTCTCATCTATTCTGTTTATTAATTCTGGTCTAAACTTCTTTTTAAGTTCTCCCATTACCATCTCAGTAATATCATCATGAGTTGACACAGAGTTAAATCCTAATTTTTTTTCTGACAAAATTTTATCTGTTCCAATATTAGAAGTTAAAATTATAATCG
>Ga0307379_10011736_pt1 | contig 11468 bp, 6 predicted proteins | sample UN2MG_FD_202237 | JGI IMG/M metagenome (GOLD analysis project Ga0307379, IMG submission 202237) | Soil microbial communities from Risofladan, Vaasa, Finland - UN-2 | ecosystem: Environmental > Terrestrial > Soil > Coastal area > Acid sulfate soil | place: Finland: Risofladan, Vaasa | collected... | reverse complement strand
GTCCGCGCGACGCGGCCGCCCTGCCACCCGGCGCCCTCGCGACCCCCGGCTCACCTCCCCACGCGGACCAGCCCCTCGCCCATCACCTCGCCCCATCCGCCAAAACGCCCACAACGCAAATGGCTCCGCAGCCAGAAGCCCTTGACAGCCCCCCGGCGTTTCGTATAACGTGGTGTTTTCCCCCAAGGCTTCGGGGCCACCGCAGGGAGGGCATCAGGCGTGGCTAAGATCATCGAAGTCGAGAACCTGACCAAGTGGTACGGCCGGACGCTGGCACTGGACCGGGCGACGTTCTCGGTCGAACAGGGCCAGGTGGTGGGCCTTCTGGGCCCCAACGGCGCCGGCAAATCGACCGCCATGCGGATCCTGACCGGATTCATGCCCGCCTCCAGCGGCACGGCCCGGGTGGCCGGACACGACGTGCTGATGGACGGCCTGGCGGTCCGCCGGTCGGTCGGCTACATGCCCGAGAACGTGCCGCTGTACCCCGAGATGCGGGTCGAGGAGTACCTGGGGTTCCGCGCGGCCCTCAAGGGCATCGAGCCGGCGAAACGCCGCGCGGCCGTCGACCGCGTCGTCGAGCGGTGCTGGCTGGGGACGGTGCGGCGGCGGCTCATCGGGCAACTCTCGAAGGGGTTCCGCCAGCGGGTGGGCCTGGCCGATGCCCTGGTCGCCGACCCGCCGGTCCTCGTCCTCGACGAGCCGACCATCGGCCTGGACCCCCTCCAGATTCGCGAGACCCGGCAGTTGTTCCGGACGCTGGAGGGCAAGCACACGGCCCTGATTGCGAGCCACATCCTGTGGGAAGTGGAACGGATCTGCTCGCAGGTCATCATCATCCTCGACGGCCGGATCGCCGCAGCCGGCCGTATCGACGACCTGTGCAAGAAGTGGGTCGGCGCGAACCGGGCGGCCCTGGAGGTTCGCGCCGGGGCCGACGGGGCCGACGGACCCAAGGAGGTCGCGCGCGTGCTCGGCCAGGTGGGCGGCGTCGCCGAGGTGCGGCGCGAGGACGTCGGCGACGGATGGTCGCGTTATATCGTCACCCCCCAGGGCGACGCGGACCTGCGCGAATCGCTGCAAGCGGCCGTGGCGCAGCGCGGCTGGCGCTCGCGCGAGTTCCACGTACACGCCCCAACCCTGGAAGACCTGTACCTGAAAATCACCGAGGTCCGCGACGGCGGCCAGACCCAGACGGCCGCCTGACAGGCGAGCGGCCTCGTTCAGAAGGAGTGCTTCGATGCGGAACCTGCTCCTGTTGACCCGGCGCGAGTTGAGTTCCTATTTCGTATCGCCGATTGCCTATGTGGCCATGGCATTGTTTCTGGTCATTGCGGGGTTCTTCTTCGCCCTGGCCGATTTCCGGCCCGGGGCACCGGCCGCCATGCGGTCGATCTTCGAGATCATGATGATCATCCTGGTCTTCGTCCTGCCCATCATCACCATGCGGAGCCTGAGCGAGGAGTTCCGGACCGGCACGGCCGAGACCCTTCTGACGGCGCCCGTGACCGACATCGAGGTCGTCGTCGGCAAGTTCCTCGGGTGCTGGTTCGTCTTTCTGGCCATGCTGGCCCCGACGCTGCTGTACGTGGTGCTGCTGGCAGCGTTCGGCGACCCCGAGTACGGTCCCGTGGCCAGCGGGTACCTGGGCCTGGCGCTGCTGGGGGCGATGTACGTGGCGGTGGGCCTGTTCGCCTCGTCGCTGACCTCCAACCAGGTCATCGCCGCCGTGACGTCGTTCGTCATCCTCATCGTCCTGGCGATGCTGGGGCCGTGGATCGCGTCGGTCGTGCCCTCGCGGTGGTGGATCATTCCGGTGCGTGGCATCATCACGCAGGCCACGGTGCGGACGCACTACCTCGATTTCAGCCAAGGCGTCGTGGACCTGGTGCACGTGCTCTACTTCGTCGCCCTGACGGTGTACGCCCTGTTCCTGACGGTCAAGGTTTTGGAGAGCCGCCGATGGCGATAGACCAACCCAACCGCTCCGAAAAGACCGGCGGCCCCGGGCCGGACGGCATGGCCCGCCAGCGCCGCTGGCTCGTCTTCGGCTCGAACGTGGCCGTGGCCATTCTGCTCGCCACGATCCTGGCGGCCGCGGTCGTGTGGCTGTCGGTCGCACTGCTGCGCGGCCAGGCGCGGACCGACTGGACCGCCGCGGGACGATTCAGCCTGAGTCCCCGCACGAAGGCCATGCTCAAGAACCTGCCCGAGTCCGTGACGGAGGTCCGCCTCACGAGCCTTTACAGCCCCGCGTCCGAGGTCCCCGACACCCAGGAACGGTGGCAGCGGGTCCACGACCTGCTGGCCGAATTCGGCACCGCCTCCACCCGGGTGACGGCCGAGGACGTGAGCGCGACCATCGACCCGGGCGGCGTCGAGAAACTCATCGCGCGCCTGCGGCAGCGCTATGCCGCGGAACTGGCCGGGGCCGCCGCCCAGGTCCAGGCGTTCAAGACCCTGCACGCCGAGGTGGGCCAGGTGCTCCAGCGCGAGGCGACACGACTGGGCGAGGCCGCCGCCGCCTGGGAAAACGGTCCCATCGAGGCCCGCCGCGACCTCGCCACCGCGGCCCGGACGTGGCAGCAACTGGGGTTCATCGGCAGCATCGCGGGCGCCAACATCGAGGCCCTGATGGACGAGGCGCTGCCGGCCTACTCGTCGGCCCTGTCGCAGACCACCGGGTATTTGACGCAGGCCCGCCAGCAGTTTGAGCAGGCGCCCACCGCCTTCGAGCGGATCCGCGAGACGGCCAAGGACGCCCCCCTGCCCCCCGTCGTCAAGGACATCCTCGATTCGGCCAAGGAAACCTACGAGCCGCTCGCCAAGCGGATTGAGGCCTTCGAGAAGATGGCCGACGCCGCCGGGCCACGCGAGTACGAGGCGATCCGGGGCGACATCAACCAGAAGGACCCCATCCTCATCGAGACGTTCGCCAACAAGGGCGTCATTCGCGTCCGCGCCGACGACGAGGGCCAACTCAAGACCGCCGCCAAAGAGGCCGGCGCCGAGAAGGTCGTCAAGGCCGGCGCCGACGAAGGTGGGGTCGCCAAGGTCCTCGACGGCGTCTTCGACGTCATCACGAAGGCCGACCAACTCGAAGCCGTCAAGACCCGCCTGGCCGAGAAGTCGTTCGCCGTCGCCGAGGCCGAGGTCCGGTCGGTGCCGGACAAGATCCAGGTCGTTTCGTTCAGCGACGTCTGGGTATTCGTTCCGCCCGCCGAGGGCCAGACCGGCGCCCCGCAGTACCGCTTCAAGGGCGACACGGCCATCTCCAGCACGCTGCTGGCCGTGGTGAGCGAGGAGAAGGTGGCCCTGGTGTTCGTGACGTCGGGCGGCCCGGCCACGGCCGCCATGCCCGGCATGCCGGGTATGGAGCGCGGCATGCGCGGGCCGTACGTCGAGATGGCCGAGCGGCTGCGCAAGGCGAACTTCATCGTCGAAGACTGGCACGTAGCGCCCGGCGCCGAGATGCCCAAGCCCGAGGGCGCGTCGAAGGTGGTGCTGGTCCTGGTGCCACCCGCGCCGCGAAACCCGCAGATGCCCATGCCGCCGCCGTCGCCCGACCAGTATCAGCCGGTCATCGACGCCATCACGGGCGGCGCGCCGGCCATCGTCATGGCCGACCCGGCCACGATGTTCCAGCAGCCGGCCCCGTACGCCAACCTGTACGACGTGTTCGGCGTCGAGGCGAAGTTCAACGCCGTCGCCGTCCGCAACGTCGTCGTCGACTCCGCCGGACGCGAGAAGGCCTTTGCGGAGATCGAGATTACCCGTTACGCCAAGCACCCGGTCACCAAGCCGCTGGGCGCGCTGCCGGCGATGTTCCTGAACGCCTCGCCGCTGATCGTCAGGAAAGACCTCGCCGAGGGCCTGACGGCCGAGCCCCTCGTCGAGATGCCGGGCGGACCCGATTACTGGGCCGACACGGTCGTCTTCGAGGCCCTGCGGAACCAGGCCACGCGCGACGACGCCCAGGACATCGCCGGGCCCGTGCCGCTGGGCGTCGCCGCCGAGCGGCAGGTGGGCGGCCAGGGGCAGCGCGTGGTCCTGTTCGGCAGCAGCCTGTTCGCGCGGGACGGCGTGGCCTTCCACCGTGTGCCGGTGGGCCATGCCGACCAGACCATGAGCATGGAGGTCCGGTTCCCCGGCAACGCGGAGTTGTTCGTCAACGCCTGCCTGTGGGCGTCGGGCCAGGACCACCTGATCGCCGCCAGCCCCGAGGCGCTCGAGGCCCGTCGCATCGGCGACGTCGGCGCCTGGCAATTGCCGATCCAGATCGTGGTCATCGTCGGCCTGCCGGCGATCGTGCTCGTCGTGGGGGTCCTCGTTTACGTCATTCGCAGGGGGTAGCCGATGCGTTACACCACCACACTGATCCTGGCGGTCGTCGTCCTGGCGGCCGTCGTCGTCATCGTGATCTACAAGGACGAACTGACCGGCGAGCCGGAGCCGCGCCAGGAGACGGCCGATGCCCTGACGCTCCTGGAGGACCTGCCGGCGGACAACCTGACCGCCGTCACGCTCGAGGAGACCGCCGACGACGGCCAGGCCAGGACGAAGGTGGCCTTCGTCCGCAAGGACGACAAGTGGCGGCTGTCCGAGCCGGTCGACGCCTTGGCCGACGACTACGAGGTCGGCCAACTCCTGCGCGGCGCCGTCGAAGGCAAGTATGGCCAGACCCTCGCCGCCGGCAAGACCGGGCAGCCGGCCCTCAAGACCCTCGGCCTCGACCCGCCCGCCTACCGGCTGACCGTCACGGGCACGCCCAAAGGCAAGGACGCCCAGAAGGAGAAGGCGCCGCCCAAGACCGTGGTGATCGAGATCGGACGCAAGACCCCCGTCGGCAAGGGGCTGTACGTGCGTCTGGCCGATGCGGCCAAGGTCGTCGTGCTCGACAGCGCCGACCTGCTGGACCGGGCCCGCAAACCGCTCAAGGACTACCGCAGCCGCAACCTCGTCGACCTGCTGCGCGACGACGTTGTGCGGATCGAGGTCGAAGGCCCGAAGGGGGCCCTTCGCCTCGACCGCTCCGACGACGACGACAACCCGCGATGGGTCCTCTCGAAGCCCCTGGCCGCGCGGGCCGAGTCGGAGGCCGTCGCCGACATCCTCCGCAAGGCCCTCGGCATCATGGCGGCCGACTTCGTCGAGGACAAGGCCAAGGACCTCGCCGGCTACGGCCTGGCCGAGCCGCGGCTGGTCCTCTCTCTCTACAAGGCCGGCAAGCCCGCCGAGAAACCCAAGGGCGAAGATGAGAAGAAGGACGAGGCCGACAAGAAGGATGAGGCCAAGCCCGAGCCCCGGCCCGAGCCCGTCAAGGCCGCGGTCCTCAAGTTCGGCGCCTCGGCCGATCTCAAGCACGAATCGGTCTACCTGACGCTCGGCGACACCCAGGCCGTCGTCACCGTGGAGGCCGGCGACTTCAAGGGCCTCGACAAGGGCCTGGCGGACCTGCGGGACAAGCGCGTCGTGGCACTCGAGAAGGACCGGGCAACGAAGGTCGGCCTGCGCGTCCCGGCCAAACTGGCCGAGACCGACCACGACATCGCCTACGACCTGGCCAAGACCGACGGCAAGTGGACGGTGACGGTCGAGGGCCGCCCCGACGCCCCCGCCGACGCCGCCGCCGTCGACGACCTCCTGAAGGAACTCCAGGACCTCAAGGTCATCTACTTCGCCGAGGGCGAGAACGCCGACGCCGCCAAGGGGTACAAGGCCCTCGGGTCGGTCCGCGTCCAGATGGCCAAGGACCCGGCCGCCGGCGGATTCGAGATCGGCGGCACGGGCGCGGACGTCCCCGCCCTCGTCAAGAACATCCGCGAGGACTGGGTCGGCCGCATCAACCCGAAGGACCTCAAGAGCCTTCGCAAGGATTGGCTGGAACTGCTCGACCGGCAGGTTCTGGCGCTCGACCCCAAGAAGGCGACGCGCCTGGCCATCCGGGCGCCCGACCGAACGCTCGTCTTCGAGCAGAAGGACGGGAAATGGGCCATGACCGACCCCGCCCAAGCCGAGGCCCGGGCCGCCTTCGCCGCCGACCGCATCGACGACCTCAAGAACCTGGCGTGCACGAAGTACCTGGCCGCCACGAAGGACTTCAAGACGTTCGGCCTGGAGGAAGGCGAACTGGCCGTCACGGTCACGCTGGCGCCCGAGAAGGACGGCGAGAAGCCTGTCGAGAAGACGCTCCTCCTGGCGCACCACAAGGACGCCAGGATCGTCGGCCGCATGGCCGACGGCGACCTCGTGTTCGAGGTGCCCCTGGCGCTCTTCAAGGACTTCGCGGGCGAGCCGCTGCCGAAGGAACTGGCCGACCTCACATCGGGCGACGTCAAGCGGCTCGCGGTGGAAGCGGGCGCGGCCAAGGTCGCCCTGGTGAAGGTGGACCAGAAATGGTTCCGCGCCGACGCCTCCGGCCGGCCCGACACCGAGATCGACACGTCGATGGTCGACGGCGTGGTCAGGGCCGCAGCCGGCCTGAGCGCCGCCCGTTGGGCCGCGTACGACGCGAAGGACCCCGCCCGCTTCGGCCTCGATAAGCCGGGCCTGCGAATCACCATCGAGGGCGACAAGAAGAAGGCCACCCTCCTCGTCTCGGACAAGGAGGTCGACGCCAAGGTGGCCGCCCTGCTGAACGAGCGCCCCGTGCGCTACGCCATGACCGAAGGCGGCAATCGCATCGCCCTCGTGGCGGGCGCGTCGGTGGAAACGCTCGTCGGCGCCGCCAAGAAGCTCGGCCCCGAGACGCCGCAGCCCAAGAAGGAAGAGGCCGTCGAGAAGAAGGACCCGTAGCCGCACGCAGGCAACCATCCGCCATGGCCGGTCCTGGCCGGCCGTGGCGGTTTTCTGCGCCGCCGCCTGCCGCCTTTTAAGATTGCGTATTCACATGACTTGGGCGCGGTGGGTCCCCGTACCCACCGCGCCGACCCGCAATCGGACATCGAGCGCGGCGGGTGCGGGGACCCGCCGCGCAAACACGCAATGTTAGACTGCTCTAAGGCACGGGCAGGTCGAGAAAGCGGTGGGCGTTCTCCCACAGGATCCGCCGCTTGAGGTCGTCCGGCAGGGGCAGCGCGAGGAACTTGCCGACCTCCCGCTGCTGGTCGGTCCACGGGGCGTCGGTCCCGAACAACAGGTACTCCGGCGGATGGGCCGTCAGGACCTCGAGCACGAGATCCTCCGGGCAACGGCCGAGCGTGAAACTCGTCTCCAGGTAGATCGGCAGCCCCACCAGGAGTCGGCGAGCCTCGTCCCACCGCTCCCAGCCGCCCAGGTGGGCCGCCGCCATCCGCAGGTCGGGCACGGCCTCGTGCAGCCGCCGGACGCGTTCGGGGCTGGCCACGTCGTCCCTGGCAAACGCATAGTCGTAACCCGTGTGGAAGACCATCGCCAGGTTCGCCGCGGCGGCGGCGCGGGCGATCCGCAGGCACCGCGGATCGTCGAGCGGGCAGGCCATGTAGTACGGGTGGAACTTCAGCCCCCGGAGGCCCGCACAGGCGATCCGACCGATCTCGGCCTCCGGCTCCGGGAAGTCCGGATGGACCGACGCGAACGGGACCACGCGGTCCGACGCCACCGAGACCGACCAGTCCGTGATACGGCGCGTCTGTTCCGCGCGCGTGGCCACCGAGCACACGATGGCCCGACGGATGCCGGCCCGGTCCATGCTGGCCACCAGGCCCGCCACGGTGCCATCGTATGTCGCCTGGCACGAGAACCAGATGGCGCCCGCTTCAAGGGCCGGGATGGCCTTGGCCGCCAGGTCATCCGGGAATGCGTGCGTATGGACGTCCACGACCGAGAGACCCCGGCCCGGCCCGGCCGATGCGGAAGGATTCATCTCAGGGCCCACCCTTTGTAGGCGACAAGACCGGAGCTTCCACCGGCAGGGGTATACCCCCCCCATCTTACCAGCGCCGTCGCGAAGACTCGTGGGACCACCAACGCCGCCGGCTGCGGATTTTCACGCACTATTGCGCGATATCACGCACTTTCGCCCGGGCGTCCTCGGGTACCCATTGATGCTGCATCCGCGTTCTTGAGCCAGTAAGCGGCATTCCACAGTTAATCCGCGTTTGGCACGGACCTTGCAGCTACTATCATCAGTGCTGGGATGGGTAAGTTCATTAAGGGTAGCTATGCCATGCGGGGCGGTCCCGCATGAATCAAACAGTGGTCGAATGTCCCCCCGTTCGGCCACTGTCTTTTTTTGCGCCTGACACGGGGCTCCCCCCCACGCCTTCCGTCCCGCCCGGCGCCGTGCCGGGAACCGGGCACAGGTGCCACTGGCCGTCCTCTTCGACGAGGAAACTCTCGCCCGCCTCCCAGTCTCCCAGCGTGTAAAGGGTGCCGGGCACGCCGGGCACCGGGTTGGGCCATTCGGCCGCCTGGTGGACGTGCCCGCAGACGATAACCTGGGCGCCACGCCGAAACTCAGCCGCCAGCGCCTCGACGCTCAGCCCGTGGGGACCCAGATGCGGGGCCTTGGGCCTGGCCTTGCGTTTCTTGCTTTCCGAGAGCCGCCGGTAATACGTCGCCCCCCTCTCCTGCCAACGGGTCGGCAGCATCCCCCACAGAAACTCGAGCGGGCGCGACCGAATGAGCCGCTGGATCAGGAAACCCCAGTCCGTGCGGCCCTCCATGTAGTCGCCGTGGCAAAGGTAGGCGGTCTGGGAGCCGGCGGTCAGGCGAATCGCCTTGCGGCCGGGAACGACCTCGATACCGGTAGCCTTGGCGAAACGACGCATGTAGAAGTCGCGGTTGCCGCACAGGAACACCACCCGTACGCCCCGGCGGACCACGCTGCGCAGGGCATCGAGCGCCTCGCGGTAATCCTCGTGCTCCAGGTGCCTCGAGCCGATCCAGTACTCGAAGAAGTCGCCCAGGATGTAGAGTTCGTCGGCGCGGACGGCTTCTCGCTCCAGGAAGCGGACGAGGCGCGCCGTCCGCGCCGGGTGGCGCGGGCTCAGATGCACGTCGGCCAGAAACACTCGCCGCATGGCCACTCCAACTGCACGTGCCCCGTCGCGCGGAGGACGCGTCATTTCGTCCCGGCCCGGCGCTCGCGCTCACGCTGCTCGCGCACCAGCGCGAGCACCTCGCGGATGGGCGCCGTCACGGCCGAGAGGGTCCGCGTCTCAACCTGTGGCTGGGCCAGGGTGCCCGTCACCAGGACCACGACGACCTGCTTGCGGATGCCCTCCATCAATTCCGAGAGGGCCGGAATCAGCGGGTCCTCGTCCTTCTTGCCGGCCAGGAAGGCCAGGTTCAGGGCGCCGTCGGCGTCCATCGTGCCGGCGCCGTACAGGTTCATAGCGCGGCCTTCGAGGCGGATGTCGCCCAGGATCAGCCGCTTGCCGCGCAGGAAGTACAGCACCCGCGCCTGCTCGAACGCCGTCCGGTCGGCCGGCGCCAGGCTCAGCACGTTGAACAGGCGGACGACCAGGGGCACCTCGTAGAGTTTGGCGTCGGTCACGTAGACGTACCCGGAAGCCTCGACGGTCTTGGCGTCGGTGCCCCCGGCCCGCAGGCCCAGCGTGCCGCGCATCTTGCCGCCCGTAATGTTGTGTTCCAGGCGGAACCCATCGCGCAGCAGTCTCTCGAAGTCGACGTCGGCGGCCGCCAGGTTGAAGGCGTACTTGCCGTCGGCGCCCAGGCCGATGGAGGCGAAACCCTCGACGCGTCCGCCGTAGAATTCGCCCTCGAAGTTCCGGATGCTGACGACGTTGGCCTGCTCGGGCTTCTCGATCCGGAGGCGCGTGTCGGAGATGTCCTTGCCGGCCACCTTGCCCTGCTGGATCCGCATGTCGCCCTGGATGGCCACCCGGCCGTCGGACCATCGGCCCATCACCTCGGCCGTGCCGACCAGGCCCGAGACCTTGATGCCCGGCTCCAGGCCCACCTCGTCGAGGACGGCCGTGCCGTACCAGTCGGCCTGGGCCTTGCCGTCATCGCCGGGACGGTAAGCCAGGCTCGACAGATTCAGGTCCACCCGGCCGGTCGGTTTGAGGATGGCGAAGGCCTTCTGGAGCGGCGCGGGCAGCGCGTCGCGCAAGGGTCCGTCGAACGGCAGGCCCTTCGCCTCGATGGCCAGGTCGAACGTCGGCCCCAGGTCGCCATAGGCAATCTGGCCGCCCAGCACAAACTCCGTCAGGCCGCTGCGGGCGCGGATGTCGTGCAGGCGGACCTCGCTCTCGCGGAATTCCATCTGCCCCGTCACGTGCTCCAGCGGGTACGGAAAGATGTCGAGCGTGGCCTGGGCGTCGCGCATGGTCACCCACACGTGGTGGTTCATGGCTTCGCCGGGCCCGAACGCCTTTGTCAGGTGGGCGTTGACGTCGACGCGGCCGCGAGGCGCCAGGTGGCTCCAGACCGACCGCATGCCGGGCCCCAGGGCGCCGCGCAGCGATTCCCCCAGGGCCACGTCCTTGCCCACCAGAACCATGTCCATCGCGTAATCGTCGGGCCGCTGGTCGATCCATCCCGTGGCCTCGACCCGGGCCCCGCTGTTGAAGCCGGCCAGCGACTCGATGCCGCACGAGCCGCGCTCCAGGTGCAGGTCGCCCGTCACCTCTTCGGCCAGGAAGGGGAACGGCTCGTAGATCATGCGGGCGCCCTTGAGGCGAATGGCCAGGTCGTAATCGAGTTTGCCCTCGGTCTGGGGCCCCCGCGTCACGGTGCCCTCGATGTCGGCCAAGCCCGAGAGGTGGAAGACCTGGAGGATCTTCCGCTCGCGCTCCGGCAGGGCCTTCTCCAGGTCCTCGTCGAGCGGCACGTCGGTGCCCGTGACCCGCAGGTTCAGCAGCGGCGGCCCCTCGGGTTGTGAGACCAGGTCGCCCGAGAACACGACTTCAGCCTGGCCATGACGGCCCCGCACCTCGACGATCTCGGTCTTGTCGCGTGCGATGACGACCTTGCCCGTGGCGTGGCGGAGTTGGTACGGGAAGTGCTGGTACAGGATGTCGCCGTCCAGCAGGTTCAGGTGGACGACGACCTCGCGGCGGGCGCCCTCGTGCGGCGGGCGATAGATCTCGACGTCGATGTCGGCGGTCCCCGCGGGGGTGTACTGGTCGTACACGCCGCGCTGCGCCTCGGTGAGGGCACTGCGCAGGTCCTCGTCGAGCGGCACGCCGCGGCCCTCGACCGTGACGCGCGACTCGCACTGCGGCCCGAGATTTTTCGCCCACCCCTTCATCCGCACCCGGGCATCGCCGTGGAACCCCTCGACGCCGTCGGTCTCGAACCCGCCCGGCGTCAGGTGGACCGTGCCCCGGATCCGATCCACCCGGTACGGGAACAGCCGGTAGGTCATCTCGGCGTCGCGGCAGAAGAGGTCGCCGGAGACTTGGAGCGGCGCGCCCCGGTCGGTGCTGCGGCGCACCTTCAGGTCGAAGTCGGCCTGGCCCCTGGGCGAGTAGGCCTCATAGACCGTGTCCATGTGCGGCGCCAGGCCCACCAGGAGCGGC
>Ga0307379_10011735_pt1 | contig 11469 bp, 11 predicted proteins | sample UN2MG_FD_202237 | JGI IMG/M metagenome (GOLD analysis project Ga0307379, IMG submission 202237) | Soil microbial communities from Risofladan, Vaasa, Finland - UN-2 | ecosystem: Environmental > Terrestrial > Soil > Coastal area > Acid sulfate soil | place: Finland: Risofladan, Vaasa | collected... | reverse complement strand
ATGAGCCTTACGCAAACGAGAACGCAAGGCGAATCGCAATACTAAGACAGGCCTTAAAGAACGCTCGTAAAGACATAGATGAGGTTGGCGCACAAGATAAAAATCTTGTTACCTGCGGGATGCTTATAAGTCAGACGTTGGAGACGATTTTGGTTAAATTGGACTCCTCGCCCGTGCTGGCATCAAAGCTAAGCAACCCAAAAGGTCTTGACTTCGACCATATCACCCTCGGGGCCGGCATCATTTGGATGAACATTGTCGAGGACACTGTAAATATAAGAATCAGGGTGAACTCGTTTGTACGTACCCTCGATGACCCATTTGCCCTGGAGGATTAGTGCTCAAAAAACAAGAGTGGGTCTATAAGCCGAGTTCTGTACGCCGTCATTTCTGACGCGTGGCGGCCATTTATCTTGACCAACTGTTACCAGTTGGCTCTCCCGGTTTATCGGGAAGCGACCTACCTGCTGTTAATACCCGGGCCGAGTACCAGCTGCTTGGTCTTGCAGGCGGTGGGGTTTACCCTGCCGGCACCGTCACCGGAGCCGCGGTGCGCTCTTACCGCACCATTTCACCGTTACCTGTGTCCCGACGAATCGGGGCCATCGGCTGTGTAGTTTCTGTGGCACTTTCCCGCGAGTTGCCTCGGGTGGCCGTTAACCACCACCGTGCCCTGTCCTGCTCGGACTTTCCTCCGGCCCGCTGGAAGCGGACCAGCGACCGCCCGACCCACTCTTTTAATTGACTATTGACTACGTATTATTATAGCAAAAGTTTGTTGTATTATCTACTTTTGAATTTCGATATGTTTCTTGAAGTTCTCATCGTCTGTGTCGGGGAAATCACTTCTGAAGTGGACGCCTCGACTTTCCTGACGTTGCTCAGCCGCCTGGGCCATCAGGAGTGATACCGTCAACATATTCTGGCATTCCCAGCCCTCAGGCGAATCAAAGACTTTGTCCATCACATACCGCTGCCAGAACCTGATAATCTCCTGTGCCTCGCTGAGCGGCTGTGCCGTTCGGGTGATGCCGACATTTCGCCACATAACGGCTCGCAGCGAGTTTCTAACGTCAGCGGTGTCCAAACGACTGCGGTCTGAATGCGGGATTTGATATTTTATTAGTGGGTGCTTGATATGGGCCACACTTGCTTTTGTCTGCGGGCAGACGGATTGCCCCGCTGTTTTGCCGAATACCAGCCCTTCGAGCAGCGAGTTGCTGCCGAGTCGATTTGCCCCGTGCAGGCCGGTAGAAGTTATCTCTCCACAGGCATAAAGATTTTCGATGCTTGTCCTGGCTGAAGCATCGGTCTTAACGCCGCCAATCATATAATGTGCGCTGGGCCGGACGGGAATAAGGTCCCGGCTGACGTCTATATCGAAACTTTCGCACAGCTCGAAAATATGCGGGAATCTTTTCGCAACATGCTCTTTATCAAAGCTCCGAACATCCAGAAAAACATGCGTTGAGTTCGTCTTGAGCATATGGGCCAGGATGGCTCGGCTGACAATGTCACGCGGTGCAAGCTCAGCGGATTCGTGATAGTCCTTCATAAAACGCCGGCCCTGGCTGTCCAGAAGTACCGCGCCTTCGCCGCGAAGCGTTTCGGTAATTAAAGCCCGTGAGGCCCCTGCGATGTAAAGCGTTGTCGGATGAAACTGCATAAACTCCAAATCCTGCAATATGGCACCGGCCCGGTAAGCCATAGCAATGCCATCGCCGGTTGCAACTTCCGGGTTGGTCGTCTCGCGATAGAGCTGCCCCGCCCCTCCGGTTGCAAGGATTGTGCCTGCAGCCCAGATTATCTGGTCGGCGCCACGTGGACGGTGCTTATCATAGCCGATTAACCCAACGCACTCGTTGTTGTCGTTTGTCAGCAAATCGATGCCGAAGAAGTTCTCTATTATCCTTATATTCGAATTCTGCCTCACCTTCCTTATCAGCGCCTCTGCAATTATCCGTCCTGTTTCATCGCCGTGGGCGTGAGCGATACGCGGGTGCGAGTGGCCCCCTTCAAGCGTCGTGGCAATACGGCCGTCGATTAAATCAAACTCAGTACCCCAGCGCAAAAGTTGCTCGATAAGCTCCGGCCCCTGGCGAATGACAGAGTTCACCACAACTTCGTCACTCATGCCGCATCCGGTGCTAATCGTATCGGTTATGTGTGACTCAAATGTGTCTGCTTTATCAAGCACTGAAGCGATTCCCCCCTGGGCCTTCCAGGTATTGCTGTTTTCCAGAGTATCTTTGCAAACGATGATGACGTTGCAGTGCTCGGCCGCCTCGATTGCAGCACGAAGACCCGCGATACCTGCTCCGATTATGAGGCAGTCGGCAAAGAGCTGGTGCGTTGAGATAGAGTCGATATTTATCAGATAACGTCTAAATTCCGGCATAAAACTTCATACCTTAAAAACTTACTGCCAGAAACACAAAGAAATCAACAATTAATGGGAAATAATCAGTTCTTTATCATACCTGAATACGTGGTTTTTGGAAAGGGGCACAAAAAATTTAAAAAAATAATGTTTTTTTTACTTGACAAATAATACCTTGCGCTGTATAGTATAGTACACCTTTCACTATAAGGTATAGCATAGTAATGGGCCGGGAATATTCTATCGGGTTTTGTTGGGGAGTCCGGATATGACGAGACTTAGCAAGCAAACGCTTGACGGCAACGTTGAAACGCTGATTTTAGCTGTCTTGGAAGCCGGGCCAAGCTATGGCTATGCTATTGTCAAAGAGCTGAACGAGCGGGCAGAGGGAATTCTGCAACTCGGTGAGGGCACGATATATCCCGTGCTGCATCGGCTTCAAGATAAGAAATTGATAGCTGCAAGGTGGCGTTTGGCCGAAAACGGCAGGCAGCGAAAATATTATCGTCTAATCAATAACGGCCGCAAAGCCCTCGCCGCCAACCGCCATCAGTGGCAGATGCTCTCCGCCGTGATGGGAAAAGTCATGGGTTCTGCAGAGAACCTTCTACCTAAACCTCAAGTAAAAGGAGCGACAATATGAGCCGGGCACTGCAAAAATATCTTGACCAGGTTATGCTCTACGCCAATCGAAAGGAAAAAGAGGCGGTAAAAATCCGAGCTGAGCTTGAAGACCATTTGCGGCAAAAGACAGCCGACCTTGCAGCTCAGGGCCTGCCGCGCGAAGATGCCGTGTTTCAAGCCATTGAAGATCACGGCACCGCGCGGACCGTTGGCTATAGTTTAAGGAAGGGCTTTGTGTTGTTGGATGTTCGTACAGAGGGCACCGCTCGCGGATTTATCGCCATAGGACCAAGAGCGGTCGGAATAATTGCGTTCGGCAACGTTGCGGTGGGCCTGTTCGCCTTCGGCAATTTTGCCTTCGGCGTTCTTGCCTTCGGAGTTTTGGCCATAGCCGGTTTAGTTTCATTAGGAGGTATTTCACTGGCTCCGCTCGGTGCCGCCGTGGGTTTGGCGGCAGTGGGACGAACCGCCTTTGGGATGATAGCCTGCGGAGGGCTGGCCATTGGATTGCGGGTCCCCTGGGCCATTGACGGTGTCAGTTTCCTTAGCGGTGAAAACGGACTACAGTTCTTACAGCACTTTCGAACCTATGAAGGTACCGTTGCGCTCATTGCTATAACCTTGTGGCTCTTCCTTATATTTCCTATCATGAATGGTATCATGTGTAGTCTCAAAAAGGATGAGTATCGGAGAATCGAAAAAGCTGATCCGAAACTGATTGAATAAAATGCCGGCGAACCAGAACCGCAGGTGGTAAATTCATAAAGTTAGATCTGCGCTAATTTTGTCCAGTCGCAATCGAGCAGCGAAGGGGTAATCACTTCTCCTATACTTTGCGCCTCGATATCTACCGTTTCATCGAAAGGCACACTGCAAATAATATTTACACCGCCGCATTGGGCTATTACCTGCCCGGCGGTTTCTTCTGCAACTGTTGCCTCGGTAGCATTGTAACCGTTGATGACTACGCCGGCGACTTTCAACTCTGCGGCGCGGATGCAATCGATCGTCATTAGTGTATGGTTTATCGTTCCCGCATTCAGGCGGGCGATTACCACCACAGGCAGACCGAATTCTACCGCCAAATCCAGCAGGTCAAATTCCGCCGTTAAAGGCATGCGCACACCGCCAATGCCTTCGATGATAACTATGTCGCTGTTCTCGCATATATTTTTATAAGCGGCCGCGATGCTGTCGAAATCTACCGGACGTCCTTCCTGAGCAGCACCTACAATAGGCGCTGCCGGGGTGATATAGCCGACAGGGGTTATCGTGGAAAGAGACAACTCGCTGTTTGCGCAATTAGCCAGGAACTCGGTATCGCAGCTAACCAGACCCTCCCACTGGCGCCCGCATCCGGAGGCAATAGGTTTGAATACGCCGACCTTTACACCGCTATCAGTTAACATTTTAGCAATGGCACCGGCTATGAGCGTCTTGCCCACGCCGGCTTCAGTGCCGGCTATAAAAAGGCCGTTCTTTTTGGGTAAGTTCAGGTCAATCGGCATTTAGAGTTTTCACAACAAAATCGCCTGATAACAGGCTCCCATACTAACAGCATTATAGCGGTTATGGCCGAATTGTCTACTTCGGCACAATAAACAGGCAGACTGTTGCAAAGAGGGCCCAAAACCGATAGATTGGCGAAATTGTGAGATTGAGCTAATAATGAGGAAACTTCAATAAAGAAAGAATAGAGTATGTTGGAACTGGATCCGGTTGGCTGGGTTGTGGTTGCATTATGTGCAACTATGGTCGGAGTTACGAAGACCGGCATTCCGGGCCTTGGAATTCTGGTAGTTCCTTTGATGGCTTCTGTCCTGCCCGTCCGCAGTTCCACAGGAGTGCTGCTCGGTATCTTGATATTGGCGGATTTGTTTGCCGCAGGCTACCATCGGCATAACGCTAAATGGCGTCATATACTCCTTCTGCTCCCGCCCGCTTTGGCCGGCATCGTAGCAGGCTACTTCGGATTGAAAGTGGTCGACGATGAGCTGCTTAAACCGATTATTGGCGGGATAGTGCTGGCTATGCTGGGCATCAATTACTGGCGCACAAGGACCAAAGGAAAAGATGCGCAAATTCCAAGCCAATGGTGGTTTGCGGTTGGACTTGGTTTCACGGCCGGAGTTACGACTATGATGGCCAATGCCGCCGGTCCGATTATGATTATTTATCTATTGGCTATGCGGCTGCCCAAAATCGAATTTGTGGGGACCGGCGCGTGGTTCTTTTTCGTTATTAACTGGCTCAAGGTGCCCTTCAGCGCAAAGCTGGATTTGATGACCGCGGCGTCTGTGAAACTTGATTTAATGATGCTGCCGTTTATTGCCCTTGGAGCGGTGATTGGGATATTTTTTCTGAAACGAATCCCGCAAAAAGCATTTACAGCTGTTGTGCAGTTTTTAGCCGCTGCCGCGGCCATCAAGCTATTGTTCTAAATGGATGATGCCTTAGAAAACAAAATTAGTTTGCAAAACAGCAATTAAAAAGCGATTATTATAGCTATGTGCGGTCAGGGAAACACAGACAGATTTGCCAAAGCTAACGAGCAGATGCTAACGCGCGACCTGATGGGCCGCGACATTACCGATCCCGAGGTGCTACGAGTCATGGGCGAGGTCCGGCGAGAAGAATTTGTGCCGCAAGCATACGAGTCGCAGGCTTATGCTGATGGCCCGCTCCCTATCGGGATGGGCCAAACTATCTCTCAGCCGTATATTGTTGCCCTGATGACTCAGGAACTGCATCTCAATCGCGATTGTACGGTTCTGGAGATTGGTACGGGCTGCGGATATCAGACTGCTGTCCTGAGCAAGCTGGTAAAAAAAGTCTATACGATAGAAAGATTTGGCCAGTTGTCGGAATCGGCCCAGGCGGCCTTAGGCAGATTGGGCATTGATAATGTTGAATTCTGTGTTTGTGACGGCAGTTGCGGCTGGCCCCAACAAAGGTGGGACGACTCTTTACAACGTATGGTAAAATGGAAACCCTGCTTTGACAGGATTATGATTACCGCAGCGGTGCCGAAGATACCGCAACCTCTGTTCAAACAGCTTGCAGATGGCGGTTTGATTATAGCACCGGTCGGCGGCGCAGGAGCCCAGGAGCTTATCGTTGCCGAAAAAAAAGCGGCACACATGACTAAAAAATTCATCTGTGACGTTCGCTTCGTCAAACTGTTCGGTGAATACGGCTTCGAGGAATAGCGTAATGTCGCTCCTGCGCAAGCAGGAGTCCAGACAAACGATAAAGGAATGGATTCCCGTCGCGAATGGCACAAAAGCACATCTTAACACCTTAAACAACCAGTTTTTTGGTCTTGACAAGTAGGAGTACCTTAATATCCTAAGTCCATGGATGGACATACAACAACTCCAGATGTCAGCGAAGAATCACAAAACAGGCTCGATTTATCAATGCCTGTGCAGTACCTCAAAGGTGTTGGGCCGGCCAGGGCCAGGGCCTTTGCACAGTTGGGGGTGCATACAGTCGCGGATTTGCTGGAGTATTTTCCACGAGACTGGAATTTCTCGCCTGAGCCAATAAAAATAGATCAAATGCAGCCCGACCGGACTGCTGCTGTCATCGGCCTCGTTGAGTCCACAGACTACCACAGCCACCGCCGGCAGTCAATTTTTGAAGTGCAGCTTTCCGACGACACGGGGGTGTGCAGGATTATATGGTTCCACGGAGGCTTTCTTCAAAATCAATTAAAGCCGGGCCAGATAATAATCGCTTCGGGTAAGGTTTCTTTATATAAGCATCAGTTGCAAATGACCAATCCGAAATTCCTGGTGCTCGACGAGAAAAGTTTGGAACCGGCTGAATTTTTCAGCGGCGGAGTCTATCCCGCTTCCAGCCAACTCTCCAGCAGACAAATCAAAAAGATAATCACAAGTGTGCGTGAAGCAGCCGAAAAGCTTGTGCCGGAATTTTATGACAAAAACTTTCTCAAGAAAGCCAATCTAATCAGCAGAAAAAATGCTTTTAGCTGGATACACTTGCCGCCCGACGAGGCAAAACTGGCCCAGGCAAAGCGCAGATTAAAGTATGACGAATTGTTCCTGATGCAGTTGGGATTGGCGCTCCGCCGTTTTCAGGCGCAGCATTTGTCAACAGCTATTCCATGCCCGTGCAGCGACGAAATCGACAGCCGAATCAGGAAGCGTTTTCCGTTCCTGCTCACCGAAGACCAGAACACTGCGATAGCCGAAATCGCCGCGGATATGGCAAAATCCGAACCGATGAACAGGCTCCTTCAGGGCGACGTCGGGTCCGGCAAAACCGTTGTGGCGCTTTATGCAGCCTTGCTGGCGGTCGCCAACAAAACGCAGGTGGCCATTATGGCGCCTACGGAGATTCTGGCGGCTCAACATTTTCAACGTATCGAAAGATATTTGAAAAGCAGCAAAGTAAGCAGGGTCTTGATAACAGGAGGATTGACCGGCAAAAAGAGGACAGAACTTCTGGAGCAAATAAAGCAAGGAGCGATGGACATTGTCGTTGGGACGGTGGCACTGCTGCAGAAAGATATAGAATTTAAATCGCTTGGCCTGGTTGTGATTGATGAGCAGCATAAATTTGGAGTTGCACAGAGGGCACAATTGCGAAAGCAGACTACCCCGCATTGTTTTGTTATGACGGCCACGCCTATCCCTCGGACGCTGGCGATGACCGCATTCGGCGATTTGGATGTTTCTATTATCAGGCATTCGCCGCCGGGCAGAGGTGCTGTTATTACACGCTGGGTCAACTGCCACGACCGACAAAAAGCATACCGGTTTATCCGCGAGCGTCTAAAGGCAAAGAAACAGGCATATTTTGTTTACCCACGTATAACCACACTTGAGGAAAACACCGATATCAAGGCCGCAACTGATGAATGCAAACACCTGGCGAAAGTTTACCCGGAATTTACCGTTGAACTTCTGCACGGCCAGATGCCCTCTGCCAAAAAGCAGCAGATTATGACCGAATTCAGAAAAGGCAAAATTGATGTGCTGGTTTCCACCGTCGTGATAGAGGTGGGAGTGGATGTGCCGAACGCAACGATAATGGTTATAGAAGGTGCGGATAGATTCGGGCTGGCGCAGTTGCACCAGTTGAGGGGACGCATCGGAAGAGGAGAAGCTAAATCGTACTGTCTTTTGTTTGCCGAGACCGACAGTGAAACTGCAAAAAGCAGACTTGAAATGATGACCAGAAGCAATGATGGTTTTGAGATAGCCGAGCATGACTTGCGGCTGCGGGGGCCGGGAGAATTGTTCAGCACACGGCAGCACGGCCTGCCGGACTTGAAAATCGCAAATATCGTGGATGATTACCAGCTTCTGGTTATGGCAAGGAAAAACGCATTCGAGCTGGTCCGCTCCGACCCGATGCTGACCAGGCCCGAGCACAAGAATATCCGCCGGGCCTTGCTGGCCAAGTTTGGCGATTCGCTCGGATTAGCGGATGTCGCTTGAAAATAGCGTATAGAGACTTCCAACTGACAATTGACAATTATTTCTATCCGCTATACCCTATTCGCTAATATGCAGATACATTACAAAAACAACCGGCTGGAAAAGGTCCTAATCGCAGTCAATGCCCTGACTGCGGCGGCGGTCACGGCGTCCTTTGTTGCACTCTTCGGCTTTGATGACCTCCCTATGCAGGCGCGGATTTTATATGCCGTTCAGGCTGCTTTGCTGTGTATATTCATAGCCGAGAAAATAACTCGGCTGGTCAATGCAGTCTCGATGCGCGAATTCTGGCGGGGAAACTGGTTTGAAATTCCGCTTTTGCTTGCGCTTGCCACCGCTGTGCTCGGAGCCGGAAGGTGGTTTTACAGAGATGACCCCGGGACTGTTCGCCATTTAGCAGTAGGTATTTATCTTGTTCTGCAGGTAGTCACCAAGCTTTGCAGGACCAGCGTAAATCTGGCAGCGTCCGGCAGGAGTCCAACGCGAACTCTGATTGCAAGTTTCTTGGTTTTGATAATTTGCGGGGCGGGATTGCTCGTGCTGCCGAAGGCCTCCACCGGCGAAAGAGCAAGCTTTGTTGATGCCTTGTTCACGGCGACCAGCGCCACCTGCGTTACCGGTCTTATCGTAAGAGACACAGGCCTGGACTTTAGCCTGATGGGGCAGTTGATAATTCTAACGCTGATTCAGCTCGGAGGACTGGGGATAGTGGTCTTTGGCGCGGTATTTGCCCTGCTGCTGCGGCAGGCCTTGAGCTTACGTGAATCCGTGGCGATGCAGGACCTGCTCAGCACTCGCACGCTTAGTCGAATAGGTAATATGATAGCCTTCATCTTTATCGGCACGATAGTTATTGAAGCTGTTGGTGCCGTCACTATCTTCGGGATGTGGGACGACGTACCCGGCTGGGCGGGCAATGTACATCAGCAGTGGTACTACAGTATATTTCATTCGATTAGCGCCTTTTGTAACGCCGGCTTCAGCTTGTTCAACGATAGTTTCATCAGGTACGCCCAAAAGAGATGCTGGCCGGTATATGGTGTGATTTGCCCACTGATAATCCTGGGCGGACTCGGCTTTAGTGTGCTTTACGACTTGGCCAACATCGCAGCCGACAGGGTAAATCGATTTTTCAAAAGACGTTTCCATACGCGCTACCGCCTTTCAATGGAAGCGCCGATAAGGATGCGGCTGCAAACCAAAATTGTTCTTAGCGTAAGTGCCTGCCTGATTGTTCTGGGAACGCTGGCTATCCTTTTGTTTGAACGCTACGCAGCTCCCGCTTCCGCAACTATGACAGGAACTTCCGCAGCGACAGAGCTTGCCCCTGCCAAAGCAGGGCTTCTCGGCGCACTGTTTCAGTCGATCACGGCCAGGACCGCCGGCTTTAATACTATCGATATCTCGGCGCTATCGGCTTCGAGCAGACTTATTTTGATTCTACTTATGTTCGTCGGCGGCTCGCCCGGCTCGACCGCAGGAGGAATCAAGACGGTAACACTGGCGGTGGTAATAATTACCGTTTTTGCCGCCCTGCGCAAGCGAGAGGAAGTCGAGATGTTTAAGCGTTCGATTCGGGTAGTTGTTGTCGGCAGGGCGGTTACCGTTACGCTGCTTTTCGTTGCGGTTCTGTTCGCCGCCTCACTGGCACTGAGTATCACCGAAAGCGCAAATGGCTTTACCATGTCGGAGATTATGTTTGAGGCGGGCTCAGCTCTGGGGACTGTCGGCCTGACAACAGGCATAACGCCTTCCTTGACAACCGCGGGAAAATTGATTATTATTGCCGTTATGCTTATCGGCAGACTTGGCCCATTGACACTATTGGCGGCGCTGACGTTTAACTTAAAACCGGCTCAATACAATTATCCCAATGAAGCAATAATTGTCGGCTGATTCGTGGCCCAGGTCACGAAATTTAGGAGCTAATAGAATGAATCGATTTGCTGTAATAGGATTGGGGCGTTTCGGACAAAAATTGGCCATCGCGCTGGCAATGAGCGGTGCGGAGGTCATCGCAATCGACAAAAACAGGGAAGATATAGAGCTGATTCGAGACCAGGTAAGTCTTGCCGTTCGGCTCGACAGCACCGACGAGGAAGCACTGAAGGCACAGGGCGTCGATAAAGCTGATGTCGCTATTGTAGGCATAGGGCAGGAGGGCTTTGAATCGGCGATCCTGACGGTCGTGAACCTGCGGCAAATGGGCGTAAAGAAGATTCTCGCAAGAGCGCAAGACCTGGTCGCAGGCGAGGTCTTCTCCAAGGTGGGTGCCACCGACGTAATCTACCCTGAAATCGAGTCGGCCCAAAGATGGGCCTATAAACTTATCGCGCCGCAAATCGGCGAAAAGATGGACTTTGCACCGGGCTATAGCCTGGCACGAGTAAAAGCACCGGCAAGTTTCAACGGCAAGACGGTTTTGGATTTGCAGCTAAGGCAAAAGTACAAAGTTAATCTTGTCGCTATCAAGCGGGATGAGCACAGCGAGAAAAAGAAGGCCAATGGCGCCGGCATTATCAATGTCCCTATGCCGACCACGGTGGTGTATGAGAATGATATCCTGATGGTCGCCGGCTCCGACGCAGACCTCGCAAAGCTGCCGCAGGAATAAAACAAATGAAAGAATTTTCTAAAGAGTTGATAAAAGAGATAACAAATCGCCTAAAGGATGCTTTGCATCCATTAAAAATATACTTATTCGGCTCACACGCATGTGGTGATGCCGATAAGGACAGCGATATCGACCTGCTCGTTGTGGTTCCCGATACGGACAAATCAACTCGCGAAATCGCTCGGCAGGGCAGAGCCAGCCTCCGAACTCTTTGCTTCCCGGTGGACCTGATTGTTTGCACTCAGTCTCAAATACAAAAATGGTCGGACGTCAAATGTACGCTCATCTATACGGTAATTCGCAAAGGGAAAGTGTTATATGAGTCCCAAGGTCGAACTGGTAAAAAAATGGCTCATGCTGGCTGATGATGACCTGCGTATTGC
>Ga0307379_10011734_pt1 | contig 11470 bp, 11 predicted proteins | sample UN2MG_FD_202237 | JGI IMG/M metagenome (GOLD analysis project Ga0307379, IMG submission 202237) | Soil microbial communities from Risofladan, Vaasa, Finland - UN-2 | ecosystem: Environmental > Terrestrial > Soil > Coastal area > Acid sulfate soil | place: Finland: Risofladan, Vaasa | collected... | reverse complement strand
TTTTTGCCGGGAACCGGAATGACTCTTACGCCGGTTGTTTTATTGTTTATAACACCGATCGAAAGCTCGTCGGCTATTATTGCTGAGAGCACCTCGGCAGGCGTTGCTCCAGGGACGGCAAACATATCCAGACCCACCGAACAAACGCTTGTAAGAGCTTCAAGTTTTTCAAGGCTCAACGTGCCGTTTTGTACCGCCCGTATCATTCCTGCGTCTTCGCTTATGGGGATAAAAGTCCCCGACAGCCCGCCTACATTCCCCGATGCCATGGCTCCGCCTTTTTTAACCGCGTCAATTAAAAGGGCCAATGCTGCCGTTGAGCCGGGCAGGCCCATTTGCTTTACACCCATAGCTTCGATGATTTCAGCGACCGAATCGTGTGCTGACGTTGTTGAAGCAAGGGATATATCAACGATGCCAAAATCCACTTTCATAACTTCTGCTATTTCACGCCCGATGAGTTCGCCCGCACGAGTGATTTTGAACACCGTTCTTTTAATGACCTCCGAGAGCTGCGTGAGGTCGCAATCCGGGTTTTGGAGAACGACGTTTCTGACGACGCCGGGACCGGATATGCCGATGTTCAGAGAAAAATCAGGTTCCCCGATGCCGTGGTGGGCTCCGGCCATAAAGGGGTTGTCCTCGGGAACGTTGGCGAAGACGGCTATCTTCGCGCATCCGATACCGTTTTTTGTTCTTGCGGCCAGGGCCTTGAGTGTGTGGCCGAATTTTTCTACTGCGTTGATATTTATACCGGCTGAAGTCGATGCCAGATTTAAGAAACCACAAACTCTCTGGGTCTTTGAAAGCACCTGTGGTATCGAGTCAATCAGTACTTTGTCGGCTGATGTCATGCCTTTTTGAACCATCGCTCCGAAACCGCCCAAAAAATCAATGTTCGCTCGTTTCGCAGCGCTGTCAAGCGCCTTTGCGAGTGTTACGGCGGTAGACGTATTTCGTGGCAGCGGCTCGAGTAAAATGGAGACGGGCGTCACAGCTATGCGCCGGTTTGTTATTGGAATGCCGTACTTTTGTTCCACCAGCTCGGCGGATTTATTTAGCTCGCGGCCCTTTTCAACGATTCGTTTATGTATACGGCGGGTCATTGAAGACAGATTTCTGTCCATGCAGTCTTTCAGGTTGATACCCAGCGTGACTGTGCGGATATCGAAGTGATGGTCCAGTGTCATCTTTACGGTTTCGAAAACTTCCTCAACGGATATTGTCATAATCAAACCCTGTGCATTGCCTTGAAAATATTTTCGTCCTGTAAGGTTATTTTCAGGGACATCTGCTCGCCCAGTTTGTCTAACTGCCTCCGGATTTTGCTAAGGTCGATAGTCGCATCGGCGATGTCCACTGCCATTGTCATGACAAAATAATCTTTCATTATCTTCTGGTTCACATCGACGATGTTAATGTTCGCCTTGGCCATCGCTGTTGCAAGTTTTGCGATTATTCCCACCCTGTCTTTGCCCGTTACGGTCATGATACAGATTTGCGGTGGCTTTTGTCGGCGATGACGTATATTGGACTTACCCATTTTAGTCTCCTGTTTCAGGAAATTTAATTTTCTGCAGCTCCTTGATTTTGGCGTGGTTTGTCATGCCAGGCGCCAGTGGAGTGATTGTTATAAAACCCTCAACCAGGGCGGTCGTGTCCGTGGTGATGTTCTCGGCCCGGTGGGGGCCACCGGACAGTTGAAATACAATCTGGCCGTGCTCGTTTTTCTGCGGGGCGTAAGATTCGTCGAAGCCCTTTGTGGACTGAGGTACCACCTTTACGCCTCGAGGCGCCCCCTTGGAAAGCCGTGGAATGTTAATATTTGTCACCCCGCCGCATTTGATCGGCATAAGCGAATTTAGGATTTGCATGCAGTATTGGGCGGCGGTTTCGAAGTCCATATTAGTATCTTCTTCCATCGCCAGGCTCATAGCCACAGAAGGAATTTTCAAAAACGCTCCTTCCATCGCCGCAGCCACCGTGCCGGAGTAATAAACGTTTATGCCGGCGTTGGCCCCGCTGTTAATTCCAGCCACAAGCAGGTCTATCGGCTCCTGATGAAGCTGCATGACGGCCAGCTTTACACAGTCAGCCGGCGAGCCCTGGACACTAAAACCTGTGAAATGCCCGTTTATGCTTATCTTGTTGCATAGCAGGGGTTTTTTGAAGGTAACGCTGTGGCTTGCTCCGGAGCGGCTTTCGGCCGGAGCAACTACCATAACCTCACCCAGCTTGACCAGCTCCTTATAAATGGCCGCCAGCCCCGGCGCAAAAATACCGTCATCATTTGTTAGCAGTATCTTCATTGACCAATAGAATAAAGTAAAAACCGGAAAGTAAAAAGCAAAAAATTTGCTGTTTTCGAATTTGGGTTTTTAGTTTTGTTCAGCGGCTGTATAATGGCACGCTATGGAAAAATATGTACCAGGCGCCGATTGTCTCGTAATGACCAGAGACCAGGTCCGAGCCTTTGACCAATGGGCCATCAACACTCTGGGCATTCCCGGAGTTGTCCTGATGGAGAACGCCGGCCGAAGTTGTGCCGAACTGATAGCTGAGAAACTCGCGAACCTCAGCGAGCCGAAGGTCTCTATATTCTGTGGTACCGGAAACAACGGCGGCGACGGCTATGTGATTGCACGCTGCCTGTTGAACAGAGGCTTTAACGTTAAAGTCGTAATATGCGGAGAACGAGCGAAAATAAAAGGTGATGCCGGGACAAACCTTCAGATTCTGGAACGTCTGGCTGGCCCGGTTGCCGAAATGAAGCTTGACGAAGAAAATATCAAAGACGTCGTCCAAAAATTTGCCGCAGATGCGGACATCGTGGTCGATGCTGTTTTCGGCACCGGCTTGAAAGGCCAACTGAAAGAAACTCATAAGCTGCTGATAGAGAGTATAAACGCGCTTGGCCACCCTGTTCTGGCGGTCGATATTCCATCGGGGCTTGATTGTGATACAGGCCGGCCGCTGGGGGCCGCAATAAAGGCAGACTGCACTGTTACCTTTGTTGCGGTCAAAAAGGGTTTTGTGCAAAATGAACAGGCCGCCCGATATACGGGCGAAATTTTCACTGCCTCGATTGGTGTCGACCCGGAGGCTCGATAGCCTTTAGAATGCTCCGGGTCTTGCAGCCTGTGTTTTGTAACCGATGAAATAAAGAAATCTTTCAGCGTTGAAAACAGGTATGGACAGGGTCTGTGCCTGGTCCCTTACCTGTTTATAATGTTCGAGATTGTTCAATGACATCTCGTATTTCTGCATCGCCATCGGGTCGATTTCCATCTGTTCGAATGTTGGTTTCCGAAGGACCTGCGAAGGACTGCCGAGGATGACAAAGTCGGTATCCACGGAAATGTCACGTGCGGCTCTGCCGCCCCATTTTTGTATCAGTGCTGTTATTTTCTCTGCGGCGTCGTCGTCTATATTGCCGTCATCGTTGAGGTCAAAGTCGCCCGCTACCACAAAAGTGTTGACCTGCTCGGCGTCCCAGATAAGATTGGCGACAATGTCATCCAGGATGATAGGATTTCTTATTTCAGACTGGATAATCCTTGCCGCGGAAATGTTTTGACCGACGTTGAATACTTCGATTTCCGCCTTGCCCTTGCCGTCTTTGGGAATCGGCATATTTTTGTCATAAATCGAGAATGTCAAACCCCTGTATACGCGGTCATCTGACCCGAGATTTATATGTACGATTTTAGTCGGCTCGTCAATCAAAAGCACCTTGCCGTCGGGCTTATGCGCCGCGACCTCTACGTCCGGAGGCGACACGATGCTCTGAAGTTTATCCTGTGCCCTTTGCATCCTCTCCTGGGCCATCTTCAGTTCAGCTTCGGTTCTCAGCAGCTGCTGGTTTAGGTCCCTGCTGGTTTCTCTTTCCTCTTCCAGCTGGGCCATAAGGGTCTGCACCTGGTCCTCTGTGCTTTTTTCCATCAGCGCCTTTAAATCATTGTAATCCTTCTGAACCGTATCGACCTGCTGTTTATACTGTTCTTTTTCGGCCAGCAGGGTTTGCTCCTTCTCGAAGTTTGCCGCCGCCGCGTCGTCAAAGCGGTTCTGCAGCTCCTGGAGATGCTGCTGTGTGGTAACTGCGGTGCCCCTTAGATTGTCGGCCGTGGTTTTCAGTTTTTCGAGCGTTCTTATCAGGCCGACTTTGTCAGGCTCAAGACCTTGGTAGTCTAAATAGTCTTTGCCAAGGAGTTCAATAAATTCCGTACTCTGCCTTTTTGCAGTCTCGAGTTTTACCTCTGCAGAAGTCTCTTCAGGCTCGCCACCTACGGTCAGCATCACCATCTGGTCCATATAGTCGAGCATCGTTCCGAGCCTGCTTTTGCCACTCTGTTTTTCCCCGACTAAGGCTCCAATTTTCCGTAATTCCGTGGAGCTGGCCAGGTCGTTGGTCTGACGCTGAAGGTCGCTCGCCTTTTTCCTGTGTTCTTCTGCTTTTGTGTAGCAAATTATTGCCAGCGTCGTTGCTATTACAAAAAGTGTGACAAAGATTATTAATGCGATTGTACTGCTGTTACTCTGTCTTTTGCCTATTGGCATAGTGAAACTCCTTAGAAATATCGAAAATCAAACTATCAGGCCCATTTTTAGACTTTTCAAAGCCTGCTTAGACCTTATATTATCGCCGCAACAGCCTATTAAGTCAACAAAAAAACCGTTAAGGGGGGCTTTTTAGGGTATTTTGGTAATTTTGGCGGATATTATCGGCGTGTTTTTCAGACCCAAAATCGACGCAGTGTTGAGTTTTGGCTGTTAAAGTTTCTCCAGCAGCCCTGCCAGCTCGGTGATTTTTTTTATCACAAATTCCGCCTTACCGTCACTGTTCGGGGCCTCTTTTGTATGAAGACGCCCCGGACGGATTAGCTGTATTGTACGGATGCCCAGTTTATTCGGTGCGATAAAGTCTTTTTTCTCGTTGTCGGCCACGTAAACGCACATTTCCGCCTTTTCTTCGAGTTCCTCCAGTATCGTTTCAAAACCCCGTGGCGAGGGCTTCCAGAACTCACGCCCGAGTTCCTCGGTATATACTATGCACTTGAAGTATTTCTCAATACCCAGTGCCCGAACTTTGAACTTTTGGCCGGGCAAAAAACCGTCTGTTATCAATGCAAGCTTGTATTTCTCACTCAGCTTATCAAGCACTTCAGCCGTCTCTGCCGGCAGACTGATTTGCGGCTTGTGACTGCGATAAGCCTCCACCGCCGACTCAATGAGCTTCCCATCATAATCTATGCCAAGTGATTCAAATGCCGCATTGAACGTCGTTTTCCGGTTGCCCCCCGAAAACTCCTCCCACAGACAATTGAAAATAGTCTCAGCATCCGGCGTATCTGCCATCTGAGAAATAAACCACCCGACTGCCCGAAAACCACTCCTGCAGTAGTCGACCTCGCCATAGAGAGTATCGTCCATATCGAAGATAACTGTTGTCACCATAGCCAAGCCGTCACTGTTTAATAAATAAGTGCTTCATTGCTGCTATACAGTACGTCCCTGTTGTTATATAATATTGCATCGGTATTTTATAATTTATAACGCCAATATGGGCAAGCCAATTATGCCAAAGCAGAGATTACAGAAAATTTTGGCCGCCGCAGGCGTCGCCTCGAGAAGGCACTGTGAAGACCTTATCCTCGAAGGTGCCGTCCGGGTCAACCGAAAAGTTGTCGATACCATCCCCGCCTTTGCAGACCCGCAAAATGACCTCATAACCGTAAACGGCAAAAAAATCCGCGCTGCCGCGAAGGTCTATTTCCTTCTCAACAAACCAAAAGGCGTCATCTGCACCAGCTCCGACCCCCAGCGCAGAAAAAAAGCCATCGACCTCATCCCGTCCAAACAGCGTATCTTCTGCGTGGGCAGACTGGACATAGATACCTCCGGCCTGATTATCCTCACAAACGACAGCGAACTGGCAAACAAGCTCACCCATCCGAAATACCAGGTCTCAAAAACATATCTCGTTACGGTCAAAGGACAAATTGACCCCGAAGCTGTTGCAAAATTGAAAAAAGGCGTTTGGCTCGCAGAAGCAAAAACCTCCGGCGCCTCCATAAAAGTATTAAAAAGAAGCTACAATGAATCTTCCCTCCAGATTGCCATTCACCAGGGCCTGAACCGCCAGGTCAGAAGAATGCTCGCAAAAGTCGGCCTAAACGTAAAATCCCTCAAAAGAACTAAAATCGGCAGACTTACCACCCGCGGAATTGGCACAGGAAAATTCAGAAACCTCACCAATACCGAAGTCCAGTACCTCAAAAAATTAACCGTAAAAAAAATATCGACGTGATTTTACAAAGACCCCTGCCTTACAGCGGAGAATATAAAGTAACAGACCATAATGGAGTTGCTACAATTAAAAATATTCACATCTTGGATTATACTGGATAAGGCAAAAGTTGTTTCCCTCGCCCAAGCTGTAACTACCGTGCTACGACTTAAAAATCATATTACAAGCTTGGCCATAAAACCAAGGGACCTTTCATTTTGCTTGGCTTCTGGGACCTGTTGCTTCAGAGAACTGCAACTGGTTTTAGTTCAGCCGGAGTTGCATTCTTTCTGACTGGATTTTGTTTGTAACGCGCCCACTTGGCAAGAGCCGCCAGTTCCGCATACTCAGGGTCAGTCGTTACCAACTCTTCAACCAGATCCTTAAGCATGTCCTCCAGACTCACTTCCTCCTTCATAATAAAGCCCTTTCTAAATAACACCCGAGCTGGGTTTTAATAATACGAATTTGGTCTCTGTACTTTGGCCGGTAAAACGAAGAAAGAAAATGGCATGTCGAAAAATCGTTGACGTCTTGTTCTTCCGTGACAACATTTGGGCTTTCATTTTCCTGCCTGCCGAAATTAAGATACCGGTTAAATTAAAATTCTCGGCGCAGGTGCTCTCTCCGCTCAATATGTTCGGTGTTATTAAACACCCTTGCGAACTTTTCGAACACAACCTCTTATTTATTAAATTCTCTAAATTTGTTGAGCCGATCCGCGCATTGGCTTCGAGGCTCCGCGCCATTTAGAATATATCATACACACTCTACAGACCATTGTCCAGCAATTTCAATCATATTTTTCCAGATTTTTTGACTTCGAAATACCTTAGGCTGGCATAGGGAAAACCCCCATACTACCCACATATCTTTGTAAAATCCCGTTCCGCCCCAAAAGCAGTTGCCCGCTCTATACATACCACCTGAAAAGCATTTGTACTTAAAACGCTTCAGTAAAGGTCGATGCACCTTGTCAAAGTGTGGATTCAATCTCCTCCAAAGAAACACCAAGCGTCTTCAGAGAAACCTCACCAATACCGAAGTCCAGTATCTCAAAAAATTAACCGCAAAAAAAATATCGACGTGATATTACAAAGACCCCTGCCTTAGAGCGGAGGGAAAGATGTGATGGCAGGGGCTACAAATGGAGTTACTATAATTAAAACTCTTTCACCAGAAACAGTCAAGCACAAAATATACAAAAAAAAGACCCCCGCGAGTGGAGGGAGGGAAAGATGTGATGCAGGGGTCAAATTCGTATCAATATAATTAAAACCTCTCCCCTCGATAAATCAACCCCAAAAACAAAAAAACAGGCTCTTATTTACTGCCGTCCTCCCCCATGAATCCGGCTGTATAACGCCTCTGCCGCGGCGTAGCCTTGCCGAAAGCCTGCCCTCGAAATTCTCAGTCGGGGGTCGTCGTTCAAAACACCCGGCCAGTGCATCAAAGCTGATTTACTCAGCGCCAGATTGACTTCAGCTCGAAGATTTCGAGTTTGTTTAGTTTGGTTTTTCCTCCTTTAGAGAAGACTTTGATAGCGGGGTCTCTATCTACGAGATAAGCACCCATCGGGAAGTAGTATCTTCCATTGTCTGCGAAGACTTCGACCATGGTTCTGTCAACGAGTATCTCAAGGATTATTTTACCATCTACCGGCTTAAGAGGTGCATCGTGCGGTTGGATATACCTCGGCCATATTTCTTTCAATTCTGATCTCAGCGGTTCGGAAAATCTTTCCGGGTCTATGTCGCTTTCAGGACCCGTGCAGATAATACGATTTTCTTCCGGCTCATAGGTTATGTTATATTCACGAATGATAAGACCAAAGGAACCAGCGTCGCCGACTTCGAATTCTGCTTTTATATGGAAAAGCTCGCCGTCGATACCAGGGAGAGTTTTAGTTCCATCAATTGTCTCGTCACAGAAGGAATGTTTCTTCTTATGCAGTTTTTTGACTTCTTCGACGGGCTCGGCGAACATTCTGATACCTTCATCGGTGCTTCTTAAGGAAAGTACGAGAGGGAAAGTGATCATCTGGTTCCAGGGCATCTCTAACATAAGAACCTGTCCCCAGCCCATCACGATGCGCCTGCCGTCTTCTGCGGGGATGTCACTGAAAGTCTGGGAGGCGTAGAAGGCGTTGCCGTAGTCGAATTGGATGCTTTCGGTTTCGGGTTTGAATTCTTTACCGTCGAATGAGCCGATAAAATAATTTGTATCGGCTCCATAGAGTACCCACTTTTTATTGTTTTCGTCACCGTCAACCGCCAGCTCGAACAACTCGGGGCACTCGTGAAAGCTCTTGAGCCTGCTCGTTTTGGTCCAGTTCTTCAAATCGTCTGAGGTGAAGAAATCCATTTCCCCCTCTTCAACATAAAGCACCATGACCCATTTGCCCGTCGGTTCGTGCCGGATCACCTTCGGGTCGCGATTGCCGCCCCTGATATGCCCTATGATCGGGTTTCCCTTGTACTTGGTGAAACTCCTGCCGCGGTCGTTGCTGTAGGCAATCGACTGCGTGAAAGGCTGGCCCTCGGACCATGGATTTTCACCGCCTGCAGATGTATAAAAGCATACAATCGGTTTTTCATCACCTGTTTGAAAACCTGAGGTGTTTTTATGGTCAACAACGGCCCCTCCTGAGAATATGGTCCCAAGTTCGTCAGGGTGGATTGCGTCGCCTAATTCGGTCCAGTGAATCATGTCCGTGCTGACGGCATGGCCCCATGTCATATTGCCCCAGGGCCAGCCGAAAGGATTGTGCTGATAGAACATGTGGTATTCGCCGTCATAATAAACCATCCCGTTCGTGTCGTTGTTCCACCCGCGCTTGGAAGTAAAGTGAAACTGCGGCCGAAGCTTCTCTTTATAGAGGTCCTCTTCGCCGGGAAAAGTGTCGGCCTGGAAAACCATATCAAAACCCTTGGTGATTTGAGCGTCGTATTCCTCAATGCGAACTGTAGCTTCTTTGCCCTTAAACTCACCGATTTCAAGATAAACCCAGTAATCCGCTTCATCATGGGCAAGCCTGATACTGAATTCGCGTACCTTTTCTCCATCTATTATCACACTGACCAAACGTTCTCTGGCGTCTCTTTTAACAGGAAAATTCAGATACTTCTTTTGGAAAGTCAACTGCCGGCTTTTTGCCGCATATTTGTCTTTTTGGCCCCGCCCAGCCTCTTCAACGCAACTCGACAGAAAAACCAGAACCATCGCTAATAATACAATCCCCACGTTCTTCATAGTTCCGCCTCACATTTATACTTACAAAGCATCGTTTCACACTTAAACTCACTCGTACCCTACCAAGCCAGCGGATAAATATCAAGCATCGAAGGATAGAAAGCTTGTCCGCCACCTCCCTGCGCAGGCCTGCCCTCGAAATTCTCAGTCGGGGGACCCGGTTTCTTTTGACACCAACTGCCGGACTGAATATTATAAAGAAAAGTTTAATCATTGTAACCTGAAAAAAGGAGATTTATTATGGATATCACTACACTCAAAGCGGTCTTCCTCTGGTGCACTATTGTAAACGCCGCCTTGCTGCTTTTATCCTCACTCGCCTGTATCTGCTTAGGAGATTTTTCCTACCGGATGAACCACAAATTTTTTGATATCTCCAGACCGCAATTCAACGTAATCTTGGTTTCATTCATTGCGCTATACAAGATTTTCGTCATGGCCTTCTTTCTCGTGCCATACATCGCCCTTCTAATTATTGCTTGAAAAAGCAAATTGACTGTTGAAATTAAAGAGTGTTATCGAGAAAAACCGCCGGTTAATGCCCGCAGGATTGTTCAGAACCTCCTTGATGGCATCCCGCAAAAATATTTACGTGGGCTAAGGACCGTAGTTCTTCGTGATTTCACAACATTAAATTACGATCGGCGGCGGGCAAAAACCTGGAGTAGAAAAAAAAAGGTATCCGTTCGAAAATCTGGGGGGGTGTACCATCAGGAATGGAAGGGAGAGCCTGCTTGGATTGAAATATTTGTTGACAATCTGATAAACTCACACGAAGGTTGGTTTGCCGAGAAAGTTGTTCCAAAGATTCCCTTGATGAGAGATATGATCTTTGCAGAAACTCTATACCATGAAATTGGGCATCACATTCATAAGACACAAGCGCCAGTGCATAAAGAGAGGGAAGACGTCGCAGATAAATGGCAGACTTGGTTAACCAGGTATTACTTCAAACACAAGTACTGGTATGTACTAATGCCACTGGCGGTGTTGTTTTGGCCTTTTTTTAAAATCCGAAGGGTCTTAAAGAAAAAATCACGAAAACGACTCCGCAACGCAAAAACATAACTCTCGTTTACTCCTCTACTCTCTTTTCTATTACCCAATGAGGTTGAAAACCTCACCTGTTTAGCCCTCTAACCCCAAAGGGCGTTAGGGGGTTCACTTCCTGCATGCCCCCACAAATCGCAACTTTTTTACCCTAAAAGACTTACTTTCCCAAGACCTACGGCTTTCGAAGCCAATAGTCCTAACTTGACGCTTGCACCCAGACAGGCAATCGCTAAAATAATGCGGTGAAAGCGAACCGTTTTGAAAGGGGTAATAATGAAAAAGTTTGGAATTGCCATTTCTACGATAGGGATGCTCGCTATACTTGTAGCTGTTTGCGAATCAAAGGATGCCTCAGATATTAACGCAAAAGTAGCCCAAGTGGATATTGATACCGCAACACTCGATGATGTTATCCGAATTTTTGGGGAGCCAACAAAGTATTACTGGGGCAACAAGGCCTTCACAAAAGATGATCTGCCGTCGATATATATAACTGCTTACCCTTATAGTTTTGATGTTGTTATGAGTAGTGGCAAGGTGAGCGAACTACGATTCGAAGGACCCGATGCAGGCTATGTTTTCAAAAATAAAATTAAAATAGGGTCTTCGCTTGAGGAGGTTCTTGACGTAATAGGCCAACCAGCAGAGACAATAATAAGCCAGCCTTGTGATTATCGCGATGGTATTCTGTATAAGGACATCAATAGCAAAAATGGCCATTGCTACTATAGTCGACGCGACCAGGGTGTCCGAATGTTCTTTGGGAATTACAAGGTGGCTAACCTTTATTTGACTAGCAGTAAGACCACAAAGCGTGGCAGTTTTCAAACCGTTAAAACAATAAAATCAGTTGAAGAATTCGATGATCTACGATGTAAA
>Ga0307379_10011733_pt1 | contig 11470 bp, 9 predicted proteins | sample UN2MG_FD_202237 | JGI IMG/M metagenome (GOLD analysis project Ga0307379, IMG submission 202237) | Soil microbial communities from Risofladan, Vaasa, Finland - UN-2 | ecosystem: Environmental > Terrestrial > Soil > Coastal area > Acid sulfate soil | place: Finland: Risofladan, Vaasa | collected... | reverse complement strand
CGCGACGTCGAAACCTTTTTTTCGGTGGTGAGATAAAACAGGTATTGACGGATATGCTCCAGATCGAGCTCCGCCGGGCTCCTGCCGAAGTAACCGGCGAAATGCTCGACATGCCGTACATAGACCTTCTCCGTTTTCGGGCTGTATCCGCGCAGTTTCAGTTCCCGTTTCATTGCCTCTTTCAACGCTCCCATCTTCCCGACACCCCTCTCCCAGCGTCCCCCTATGCGGCAACATCCAGATCCCGGATCGCTATAAGCCGGTGCGGCTGATACCGGATATTCGGATACCGGATATTCGGATTGATTGTACAGGAAACGAGCAATAAACGCAATCGGATAGTTGCGCATGCGGGAGGGCGGGAGCGAGCGCGAGTCCCCGGCCGCTCATTATTTCTCAGCGCACTCCCGCGAGAAGCCGTACATTCCGATCCGCTCCCCCAGCGACCAGTACTCGCCGTGCACGTAGCTGATCAGGGGAATTCGGTGGAAATCTAGATCGCCGTCCTTGAGTACATCCGGGTCGGCGTGCTTCGCCACGATCTCACCGATGAACATGTGATGGAGACCCAGCTCTATGACTTCGCGGACCCTGCACTCGAGATTGATCGGACACTCGGCGACGATCGGCGCCGCGACCTCCGTACCCGGCATCGGCGTGAGCCCCGACCGCTCGAACTTGTCCCCGAACTTGCCCGACACGGTCCCGCAGAGATCCACCTCCCGCAGGAGATTCTTCGTCGGAATGTTGACGGTGAAGCATTCGCTCTCCCTGATCATGCGGTACGAATGCCTGCTCGGGCGTACCGAGACGTGTATCGTCGGCGGATCGGAGCAATCGACGCCGCACCAGGCTATCGTCAGCAGGTTCCGTCCGAGTTCCTCGTGCGTGCAGGCGACGAGCACGACGGGCACGGGGGCCAGCATGAACGTCTTATCGAACGACACCTTTTCCTTCATTGTAACCTCCGGATTCGGAAGAGACGTCCCTACCCGCACCTCGAGAAACCGCACTCGCGGCAGACGGCGCAGCCGCTCTCGTGCTCCATCACGCCGCCGCAGTCGGGACAGAATCCCGCTACCTTGTCGAGGTAACCGGCCGACATCAGCTCGACCTTCTTCCCCGCGGGGGTCTTGTGCTCGAGAATGTACCGCTCGATCGCCTTCGCGATGGCATCGCTGCACGAGAGGATCATGCCGCCCTTCTCCCAGCCTGGATTCGGGCAGCGGACGCCACGGAGTTGCTTGATGATCTCTTTCGGATTGAGCCCCGCCCTGAGCGCAAGCGAGATCAACCGGCTGATCGCCTCGGCCTGCGACGCGGAGCAGCCACCGGCCTTGCCCATCTGGGTGAAGACCTCGAAGGGACCGTGCTCGTCCTCGTTGATCGTGACGTAGAGATTGCCGCACCCCGTCGTCATTTTGCGCGTCGCTCCGGTCGTGACCATCGGCCGTGCCCGCGGCGTGAGCAGCCCCCGGTCATCGACCACCTCGGCCTCGCCCCGCTTCACCGCGCCGATATTGAGGACCTGCTCCTCGCGGCTCCCGTCCCGGTAGATCGTCACCCCCTTGCACCCGAGCTCGTACGCCTTGCGGTACACCTTCTCGACGTCCTCCGTCGTGGCCGTGCTGCGGAAATTCACCGTCTTCGAGACGCCGTTATCGGTGTATTTCTGGAATACCGCCTGTATGCGCACGTGACACTCGGGATTGATGTCGTGCGCCGTGACGAAGATGCGTCGCCACTTCTCGGGTACATCGGCGAGCCCCTGCACGGAGCCCTCGAGCGCGATCTGCTTCATCAGCTCCTCGCTATAGAATCCCTCACGCTCGGCGAGCGTCTGGAAGATCGGATTCACCTCGACGAGCTCATCGTTGTCCATCACATTCCGTATGAATGCAACGGCGAACAGCGGCTCGATCCCGCTCGAGCACCCGGCGATGATGCTGAGCGTGCCGGTCGGTGCGATCGTCGTGGTCGTCGCGTTCCGCATGTGCGGCGTCTCGCTGCCGTCGTACATGCTGCCCTTGTAGTTCGGGAAATTCCCACGTTCCTCACCGAGCGCGGCGCTGTTCTTTCGCGCCTCCCGGTGTATGAATCCCATGACCTCCCCGGCGACCTCGAGGGCGTCCTCCGAGTCGTACGGTATCTCGAGATCCACCAGCATATCGGCGAATCCCATCACACCGAGGCCGATCTTGCGGTTCGCCAGGGTCATCTCCCGGATCTGCTCGAGGGGGTACCGGTTGACGTCGATCACGTTATCGAGAAAGCGGACGGCCGTGGCGACCGTCTCGCCGAGCTTCGTGAAATCGATCTTCGCGCTTCCGTTCGACCCCACCGTCATGCGCGAGAGGTTGATCGAGCCGAGGTTACACGACTCGTACGGGAGCAACGGCTGCTCGCCGCACGGATTGGTGCTCTCGATCCAACCGACGTGCGGTGTCGGGTTGGACTCGTTGACCCGGTCGAGGAACAGCACGCCCGGCTCGCCGTTCTTCCAGGCCAGTTCCACGATCATGTCGAATACCTTGCGCGCCGATATGCGGTCGACGATCTCGCCGCCGTGCGGATTCACCAGTTCGTAATCGCGATCCTCGATGACCGCCTGCATGAAATCATCCGTGATGCCCACCGAAATATTGAAGTTGTTGAGCCGCCGGTTGTCCTTCTTCGCCGTGATGAAATCGAGTATGTCGGGATGGTCGACGCGGAGGATCGCCATGTTGGCGCCGCGCCTCGTTCCCCCCTGCTTGACCGTCTCCGTGGCCGCATCGAACACCGTCATGAACGAGATCGGACCGCTCGATATCCCCTTCGTCGTCTTCACCACGTCGTTCTTCGGCCTGATGCGCGAGAACGAGAATCCCGTTCCGCCGCCGCTCTTGTGTATGAGCGCCGTGCGCTTGATCGTCTCGAAGATGCTCTCCATCGAATCGTCGATCGGGAGGACGAAGCACGCGGAGAGCTGCTGGAGCTCGGCGCCGGCGTTCATCAGCGTCGGTGAGTTGGGAAGAAAATCCAGGGTCGCCATCATCTCGTAGAACTTCTCCTCCCAGTGCGCGCAGTTCTTGCTGTCGCCGTAGCGCCGCTCGGCCGAGGCGACATTCGAGGCGACGCGCCTGAACATCTCCTCCGGCGTCTCGGCGAGCTTGCCGTTGATGTCCTTGCGGAGATACCGCCTCTCGAGAACGCGGAGGGCGTTCGGCGTGATGCGTGGCTTGCTATGGGCGCGCGACATCCTAACCTCCATTTCTTGAATAGCTTATATAAATCAGGTGCGTAGAGACATTCTTTATCTATTCATACTATATCTTGTGGCGCCACCCAATATGCCATACGAGATGTTGAGAGGTCAACAGGAAATTTAAACGAATTTCCACCGGACCGTACACGGGCCGCAAAGCCCCCGCGCCTCTCTATTTACAAATATAACATATAGTTATATAAATGTCCATGGGAAGATGGGGGATCGGGAGGAATCGGGGTGGTCTGCGGGACACTTTGCGCTTGCGCGGACCGCACCCACTCCGTTATTAGTTTCAGTGTATACCGGGATCGAATGCCGGTCATCGCTCTTCGCCCGCGGATGACGGCAACGACGGCGTGATCAATACGGGGGATGTACCCGGGGAGGAACACATGAAACGGCTATTCGTTATGGCGGCCGCTGTCGCGCTCATCCTGCCGGCAGCCGCCAGCGCCCAGGTATTCGGCCAGTTCACCACGGCGGCGGTATCGAGCGAGGTCGAGGGCGGGGCATTCATCACGGCGGGAGAGGATGCGTTCCGCACCGGGGGAATGATGCGTTTCGCCTTCAACAGCCGGAGCGATCTGGGCATCCAGCTCGGATTCGACCGCTTCCGCGGACAGAACTCGGTCGGGGCGGGGATCGATTTCAAGCTCTACCTGATGAATCCCGATTCCCCCCTCCCCGTGGACATCGCCATCGACGGGCATCTCGGTCACCTGAGAAGCGACTACTACAACCGGAACCTTTTCGGAATCAGCGTCACGACGAGCGGCGTTCTCCAGGCGTCGACCTCGGTCATGATCGAACCGTTCGCATCGCTCACGCTGCGCAGCACCTACTTCAGCAAGAAAACGTCTCAACCGGAATACAGGCCGTCCGGCTGGCCGTCCGCCGATGATGACTGGAGCAATGTGACGGAAACGATCGTACGGGCGGGCGCGATCATCGGCCTTACGAGGGAGTACCAGATTCACGTCGAGATCGAATTGAACGGTGAAACCATGGTGGGTGGCGCATTGATCGTGGCGTTTTGAGACCGGCGCGCGATACGGCCTCTGCCGGCATGCCTACATCCTCTGTGCGATGACGACGGTGATATTGTCCTCGCCGCCCTTCGCATTCGCTTCCCGCACCAATTCCTTGCACGCCTTCTCGGGTGTACTCGCCGTCACGATCGCCGCGATCGCATCGTCGCCGAGCATCGAGAAAAGCCCGTCGGAACACGCCACGAGGATATCGTGGCTTTTCAGCGGGATCGCCGCGTGCGAATCGGGATCGACCTCCTCGCGCAGCCCGACCGCTTTCGTGATGACGTTGCGCCGCGGGTGGTGCCGCGCCTCTTCCTTGCTCAGCATACCGTTTCTGACCATCTCGCCGACCACGCTGTGATCCTTGGTCAGCTGCGTGATCTTCCCTTCCCGGATGAGGTAGGCCCGAGAATCACCCGCGTGCACGAGATGTACGCTGTCGGGAAACAGCGCGAGCGCGGTGCAGGTGGTCCCGGCGAGCCCCTTTCTTCCCTCGCCGACCTTCAGGAAGACCGTTCTGTTGGCCTCACGAAATGCGCGGGCGAGACGGTCGATCGCCTTCTCGTCCTCCTTGCAATCATGAAAATAGGTCTCGGCGAGTGCATCGACCACCGTTCTGCTGGCCTCGGCACCGGAGAGATGCCCACCCATGCCGTCGGCCACGATGACCAGTACGCCGCATGTTTCGGCCAGTTCATCGGTTTCCGGATCGAATATGCCGAAATAATCCTCGTTGCGTGGGCGGACGGATCCCCGATCGCTCACGGCCACGATGGTGAACGGTTTTCTCTCGTTGATCTCTTCCATCCTCTCATCCTCTCCCCGCATCCATTACGGTCGAACGATAAAGTGGTACGATAACCCTTGAATACGAATAGTCAATCCCTTTTTTATACAGCCGACGACGCATGATTCGCCGTCCTAGGGAATCGTCCAAATGCTCGGCAGCTCGAGCACCATGATACCCGACGCTCCTTCATCCCCCGCCGCTTCCGCCCCGGGGCCCACCGTCAATCCGGCTTCGGTGACGACCGCCGGGGTCTCCCCCGGCCGTACGGGAACAAACCCGAACCGCTCGAAGAATCCTTCCGCACCGCCGGAGGCGACGTACGCACGATCGCACCTCCCCGCGAAGTAACCGAGCACATGATTGACGAGGGCGCTCCCCGCACCGTTCATGCGCGATACGGGCCGCACGACGACAAAATGGATAAGACAGTTCTCCGCCCGCCGCTCCGCACAGGCGAGTCCCACGACCTTCCCGTCCTCATCGAACGTCGCAAAGAGATCTCCCCCCCCGGCGCAACGGGACACCAGCGCCGCCTCCTCGAGGAGATCGGCGATCTCCATCTCGAGCTGCGGCGTCAGTCCCGTGATCTTGAGAATCGATCCATCCATCGCTTACCGCACCCATGCCGGGAGATGGGTGACCGTGATACCGAACGCCGGCACCACGATCAGGTACATGATCAGCGTCACCAGCACGACGCCGATGAGGTTCATGAACACGCCGGTGCGGATCATTCCCGTCATCGGGATCGCGCCGCTCGAGAAGACGATCGCGTTGGGCGGCGTCGCCACCGGCAGCATGAAGGCGCACGATGCGGAGATCGTCGCCGGAATCATCAGCACGAACGGGTGTATCCGGAGCCCCACCGCCGTCGCGGCGAGGACCGGCAGGAAGATCGTCGCGATCGCCGTGTTCGAGGTCACCTCGGTGAGGAAGGTGACGACGAGCGCCACGACCACGATCAGCAGGATGATCGGCGCGCCGGAAAGCATCTCCATGCTCCCGGCGATCTGGGCCGCCAGGCCGCTCTGCGATACCCCCTTGCCGAGCGCGAGCCCCCCGCCGAACAGTATCAGGATCCCCCACGGTATCTCGCGCGCCGCCTTCCAGTGGAGCGTGAAGATTCCCCGGCGCCAGTCGACCGGGATGATGAACAGCGCCAGTGCCGCGGCGACCGCCACCGTCGCATCGTGCACGTACCCGCCGAGCGAGGTCAGGGTCGCCCATCCGCGAATCGTGAATCCGCCGACGGTGATATCGGCGCGTGTGATCCACGCGATCACGGTGCACACGAAGACGGCGAGGGTCCGTTTCTCGCCGGGACCGAGCGGTCCGAGCTCGCGGCGCGCCCGCATGATGGCCCCGGCGCCGTCGCCGAGACCGATCCCCGCGCCGCGCATCACGACACGCGTGAGAAGCAGCCAGGTGAGCGGAATAAACACGGCGACGAGCGGCAGCCCGACCATCATCCATCGTAAAAAGCTGATCTCGTGACAGTCGGGAAACAGCGCCCGGACCTGCGCGGCGAATACGATATTGGGCGGCGTGCCGACCAGGGTGCCGATGCCGCCGATGTTGGCCGCGTACGCGATCGAGAGCATCAGCGCCATCTTGAAAGTGTCGAACCGGGCCGGGGCGCCGCCCGCGTGATCCTCGAGCGTGACGAGAACGGCGAGACCGATCGGCAGCATCATCATCGTCGTGGCCGTGTTCGATATCCACATCGACAGGAACGCCGTTGCGACCATGAAACCGAGAATGATCCGGTCACCGCGCATTCCGACGATGCTCACGATACCGAGTGCGATGCGCCGGTGCAGATTCCACCGCTGCATCGCAACCGCTATGAAGAATCCTCCCATGAAGAGGAATATTTCGGGCGAGGCGTACGAGGCGGCCAGCTCGCTCGCCGGTACGACCTTCATCAGGGGAAACGCGACGAATGGAATGAGCGCCGTGGCGGCCAGCGGGATACTCTCGCAGATCCACCAGGTCGCCATGAGCGCGGCGACGGCGGCCACCTTCCGCGGCTCGCCGGACAGCGTGTCACCGGGAAGCGAGAGAACCAGCGCGAAGAGCACGGGGCCGGCGATGAGTCCGCAGCGATGCCGCCACGCGTACGGCTTGTCGATGTGCCACTCCCGCTCCCGCATCGTTCCGGAGACGGATCGTGCCTCCGATCCTGCTGGCGGGTGTTCGGTGGGTTCGGATACCACGGCGATCCTCCCTGCGAGATACCCGCATGATGCGGGGATCCATGACTTTGACTCCGCCGCGGCGCCCGCGAAACCGGTGCCGCGCCGGTGCCCGGCGAAACGGCACCGGTGATCCCGGCACCGTTCCCTTGCGAAATCGTTCCCCTCATGGTACAGTTGTGCGAGATTGACCGGCCACACGGCCGGTAACAGCGAACGATTATAGAGCATTGCGCGCGATACTTCAAACGATAATGAAACACCGCTTTCCACTGCACGGAATCCTGGGAATAGCCGTCATCGCGGCGGCGGAGCTGTTCCTCGCGCGGGGCAGCGGGTTCGCGCGCACATACTTCACACCCCTCGTATGGACGGGGTACATACTCCTCATCGACGCCGTGATCGCGGCACGGCGCGGCGCGTCCCCGATCACCGCGAGGCGGATCGAATTCCTCCTCTCGCTCCCCCTCTCGATCGTCTGCTGGTACGTCTTCGAGGGAGTGAACCTCCTCCTGCGTAACTGGGAATACGTCGATCTTCCCGCGAATACGGCGGCGCGCTGGGTGGGGTACGCATGGTCGTACGCCACGATCCTGCCCGGCATATTCGTCACCGCCGAGCTGATCGATACGTTCATCGGTGACCGTTTCCGTGATCGCCGGCCGATCGATTTTTCGCCGGGTGTCGAAACGGTCTTCTTCTTCGCGGGATTCGCGCTGTTCGTCGTCCCCCTGATCTTTCCGTCGCCGTACCTCTGTCCCCTCCCCTGGATCAGTGTCCTCCTCTGGCTGGAGGGTTTGAACGACCGGCTGCGGATCGGATCGTTCTCGGCGATGTTTCGCAGGGGCGATTACGGTCTTTTCACGTCCCTCATCATTGCGGGGGGGATCTGCGGCCTGCTGTGGGAATTCTGGAACTTCTGGGCGGGGACGAAATGGCACTACCACGTCCCGTACCTGCCGAACGTGAAGCTCTTCGAAATGCCCGTGCTCGGCTTTCTCGGATTCCTCCCCTTCGCGCTGGAGTGCTTTCTCATGTACCGCTTCACACGCTACCTGACGCCGATCGCCGCGGAGCGCGACGTGCTCGGCCGCCCGCTGCCCGGACCGCAGGGCGGACGTCCCGCGCCGCCTCACCCACCCACCGGCACATCGACAGGAGGAACAATTGGAAAAGCTTGAAACCCTGAAACGGATCCTGGCCGGCATGGAAGCGGTCATATTCGACTTCGACAACATCATCGTCGATTCGGAGCCTTACCACTACGCGGCGTACGCGGCCGTTTTCCGGCGCCGGGGGCATGAGATCGACCGGGAGGAGTACTGGCTCGAATGGACCTCGCGCGGCGGCGGTGCGGAGGGTGAGATCGGCCGGTACCGTCTCGAGCTCGACCCGGCCGAGATCCGACGCGAGAAGGACCCGATCTATGCCGAGTACTGCCGGAACGGTACGGTCCGTCCGTTCCCGCGGGCGCTCGAGATCATCGGGGCGCTGAAGAAGGCCGGCTATACCCTTGCAATCGCCTCGGGATCGTACGAGCGGGACATCCGCGCCATCCTCTCGGCCCACGGCATCGAGGATGATTTCGACGCCATCGTCGGCAAGGATCGAATCACGCAGATCAAGCCGCATCCCGAGACCTACCTCAACGCGGCCCGCAGGATCGATGCGCCGCCCGGCCGATGCCTCGCCATCGAGGACGCGGAGAAGGGCATCCGGAGCGCCAGGGATGCGGGGATGTCGGTTATCGTGATCGAAACGGCGATCACACGCGGGCTGCCGCTCGACGGAGCCGATCTGCGGCTGTCGGACCTCGACGAATTCGCCGCGCTCCTCCGGGAGGCGCTGCACGTATGAGATGGCAATCGGCCGGGTGACGGGCCGGTGGGGTATTCCCGCGGTACGGGACCGGCGGCTACTCCGATTCCCCTGTACGTTTCTTCTCTCGAAGACGCCGCCAGTAGGCGATCCGCTTTATGATCTCCCGTTCGAATCCGCGTTCGACGGGGTGATAGTACTGCTTCCCGGCGAGCCGCTCGGGCAGGTACTCCTGATCGACGACGGCGTCGGGATCATCGTGCGGATAGTGGTACCCGTCGCCGTATCCGAACTCCTTCATGAGCTTCGTCGGGGCGTTTCTGATCCAGAGGGGAACGGGGAGCGCGCCGTACTCCTCGACGTCCCGCGCCACCGCGCCGTACGCGGTGTAGAGTGCGTTGCTCTTGGGCGCCACGGCGAGGTACGTGGCCGCCTGAGCGAGGGCGAGCTTTCCCTCGGGAATCCCGATGAAGTGGAAGGCCTCCATGGCGTTCACCGCCACCTGGAGCGCCTGGGGATCGGCGTTGCCGATATCCTCCGAGGCGAACCGCACGAGCCGGCGGGCGACAAAGAGCGGATCCTCCCCCGCCTCGAGCATCCGGGCGAGCCAGTAGAGGGAGGCATCGGGATCGCCGCCGCGGAGGCTCTTGTGGAGCGCCGAGATGAGATTGAAATGCTCGTCTCCCCGCTTGTCGTAGAGGATGCTCCGCTTCTGGAGGGCGTCCTCGAGAACGGCCCGGGTGAGGACTATCCCGCCCTCCGCTCCCTCGAGCGAGTCGACCGCCATCTCGAGCGCGTTGAGGGCGGTGCGCGCATCCCCGTGCGAGAGATGCGCGAGGTATTCGAGCTCTCCACCGGCGACCCGGATCTCCTTCGACCCCAATCCGTTCTCCCCGTCGGCGAGGGCCCGTTCGAGGATCGCCGTGATCTCGGCCCCGGAGAGCGTTTTCAGAACGAATACACGGCAGCGCGAGAGGAGTGGGGCGATCACCTCGAAGCTCGGATTCTCGGTGGTCGCCCCGATCAGGACGATCGTGCCGATCTCGACGTGCGGGAGGAATGCATCCTGCTGCGCCTTGTTGAAACGGTGGATCTCGTCGATGAAGAGGATCGTCCGCCGCCCGTGCAGATCGAGGCGCGATTTCGCCTCGGCGACGATGCGCCGCACATCGGCGATGCCGGAGGTGACGGCTGAAAAGAATACGAAATGGGCGTCGACTGCATGCGCGATCAGGTGCGCCAGGGTCGTCTTGCCGCAGCCGGGGGGACCCCAGAAGATCAACGAGGATTCGAGCCTGCCCCGCTCGATCATGCGGCGCAGTATCTTCCCCTCGCCGAGGATCTCCTCCTGCCCGACGAATGCATCGAGCGTCCGCGGCCGCATCCGCTCGGCGAGCGGCGGGGGGACATTCCCTTCGAATAGATCCTGCATCCTCGTTTCTCGCTGTACGCTGGGTTCGCGTGCATCCGCGGCGCCGGCCGTGCGCGTGAACGGGTTCCGGCTCCGCGCTGTCACGTGTAGTCGGGGACCTTGTCGAAGAAATGTTCGGTCGTGAGAAGACGGATCGTGCCCGATTTGCTCCGCAGCACCATACTGTGCGTGATCGCGCCGCCCGGGCGGAACATCGTTCCCCCGAGAATATCGCTGTACGAGACGCCGGTGGCGGCGAACATGATATTCTCCCCGCCGACCAGATCCCTCGCGCGATAGATCGGGCCCTCGCCCACCGACGGTCCGCCGTCGTCCGTATCACCGCCACGGACATACTGTCCCAGAAACTCGCCGCCGAGGCACATGATCGCGGCCGCCGCTATGATGCCCTTGTCGGAATCACCGATTCCCATCATGACATCGATGCCGGACCCGGGGAGGGCCGTGGCGATCGTCGGCGCGAGATCACCGTCACGCACGAGCTCGATCCGCGAGCCGGCCTGCCGCACCTCCTCGATCAGCTTCTGGTGATGCTTACGATCGACGATTGCAATGGTGAGGTCCTCGACATACACGCGTTTCGCCTCGGCGATGGCGACGAGGTTATCGAATGTCGATGCGCTGAGGTCGATCCGATCGGCCGCATCCTTGCCGACGGCGATCTTGCGCATGAACGGCGATACGGCCTTCCTGAACACGTTGCGCGGTCCGACGGCGATGGCCGATACGGCGTTGGCCTGCCCGTCGGCGAGACAATCGGTACACTCGAGCGGATCGAGGGCGACGTCCACCTCCCCCTCCCCGCCCGATCCGATGACATCGCCCGCGCACAGCTTCGATGCGCTGTTTGTGCGCAATTCACCGATGACGATATGCCCGGAGATCTTGACACCCTCGAATGCCAGCTCCATCGCGGCGACCGCCGCCCGGTCCGCGCCGCGGGGATCACCCTTG
>Ga0307379_10011730_pt1 | contig 11474 bp, 19 predicted proteins | sample UN2MG_FD_202237 | JGI IMG/M metagenome (GOLD analysis project Ga0307379, IMG submission 202237) | Soil microbial communities from Risofladan, Vaasa, Finland - UN-2 | ecosystem: Environmental > Terrestrial > Soil > Coastal area > Acid sulfate soil | place: Finland: Risofladan, Vaasa | collected... | reverse complement strand
GCAAGGATATGGTCTTTAATATATTGTTCATCCATAAATGCCGGATAAGTGTTTAAAGTATTTTGCAGGGCTTTTTGTTTTTTAAACATCTGGTCTAACATAGGGATGCCAACCCAATCAAAACATTGTTGAATAACAAAGTCTCCTTCTATTTTATATTTACAAAGAGGAGTATTATTTTTACCACAATTTTTACAAGTTGGTTCGGGCATTAAATCACCCGAAATTTTGTTTGCTTTAATGTTTTCTCTTTTCGTAAAGATATTTCATCTCTACATGATACTAAGGCATTAAAACACCAAGTATTATACTTTCGGCAAAAATCCAATATTTTACCTTTTGTTCTAATAGGTTTATGGTTTTTGCACTTTGGCTGTAGGCACATTTTATCTATTTCCTCTTGAGGAATAAATTCTCCATTTGTCGTCGTCGTCAAATTTTTCAACTCCTTATATTGACTCTTGGTTATTAGAACAACGGTCACTTTCCGGATATCCCGCCGTTTTAACAACCAAGGTCCAATAATGATAATACGTTGATAATATATAAAGGTTATTATTAGAATAAATAAAGCATTAATCGATTCCATAGGAACCAATTAATGCCGACCTTACCATAGCACCACCAAGCAATCCAAGGAGTACCATACCCGCCGCAACAGCCCAACGATTAATTATTATTCCAAGCATTGAAAATTCTACAATATTACTGTCCCAACTAACACCGTAAATTAATAGTGCAGATAATAAAATTATTCCAACAGTAAAAAATAATATTCTTATTAATGTCGGAATACGTTTTTTCTCAGACATATTATCACCACATAAATACATTATCCTGCCATATTATACTACCGGCTGGGTCTGTTAGAGTTATAAGATAATAGGTCCATTCACCGAAGGTATGACTGACTACAGCATTTTCATTTGTTAATTGATATTTAAAGGTTTTTTCTCCACTACCACTTGTAATTTTCCAGGATTGAAATTCATGTTCTATCCATTGATATCCGCCAGACCAAAAATGATATGGATTCTCAGAACCAGTTATATCAATTTTCCATTGTGGTGCAAATAATGATGATGGTGCATTTGTAAATACATGAATTTCATAATTTGGGATATTAGCGCCGTCTCCATCGATATTCCATCCAAGGGTATCATCTGTAAAACTTGCTTCAACACGATTTTCCCAAACATCATTAAGCGCCGTCCCTGTTGAATGGTCCATATTTTCAATACTATCAAGAGTTACATATTCTAAAGTAATTCTATCAAATACTTTAAAACTATATGTAATTGATGTCGGTTCATCTTCTGCAGTATATTCTCTAAGATATGAAGTTAATGGACTAATGCCAAAATAGGGTGCTCCAAATTGCCAGACTAATAATCCTATAATAAGCACTATAAATAATTTGAATCCTGTACTGGCCTCGCCGGCCTCATCCTTTATGAATTTTCTTTTATTTGACATTTCTTTCACCTCATGATTTAAATAAATTAAAGGGGGTCTGGAAATTAATCCAGACCATTTATTTTTTTAGGTATTACTTTTCTTGCCGAACACCATATATAGGAAAACCAATCCTAAGAGAGTTAATCCTATAGTTACATATAAACTTATTTGCCCACCAAAGATTGTAAAGGCATCTCCGATACCTTCTCCAATGGGTTTTGTGATGTAATATGTTCCTAACAGACTTGCCGCTGAAATTACAATAACTGCAACTATTGCAATCCACGCACTTTCATCTGCGACAATTCCTCTCCTTTTGATTAAGCCCATACTATTTTCCCTCCGGAAGACATTAGATTATAGGCGGCGACTACTACGAGAAATATTAAACTAGCAATATGTCCTACTGCTAGAAAAGCGCCTAATCCCCAAGTAGCACCATACCAAATGGCTTGAGTCAATGGAGACATTACTATTTCCATATAGGGTGCGAATATATAGGCAATTGTTAATCCAAGACCAATTCCTATAAGAGCAATTCCCATAGACATTTTCTTAGTTGCGCCTAATATTCCTATTACTGTTATAATAGAAAATAGTATTACATATATTAGTTCTATTTGCATGTTTACTTGCCTCCTTTAAGTTTTCGACCAAGGTCCTTTCGAACCTCTCCAAAGTCAACCCCATCAGTCATGTATACTCCAGCAATTACATTGCCGATAATACTCATACCAATTACAAGGTTAACAGTGTCTTGTAGGGTCCATGTCGAAACATATGTTCCACTGAAACTGAATTCCATATTAATATTATATGGAGTCATTCCATCACCGTCGACATCATAAATTTCAATAGCCCAGTAGGTTATATCATTTAGTGGGTCATTTGCTCCGGCATATATTTTTAGTGCATCGACAGAATTTATTACAAATGTTTCATCATAGGTTGTTTCGCCATCGTAAGTAGTTACATCTTGTATAACGGCGTGGGTTCCTTGGGTATCCGAAACCCATGGATTTGGTGACGATGCTATATAATGTTCAACTTCAATATCAGCATCTCCAGGTAAATTCATTTTAAGAGTTATTGAACTTACAAGAACCGATTTAAGAAACGCCAAGTCAACAGGAACATATACTAAAGCATTTCTTGTCGGAAAAGTTTCTCCAACAGGGGGGTCTATACACGGAACCGCGGCATCCCAGGTATTATTACCAACATAAACCATTGTCATGTTAATTTGGTGAAATACTGAAGTTTGTGCTAGTCTATAATAGAATTGAGGATGCATTATTCCGGGAGAGGTATATCCTCTATCAAGAAATAGAGCGTCGAGGTTTACTTCTTGAAATTCGACGTCCGAATCACTTTCGAATAGTATTTCAACATTTCTGGTTTGTTCAAAGTTCCAAGCGACGACATAAACCCCGGCAAATCCTGAGAGCATTAATAATGCTATTATCAATGCCAGGAATGTTTGGTTTATAGGTTTCATAGTGTTCACCACTTTTTGCCTTTTGCCGGTTTCTTTGGTTTTGACCTGTCAAATGCAATATCCACAAAGTTGGTTGTAAAGATAAATCCGCCGACTAATATCATATCGGTTCCAAGGAGTATCATTACATATAACTGTTGGTCGTCCCACATAAGTGCGTCGGCACCTGTAAGAGTATGTTGTTCGATGTCATAGGTGAACTGAGTATCTACAGTTGCGCCATCAGGTACTTCAAATGCAATCCAAATTTTTCCAGTTGGATAAGCATTCATTGCCGCTCTTGTGGTTAATGTATTTGCAGTTAAATATCCAGTGGTAGTAATAACATGAATATCAAAACTGTTCACATGGGTGGCGTCAACCTGATAGTATATTGTAAATGTATAATCATAGTCAGTTGCAATTTTTGCAAAATCATAAGTTACCCATTCAGCATTTGTAGTATCTAGTTCGGAGATAATCATTCTCTGGTCATAATTAGTTGCCATCGAAGAATAATTAACATCTATTTGGTAGGTGCCATTTCCAAGATAAGTTTGTCTATCATCCCAATCAGCGGTCCAACGTGTTAATACAGTGCCGTTGGTTCTGTGACCATATAAAACAGTATCATTTCCAGATGTTGATAAAATTGTTTGTATTGGTAAACTTACTGTGGGTAATGCTTGAGTTGCCACAAGATTAGGGTCGACAGTAGTTCCATTGGTATATGAACCCTGAACGGTCAACACTTGTTTTTCAACAACGGTTTCCGCATATGAAATTGATACTGCCGGAATTATCAAAATTGCAATTGATAAAATTATCAAAAGAACTGATGCGCCAGTTTTAGACATTTTTCCGAAGTTCATTGTATCGCCTCGCCGCTTTCGTGGAAGTTCCAAATCACTAATGCTATATAAGCGAAAAAGAACAGTGTAAACACTCCAGTTAATATAAACATTAACGGATTTGCTTGCCAGTCATAATTCAATACTCCGAAAACAAGTGGTGCAATCTGAGCCTTGAAGTAATATACAAGACCAGAGAACACGACGCCCCAAACAATTGGAACGAATGACTTGTGTCTCCAAGTAGCCCACAGAGTTAATATAATAACTCCTGCTATTAGTAGGACATACCATACCATGAATGTCGCTACATCTAAGACAATTTGTGTCATATTTTCTTTCCTCCAAATTATTTATTTTCTATTTTCCTCATTTTTCTTTTTAGTCCTAAATTTTGTTTTCTTTTAAAGTTATGATTATGATATACATAGTAATATAAATATATATCTTATTAGAGTAATAGTATCTCGCCAACTCTGAGAAGGAAATTATATATACTTAATCATCATATTACAATTAGGTATAAAAATGTTCGACGACACAGAATATAAAATCTATAGTGTGCTTGGAATAGTAATAATAGGGGCAATGTTTATCACAGGTCTTTTTTTGTCGTGCGGGTCTGTCGTCGGCCAAACGACCGAACAACCTGTGATAGACGCCCAACCACAAGCATATATTGAAAGTAGATTTATATTATGGGATATTAAAGAAAAATCAATTGATAAAACCTTTGATATTAATTTAATTTCCTGGTCTAATGTGTCGTCGTATTATACCATAAACGTTAATGGAAATATAACCAATGGAACTTTTTATCAATATAAACAATTAAATTATACTATTATATCAAATACTTCAAAAATATCAATTATTGAAGTATCGATTAATAATATTACCGTTTTATTTGCTAGAGATATAAGGATAGTTGCAGGCATTACACAATCTGGAATTGATACAATTTCCGAACCTTATAAAATTTCTTTTTTACCTTTTGAATTAACAAAATTAGAATGGAACTTAGTATTTTCAGGAATTGTTGGAGTTTTAATCTCATTGCCAACGGCGTATTTTACAATTAAATATTATCGGAAACACCGAGGGGCCCAGGTGTTATAATGAACGATGAAAATTTAATAATTCATTTGGGTATTCATTCTATTACAATTATTGCACTTTGTGGCATAATAAGTATAACATTAATAGTTATAATTCAGGGGGTGTTATAATGGATATAATTTCTACGATTTTAGATTTCTGGTGGGTATTATTATTTGTAATACCTCTATATTTATTATATCTCAGAAGTAAACAAGGAAAAGGTATCGGCTCCTTTGGATTAGAGGAAACTAAATTAATTTTATTCTTTTGTTTTGTATTATTAATTTTATTCTTATGTCAAAAATATTTATTTACAGACCATTTGTATTTATTATTCTTTATGATAGTGTTTACTCCAATATTTATGGCATTCATATATATTTTATTAATGAAGGATAATGTATTTATTATAGAGTCGACAATGGATTGTGAAATTTTCTATGATACTGGTCAATTGGATAAACGTATTGCAGAATCTACTCGTACCCGTGCCTTTATGATAGACCGTGAAGCATATAGAGATATTCGTCACATCGGAGAAATAGACTATCAATTTTGGAATGGTGGCGATGGGGTTAAATTCACAGATTATTTTGACCAAAGAGAAGGAGTGATGTATCATCCTGCTGTAGGCGCACTCCATAATGTTTCATTTTTTGTCGCAAAATCATTTTGGCTACGAATGAAACAAGATATTCCAGAAGTAATTAGACAAAATATATTACTGACATGGCTTAAGGATTATCAAGTGGTATTTAATCAAAAAACTCTTGCAAAGAATTTTGAATTCCGACTTCGAAATATTTCACGGCAAATTGAGGACGAACCATTCAATTTCCCTGATGATTATAAGAAATTATATGAACGTGAAGTTGAAGCGCATCGCCGAGATAAAGAATTACAGGAAACAAAAGAACCTATCCAATCTGATGAAAACCCCGTTGCCCCTGTTGCCGCTGAAGGTGGTGGTGACAAATGAGTTTCGGGGAATCAACTGGTAACAGTGTTGGCACTGATGGGGCTAAAGTTCTCGTATGGGGTGCAGTCGGAGACGAATTAAAAAAACTCGATAAAAAAAGAATGATGGCATTAATTCAAGATGACCCCGATTTCTTTTTATCGGTAATTACAAACCGTGAAACTGATATATTATTAGATAAATTAGATAAATTAGAGGAAAGTGATGATGAAGGATTGCCTGAGGATATAAAAGAATATATTAGAGAAATTAATAAACTCGATGCAATCTTTTCTGAGGCAACTAAGTTCCTTCATGAATCTAATGATATGTTAGCAACTGGTTCATTTATTACTGGTGAATTTGAACAAAAACAGGCAATATTAAAAACTATGGGAGTAGTGGAAAGAAATGAAAATAACAGAAGTGATAAAGGAATGGTACCTAAACCTAAAATTAATGCGGTACCACTCAGTTCTTGAAAATATTCAAGATGAGATGGAACGGCAGGCATTGAGAAAAAGACAGACAATTCGTAGAATTCAGAATATAGAAAACGAATTTGAAATTGAGGAAATACAACCAATTGTTGAGGAAGTCAAAAAATGCGAGAATTCGACATCACAAAACACTATGGACGATTTAACGGTCACGGAAACGGCGTAATCCTTAAAGGTAGAGTCCGTTCAGGTAAGACGACACTTGTAGGAATATTAAGTTATATATTGGTCCAAACGGATTTTTATATTATTACAAATGTCAGATTTGAGAATTGGGTATTTGAGGAATATTCTGGTAGAATATTTTATATCACAAATGATATTGAATATTTGGAGGCTTATTGCTCTCTACCTGACGGCGCTCGTAGTGTTTTATTTTTCGATGATGCCCAGGCAAACAAAGGGATGACAAGTAAAGGAGTAATGACCCCAGAAGGTCAAAACCTTGCAACTTTCTTAATATTCATTGGTAAATTAGAAACAAATTATATGTATATGGCCCATCAGAAATATTTACCGGCACCATTAATTGAAGGATTTAATCCTATTATGATTTATACACTAGAAGTTGGTTCTTTTTATGTTTCTGATAGTATATTTTTTGATGAACAATTAATCGAAAAATATGGTTATAAAATTAAAACACCTGACCCTAAAAAATATGGTCTGCCGATTATTTCTCGAGCAGTTCCAAGATTTACTTTTAAATTGGAATGGGAGGATTTAGTAGAAGCAATGTCACGTTATGAAGTTGGGGATGATTTAAAACCGGCAATTCATAAGTATTTAGAAAAGTATAATCTCGTAGAACAACAATCAATCGGCGAACAACAGTTTAATTCTTTAAAAGATATGACCTACGAAAAATTATTATTAGCACTATCTTTAAAAAAGGGACATAAATTGTCGGCAGGTGATACTATTGGTAAACTATTTAATGCAAATATCCGACAGATAGTTCGTGACCAACTTGATGAAATGGGCTATAAAGATGAGTAAAGGTGCCTATCCCCCTCATTTAACTAACTGTTTATATACAACCAGATATATATTTTAATCGATTTAAATTGTGTTCTGAATAATACCCTTTATATACTACTTATATATTATCATATTTGATATTATGACGAGTAATTCTCAAGAACTCAACAATACGGCCACCGGCACCTCAAATAATTTGGATTCTTTATCTAAATTACTTAATAGTTATTTAAGTTCTGACCAATGTATGGTATTCAAAAGTTGTCAAATAAAAATTAAAACTAATATACCTGAAAGACCATTAAGACTCGGCAGATTTATGCTTAATCAAAATGAACATCAATTTTTATTAGACCATAATGGTATTTATATATTCGCAGTTAAAGACGGCAATATTATAAAAGGATTCCGAGTAATTGAGGCAAAAATGATTAAATTTAAGATATTTTGGCAGTGGGATAAACTAATCTATAGGAAGGTAGATTAATGGCTTATATTCTCTCTAAAAGATTGAATAAAAAAGAGAAACAAAAGGTCTTATCGGCGATGCGAAAGTTTCATAAAGAAAATGAGAAAATTGAGAATTCTAATAAATCGATACGTGAATATAATTCTACCTTAAAACGGCAGATAAAAGATATTAAAGCATATAATAAAAAATCTAAAAGAAAAGCACCTGTTCCAAAGGCAAAATATTATAAGGAACAAAAAATGATTCCGGCGACAAAAGTTATTAAGGATTTGAGAAAGAAAAATATATCATATTCTGAGAATAATATGTATCATGATATTAGAAGGACCGGCGCAACTTTTAATGCTAAAAGTGCACCAAAACGACAAAGAGCCGCAAAGTGGTTCGACGACTACTTTGAACCTATGAGAAAGAAAAAGGGGGTTAGTTCTAAAAAAGCATACGAAATTTGGAAAAAAGCACAAACACAATCTTATGATAATATGACCAATTCGGAATTAGAATTTGCTTTAGAATTAAGAGAAATGGGGAGTCCATGAGTCAACCAACAATAGACGACGACACCGGCCTTAAAATATATAAGGGTCGGATAAATTTCGATTTAATGGAATTTAATAAGTATAGACCCTATCGGCTTACAAAACAAGGTTTAAAATCTATAAATGGTCTTGATACTGAAACACTTCATGGTTATGCGAAATTACTTTGTGATGATAAAGGCAACTCGGTAGATATTAAAAATATAAATGATATTTTAGAGTTTATGACTCAAGTGCATTTTAGAAATGCCCACAATTTCTTTTATAATATTCACTTTGATATTAATGCCATAGTTAAATATTTACCTGAAGTTAATATTAGAGAATTAAATGAAACATTAAAAACCAAATTTGAAGGTTATACGTTATTTTATATTCCTAGAAAAATATTTAGAATTATTTGTCACAATCATGTTCATAAGTTTTTTGATGTAAGTCAATTTTTCGGCGGGTCTCTAGAAAGAAATGCTAATTCATATTTAGGTTTAACTAAATATTTGGACCCTATTGATGGTGCAACTTTAGGGAGTTCTGAAAAGTATTGGCAAGATAATTATCCAGCAATAAAAAGATATTGTATTAATGATTGTATATTAACCAGAAAATTAGGAGAACTTTTATATAATACACTCTCCGATAAAATAGGTCTTATGCCAAATGCTTTTACTTCTGAAGCAGGTTTAACAAAAGAATTTGTGAGAACTTGGACAGAAATTCCTGATATTTCCAAGGTGCCGATGGGTGCACTAAAATATTCTTTTTACTCATATAGTGGGGGTCGATTTGAAATATTACAGAAAGGACATGTTGGAGAATGTTCACTCTATGATATTAATTCGGCATATCCTTTTCACATAAGAGATTTAGTAGATATAACCCAAGGACATTGGCAATGGGTCAGGGACCTTCATGAATCTGCAACTTATGGTTTTTATTTAGTTAAAGTATATACTAAATATAATAAAATTAGTCCTATAAATATAACTCTCCCAAATAATGTTATTTGCTATCCTATGATAGAATGTGTCACCTACATGTCTAAAGATGAACTGTTAGCATATTCAAAATTTTTGGATTATGAAATTATTGACGGATGGGAATTCTTTGAAGCCGATGATGCACGTTTACCTTTTAAAGAATATATAGAACATGTTTATAACCAAAAACAACAGACGCCTAAAGATAGATATGAATATAAAACTTATAAAATATTAATGAATGGATTATATGGTTGTTTTTACGAAAAACATAAATCTAAAATATCTGATAAAATTAAAGTTGGTAAATTATTTAATCCTATGTATGCAAGTACTATAACGGCAAGAACCCGAATAAATTTATGGGAATATGCAATGCAAAATATTGATGATGTTGTAGGATTTGCGACCGATAGTGTTTTATTTAAAGGTCGGCAGAATTTTAAAACCGGAGATAAATTAGGTGAATGGACCCTCGAAAAAGTCGACGATACAATTGTTCTACGTTCCGGATTTTATAAAATGGGCAGTATGATAAAATCAAGAGGAGTTAAAAAGAATGCAAAAATTCGAACTCTTACTGGAGAATATAATTCTTTATTTGAATATATTCTTGATAAACCTGACCAAACAATTTATCCAGTAATTGCCAATAGACCTTTATCATTTAGTGAAATATTACATAAAAGTAAAACATATACATTGGAAGATATAAATATATTTACGGATATAGAATACAATATCGACATCAATAAAGATTATAAAAGAGTATGGGACCATGAGTTGGCAAGAGGAATAGATTTATTAAATACTACGATAGATAGTGAACCGCTTGTTTTCTATTAAGTAAAATATTTATATAATAAAATGTATACGTATTTAGGTGATAAATATGTAATTTTCGGCAGAGGGGCAACCCTGCCTATTTTTTCTAAAGAGTAATATTTATATATTACTATAATATATATCTTATTATGTCATCAAAATCAAAAAGATTTGCTTATGGATTTACGACCATTGTAGTAGTATTATCACTAATATTTATAGGTGCTTTTATTACTCCTATAAAAGATGTTTTCTCAGATACTGTTAGTGCTGAAGAAGCCGAACAATTTCAAACTGTTTTATACATTAATAATACTACATTTATTGATTATCCTTTTATAGAAGGCTGGAATAGTATTACTAGTGATAATTATATTATAATTAACCGCTTTATATCTCAATATCGTTGGACTTTTTATAACCATTTAACCCTAAGTGTCGACCTTGGGGTATATACTAGTTTACATTCCTTAAGTAATATAATTGACTATTCATTAACTATAGGTGAAATAACCCAACAGCAATATGATTGCGCACAATTACAGTTATATATTCTATCTCATTATGTTTATTATATTTAAAATAAAATAAATAAAACTAATTAAATATAATTTATAGGGTAAGCTTTATATATGTATTATGTATTACATAAATTATGTCTAAAATAGTATATCAAGATATGGGTCTGTGATATAATGAATACTGGAAATAAAATTATGGCAGTTATTTTAATTATATCTTTGGCGTCAGTAGGTATATTTTATTCATATGAAACTGAAATTCGTGATGTTTTTGCAACTACAATTACAGGCGGTGAAACACTTTATATAAATGCCACAGAATATATAAACGTAATCCAATATTTAAATTCTACGATTTATATAAATACAACTGAATATATTCCTTATTGGATTAATTCGACTGAATATATTTATGTCCCGTTATGGTATAATAACACTATTTGGATTAATTCCACAACTTTTATTAATTATCCATTTGTTGAAGGTTGGAATAATTCAGCATCGGAAAATTATTCAAGATGTTTTAAATCAATAGGTGGTAGCGCCCAATACCGCGCCGAATGGTATGACCACATAAGTTTCCAAATAGAACCAATAAGTTATACAAGTTTATCAAATGTAAAAACTGTATTACTTCAGAAATTATCGACAGGCAATATAAATATACAACAATTTGATTGTATGTTTATTCAATTATTTATATTGGAGGGAATATAATTGAATAGAAAATTTAAATTTCCAAAAATCAAATGGCAACCATTTAAACCATTTGGTTACTGGACGGAAAGGAGGAAATAAAATGACAACTAAACTA
>Ga0307379_10011729_pt1 | contig 11474 bp, 26 predicted proteins | sample UN2MG_FD_202237 | JGI IMG/M metagenome (GOLD analysis project Ga0307379, IMG submission 202237) | Soil microbial communities from Risofladan, Vaasa, Finland - UN-2 | ecosystem: Environmental > Terrestrial > Soil > Coastal area > Acid sulfate soil | place: Finland: Risofladan, Vaasa | collected... | reverse complement strand
TCGCTGGCATGTACCGGCTCTTTGCACCGCGGGCACACCGTGATGTCTGGCATCTAGGCCTGTCGCCGCGCCGCGGCCTTGACGATCTCTTTGGCGCGCGAGGGGTTCTTGGCCTTGGGCAGCTTGGCCTTGTCGGTGGTGTACATGCCGTTTTGCTTGGCGTGCGTCGCCCAGTCCTCGTGAAACTCACCAGGCCCCAGCTTGCCCAGACAGAACGCCAGGGCATCACGCATGCCGCGGGCATACATGTTGGTCTGCTTGGCCTTGACCGCCACGTCGTAGTAGCGAGCCAGCACCTCGGGGGACGGTCGCAGCGTTCGTTCGGCCGGCGCGCCGTTGGCTCCCGATGATTTCTTGGTGCTACCCTTGGAGCCCTTGGCGATCTGGCGCGCCTCGGCGCGCTCGTTGCGCGAGCCGTTTTGCCGCTTGGCCAGGATCTTTTCGAGCTGCTTGTCCTGGGCCTCGTGGTCGGGCGCCTTGGTCGGCTTGCCCGTCTTGTCACTCACAACTTTGATCGACGCCAGATGCTGCACGTCGTCGTCCGGTAGCTTGCCGGCCTGCCAGGCCTTGCGCACGGGCTCGGACGCATACCGGTAGGCCGAGAGCTGGCGCGATACCCACGTGGGCGACTTGCGCAGCTTTTTGGCCATGTCCTTTTGCTTGACGCCGGCGCCAACCAGGTCGGTGACCGCCTTGGCCAGCTCGAAGCTGGTGAGCTCCTCGCGCTGCACATGCGCGGTCAGCCCTGTGATGCGCGCTTCGGTGGCCGAGGGCGCCTCCACCATGTGGACCGGCACCGCCGCCAACAGCGGCGCCGCGTGCTTCTTGCTGGTGAGCTCGCCGATCGCGCGGTAGCGCCGGCTGCCGTCGACGACGACATAGATCGTCGCCTTCGTCTCCGGATCGAGCGTTTTCCACACGATCAGCGGCTGGAGTAGCCCGTGGTCCAGGATCGTCTGGGCCAGCTCGCCGATCGAGACCTTGTCGACCGACAGGCGTGGGTTCTCATAGCCGTTGCCGGCCAGGATCAGGTCTTTGTACGGAATGGTGCTTGTTGTCATGTTCGTCCTCCTATGCCACGGAGATGGATTATTCAACCGCAAACGCACTCCAAGCGTGGCCCTGGTGTGCTGCGGTACTGCTATCAGATGACGCCCATCGCGCTGAGCTTGGCGCGCGCGTCGTCGCCGGCGCCCAAGCCGGTGTTCGGGTTCAGCTCGCTGGTGATATAGGCGCCATCGTAAAAGATGTGGAAGATGGAGCCTGTCTGCACGATAAAGAACCGCGTAGGCATCTCGATATGAGCATTGAGCCGCGCAGACCAGCGCCGCGAGGGCGGCGTGCGAGACGTCCGCCGCGAGTGGTCCCGCTTATGAAACTCGGACCACCTCACGGGTCGAGCTCGCCCTTGGCGGCCTCCAGGGCCTGGTTGAGGCGCACCATCTCGTGCTGGTTGCCGCCGTGATCGGGATGTGCGCCGAGCGCCAGCTCACGGTGCCGCCGGCGTACCTCGTCGAACGTGACCTGATTTCTGAGCCCGAGCACCGAGCGCCAGTCCTCGCCGGCGGCGGGCAGCGCGTGCCGGAAACCAACGAAGGCACGCTTCATGGTCTCAGAGCTTCCCCAGCGCTCGATGCCGCGCATGGCCTCGATCGTTTTTCCGATCGAGCGAATGTTGTCCTTGACCTTGAGCCAGCGGTCGCACGACAAACACATCTGCTCGCCGTCCCAGTCAAAGTAAACAGCCACGCCGGGGTCGTCGGGTTCGCGCGCGTGGGCATAGGGTCGCCAGCGGCCGTCCTTCTCGTAACCCTCGAGCTCGGTCGAGATCGTGATGTAGCGCGCGCCCAGGCGGCGCAGCTCGCCCAGCAGGTGCTTGATCGCCATTCCGAGGGACGTGTCAAACCGCGCCTCGGTGCGCTGGTGTGGCTGGTTGCGTGCTCGTCCCTGGGGCCACACCAGCCCCGTGACGATGTCTCCATGATTCACTGGTTCCTCCTTTACTGCGCTTTGTCCGGTGGCGTCCATCGCCCACGCTCGCGGTGCTGCTGGTTGATGTTCGTGAATCGCGTCGCGCCGCATAGACACACGGCGATTTCGCAGATGTTGCCGTGTGCTGCCCGGTTTTCCTTCGCGGTGGCGATCTGGCCGCGGAATGGCGCGACCATTCCCACCTTCGCGCGATGTTTGTGATCGTTGGCAGTCATTAGGACACATCCCTGAACGCGGCGGGCAGTCCGAACAAAAAGCCAGGGCCGTTGCCCTCGGGGTCGCACGAGATTTCGCACGTCACCTCGTTGCCTGCCCTGTCGCGAGCCTTGAAGTAGGGAAACCCATCGCGCCCAGTGCCGACCGCAGTGATCGTCATGCCGACCAGGGCGCCCAGATATTTCTTGGTCCAGGCGCGATGACGCTTTTCGTGTTCAGGTATCCGGCTCATCGGTTCTCCCGATACACGCGGAGCAGCTCGTCGACAAACACCGCCTCGTCCTTGAAGCCCTCCCATTGCGCCAGAAACGCGATCTTGTGCTGCCACGTGGTCGGTTCGGCGGCACCGTTCGTCGCCGCGGGCTCGACTACAGGCGTCGGAGCGGCAGCTCTCGTGCGGTGGTACAGATACCCGTAGCCCTTGCCTGGCTTGCGCCGAGATACGCGTCCGTCCGCAATCAGCGGCTTGAGTATCTGGCTCGCGCGGGACAGGTCGAACCCGAAGTGCAGCGCGATTTGTCTTGTGGTCATCTCGTCGGTGGCCAACAGCTCGAGCAACGCCTGCTGTTGCACGCTCGTTCTCTGTCGCCCGCGCTTCTTGGTGTTGTTCTTGCTCGTCATGATTCGTCCTCCGCACTTGGCCATGGTCGCAAACAGCGACCCAATACAGGAAAACAGGTACTCGTCGGCCAAGTCCTGCCAGATCGTCGGATCCTCAAACGGGTGCCGCCCAAATTGCAGCGCGCCCGCCTCGTGCTGGCGATCGGCGGCGCGCCACGCGAGCCAGTCGTCGTCCACCACGCGTAGTGCTGGTCGTCCCATTCGTTCGTCCTCCGGTTGTGGGTTTATTGCCCGGGTCACAAGGGCCCGTCAAGATCATTTGCGGATCTTGCGCCCGGGCGACGCTGTCGGCGAGGCGCCGGCCGCCGGTGACGAGTGGCGCCCGCCGCGCGACGTCGCCGCGGCGTGCTCGTCCTCGTCAAACGACCACCGCCCGGTGCGCAGATCGCCGCGCAGGCACTTGGCGCACATCGTCACCTGCTTGCCGTCGTGCTCGGCCAGGGCGAGTACTCCACCCTCGGCCAGGCACGAGGCACAAAACGACCGGGTCATGACTGTTTGGCCACGCAGCGCAGGAACTCCCGCGTCAGATCCTCGCCGCTGAGGTGAAACTCGATGCAGTTGTTCCACTCATCGAGCCACGGGACATGCTCGTCGAGCTCGACGAGCACCTGGTCGGGTCGCACCTCGTAGAGCAATACGCCGGTGGTGCCGATCTCGACAGTGCAGTGCCTGGACAGCTCGTATGATCGCGCAAAGACCACGCGCTGGCCATCAAGCTCTTGGGCGCGCTTGTATGCATGCATCAGCTCGAGCGACGCCGCCGACTCGGTGAAGCTAACGTCTGCCTGCCAGGGAATCTCGAAGGCGCCGTTGCATGCCTGGCACACCAGTTCTCGGCAGTCGAGGTCATCGTCCGATGACGAGCTTTCGTCGTCAAGACAGATCGTGCCTCCCTCGATCGCAGAGCCAAACACGCCGGTGACCTTCCAGTAGGTCGGCGAGACCGCCTTGACCAAAAACGGCGTGCAGTCGCAGTCCCCGTCGTGGTACTCGTCGGCGTGGCCGCTGACTTCGTGCGGACAGCGCGTGCCGTCGTAGCTACAGTGAGGGCACGACAGCATGCCCTTGCGAAAGTTTTGCCAGCTCATGGGTTTGTCCTTTCTTGGAGCCACGCCAGCCGTTGGCCGATCTGTAGCCCGCGCAGAGGTTGATGGATCTGCCACGCGTGATTGCGTTGCCCGCGCTCGACAATTGCATCGGCGTAACGCGCGCCCGCCAGGATCGAAATGTCCAAAGGCTTGCCCAGGTGCGCGAGACGTAGGCGCGTCGTGACATGCACGCCGAACTGGAACGCATAATCTTTGTGCGGTGGCAGCGTGTAGTCGTAGGGCTCGAGCCACGTCTCGGGCGCAACCAAAAAGTGCCGCGCGCTCACGATGTACCAGACGTCGCTGTGCGCGATTGCCCAGTTCCGCGCAAGCCGAAAGAGCGGCGACGTGTAGAGGTGTTGCGCCTCGCACGCGGCGGCAGCCTTGGTCTTGCTGCACGCGACCAGCGCTACACGTGTCATGCGCTGATCGCCCGTTCCGTTTTGCGCAGCAGCACGTGCGACTCGCAATCGATGCACCAGCTTTTGTCTGAGTCGTCCTCGGGTTCGGCGCCCTCGTCAACGTCCCACTTGGTCATATCGTCGATGTCGTTGGCGTTGACCCAGACAGGGAAGGAAAGCTGCACGTTACTCCCGCCGCACGACGGGCAGCTGAAGTGGTAAACCATCGCAGCCGTCACGAGTCGTCACCTTGGGTGACTTGCTCGTACGCCAGCGCTTCTGGCCCTGTGACTTCCACCACCGACCACTGGGCGCCGGTGTACCGATTTGTCACCCACCACTGGCCGTGTTCGAAGTCGGCTTGGAGATCCTTGCGGGCGCCGAGTTCGGGCCCCGCGCATGACAAGACCACATCCGCGGTGAGCGAATCGTAGTAGCGACTCACGACTTGCCGCCGGCCATCGTCTTGAGCTTGGGCGGGTGTTTGTCCTTGCCGAGCCCGCGCATCAGCACCTCGGGCAAGATGCCCAACATCTCGGCCGCGCAGGTGATGTAGCCGATCTGGAACTGGATCTCCTCGACGTCATCCAGATCATCGATCGGGCTATCGTCGTCGATCGTGCGGTGCTCGGCGGCATCGAACATGCCCTGGACCGAGAGCTTGTACTTATCGCAGTAGTCGGCGAGCCCTTCGATGTAGATGTTCAGGCTTTCGCGCCATTCGGCGTTCATCTTGCCCAGCTTCGTTTTCCATGCGGTCATGTGGGTTCCTTTGGTTGGCAGTCGGGACACAAAAGTTGTTCGTTGATCGCAAGCCAGCCCGTGACGTCCTTGGCTGGCCCGGCGCAGAGGTGACAGCGCTCGGCCACCTTGTCGACGCCCATGCCGCAGCGACAGTGCTGGTCGTGCGCGATGAGGGCGTCGTCGTCGCCGGCGAAGGCGTCGCACTGGTCGCAGCGCTGGATGCCTTCGCGCGCGTCGCCCAGGTTGAAGTGGGCCCAGCCGCGACACGCCGGATCGTCGCAGCCGCCCGGGCCATAGGACGCATCGACGACCGCGATGTAGTTGCGGCAAGCGATCTCGACCTGGCGCATCGGCTCGATGACGAACCCAAGCTCCATGCGGTCACTCGCTTGTGCGATTGACGCCTGCAATGCCGCGAAGGCACGCCAGACGTCAAGCGTGGCTCGCTCGGGGTCGGTGTCAAACACTCTGGTCATTGGCAGCTCCTGGTGGTTGCGGCGAGCAATACGCGGCGAGCCCTTCGATGTCGACCTCGTACTCCTGGATCAGTTGAGAAAACGTGAGATCGACCATGCCGCACGCTCCCAGTAGCAAGCCCGCATTGAAGGCAAAGTCTTCGCACTCGTCATGCGTCATGCTGTTCGTGATCGTCCAGTCCAGCTCGCCGAACCAGGTGAGCACCTTGTCGCCGTCGTAGCTGGCCAGCACGTCGGCGTCAGGTTCCCAGGCCAGGATCGCCGGAACCACGTACACCAGCGTATCCTCGAGCCACAGCCGCACGTCAGTGGAGCTCATGGCGCCCCCAGCGTGTCAACATGCACCCAGGCTTGCACCCAACACGAGCCGTCGTCGCACTCGCTGATTTCGGCATCGTCATCAACCCGCACATTCTCGCCGTCGTCGTACAGATCGTGCGCCTTTTTGACGGCGGGATGCCGCTTGTCGTCCAGTTCAATCATGATTTCTCCTAGGTGAGCGGGTAGCTCACGTTTTTCACCCGGGGATCCCAGCACGCTCGGCAAGGGCCACAGCGGTGTTCCCGGACGTGGGCCCGGCATTCGATGGAGTGTTTCCGGTTGCCGCCCGGTGCCGGCACGGGCTCTCCCCGGTGTTTGTGCACTGTCGCCGTGCACATTCCGTACGTGTCGGTGGTCGGACGGTCCTCGATGTGGTCGGCCGAGATGCGGATCACGAGGTTGGGCGGCACGATCCCGCCGCCGGCCAGGTATTGGCCGACGATAAACGGCTCATGCGTGGGTAGCCAGTGACGCGTGTGCGCCGTGCGACTCGCAACTTGACAGATCTTGGCCAGGTGATCCACCGATTGCAGATCTCCGGAGTCAAACCACCGAAAGTGACGCTCGTCATAGGCGCGCAACAGGTACGCCATTGCTTGTACCCAGCGCGGATCGGCAAGTCCGGCCGCGCGCCGCTCGTGCGCGTTGACAACCGATGGGCACGCGTAATGCCCACGCATGGCATAGCAGCGGCTACACACAGTGTCAGGCTGCATTGCCAGCACGGAACCACGCGCGCACGCGCTGGCCGCGATGCCCCAGCTGTGGCCAGGCATCTTTGACGTGCTGCCCAGATCGCCACCGATGATCTGGCGCGCCAGGGGCAAGCTCATGGCAAGCGGGAGCGATTTGCGAATCGCAACCATAGGGTTCGTCCTCCTTGTTTTGTGATTCTAGCAGCCGTGCTTGCGCTCGAAAGCCTCATCGCGGCGCAGGTCGGCGATGCTGCGCGCGTAGGTCAGGTACTGCTTGAGCAGCTCGGGATCCTCTCGCTCGAGCCGCTCGAGATCGGGAACGAGCACGACGCGGGCGCCGTCGCATTCCTGGCACGTCACGTCGTAGCCGCCCGACAAGTACATCTCCCGCGACTCGTCGTCCCAATCGGGACCCCACCACTCGTCGGCGGTGATTCCGTGGCCGTCGATGTTGGGGTTGACATGAGTCCCGCGGCCGGCGCAGCGATCGCACACCTCGAAGCGCGAAGGGATCTCGACTTCTTCGTCATCGTCGCCAACCAGGATCGTGATCGTCTCACGCTGTCTCATCGCAGAACCCCCATGACCGCATCGAGCGCGGTCAGGCGCGAGCGGATCACAGCGCTGCTCTCGCAGGGCTCCTCGTGGGCGGTCCTGATCGATTGCAGCGAGACCTCGGGCACGTTGACGTAGCGCAGATTGAGCATCGTCATCGCGGCATACATGCGAGCGTTGTAGCGACGTAGAGATTGCTCGGTGCAGACGCACTGCCGGGTCGTCATACCAAACCAGCCACACGGGCACGCGTTGGAGCTGGCGCAGATCAGGGGCGCCGTCTTGCCCATGCGGGCCAGCCCTTCTTTGAGCACCTCGATCGCGCCGCGCCGGAACTCGACGAGCTCGTCCAGAAACAGCACGCCAAAGCGCGCCAGGCGTAGCTCGCCGGCGTGCTGGAGAGATTGCGTGTGCCGCACGGATTGTCCGCGGCCTACCGACCCGACGAGCGAGAGTCCGCTGACCGTATGATGGGGCGCGCGAAACGGTCGCCGGGTGGCGCGGGCAGATTGCTCGAGCAACCCGATGGCCTGGTACTCGATCGTGAGCCAGCGCAGCTCGTGCTCGCTCGGCTCTGGTAGGATCGTTGGCAACCGCCTGGCGATCATGGTCTTGCCGATGCCAGGTGGCCCCACGAGCATCGGTCCCGCGCCGTCTGCGATCACAGTCTCGATCTGGGCAAGGACGGCCTGCATGTGTTTGCCGCGCAGGTCGGCGGTGTCCGGTTCCGTCACTTGATCTCCTCCCATCCGAAAAGCTCGCGCGCCATGCACTTGGCAGCGTGGATGCCGCCGTTGTTGAGCTGGCGCTGCCAGGCGCCAGCGGTGGGCGACCAGCGGAATCCGGCACGCTTCATTTTCTTGCACGTGTCCTTGTCAGGGCGCGTGTCGAAGTAGAAACGGATTCGGTTGTCGACCTTGCACTCCTCGATGCAAAAGCCTTCACCGACGATGGGCTCGGCCTCGACGCGCGCGGCGGCGGCGGTCTCGTATTGGATCCGCTTTTTTAGCCGCCGGATTTCGGCGCTGAGCGACGTGAGGGAATAGCTCGGGAGCGTTTCGGTGCCCGCCTTGCGGGCCTGCTTGTTGTGCGCCTTGAACGCGGCCCGCTTTTCCTCCAGGCGGTCAATCTTGGCCTGGAGCTTGGCGGCGGCCTCCGGATCATCAGAGCTGATGCCGCCGGTGCCGACGCCGGCAGCTTTCGCCTCGTAGTGCTTGGCGCGGTCCAGCGCCTCGGTCGTCTTGCGCATCCCGTTGTTGATGCGCTCGATGTCTCGTCGGTGGCGCTTCTCGCTGTGATGGCCGACCAGGATCGGTTGGCCCATGGGGATATGGTCGCCGATGCGCTTTTGCTGGGCGTAGGCGGACTCTGCCTCCGAGCGCGCTTTTTCCGCGCGCGCCTCGTAGCGGGCCCTGCGCTCCTCCTGCTTGTCTTCGTAGCTCATGTCGTCTCCTTGGGTGTCAGTGAGAGCACGTGATCTAGCTGGCGTGCCCATCCGGCCGCGGTCTCGGTGGGCGACCAGGGCTCGAAATAGTGATGGTTCCACTTGCCCGAGTACGGGTTGACGGCATCGTGGCCCAGGGCGCGGGCTGCGCAGGCCGGATCGGCAAAGCGAGCGTAGATGGACGCGTCGCTGCGATCACTGAGTCCGCCAAACTCCCACAGCGAGATACACAGCTCGCTGATCGGGGTTGCGAGCACAAAGGACGTGCACCAGTCTGCCGGGATCCCATGCCGATCGTGCTGGCTCCCGCCGCGCGCCAGCACGATCTCGCGCACAAGCTCGACCAGCTCGCGCACCTTGGCGTTGTGTTTTTTGTCTGAGAGTTTGCGCATGGTCACCTGTGCATGACGGATCGGTATCCGCCCTCGGTTATCACGAAGTGATCGAGCATGGGGATGCCCAAAAGCTCGCCCGCGGCGAGCATGCGCCGGGTGAGCGCCTCGTCCTGTTGGCTGGGCTCGGGGTTGCCGCTCGGATGGTTATGGGCGCAGATGATCGCGCACGCGTGCGCCAGGATCGCGGCCCTAAATACCTCGCGCGGGTGTGCCGAGACGCCGTTGGCGGACCCGACCGCGGCGATCTCGATCCCCATGACCGCATTGCGGCTATCGATCAGCGCCACCAGAAACAGCTCGCGCGTCTCGCCGCGCGTGAACGTGCGAAACAGTTCGATGGCCTCTGGCTGACCGTTGATGCACGTGGGTTCGGCCGCGACCGAGCGCCGGACGCGGCGGATCCTGTATTCGTAGACGTGGTTCATGGTTACCTCTGCTGATAGATCGCGGTGTACCAACCCGTGCACTGCTCAGCCCAGCAGCCGACGCGTTGCAGGATGACGAGCGCGAGTCTCATGGCGGCCTCGTCTTCGTAGGCAAAGTTGAAGCACGGCGCCAGATCGCCCCCGTCATGCACGACGATGAGCACGGCATTGCGGCCGTACTCCTCGCCGCTGGCCAGCCACTCCTCAGGCGTGAAGAACGCGCGGTGTCCCCCCGTAGTGGGTTCCCGGCACGATCTGGCCGCGAGTACGGCAGCTACGCGCACGATTGCGCGCGCCGCCCGGTCACCCACCGGGCAAAGACCGGGCGGGATTTCGAGCTCCGTGATGTCTGACATGGTTTCCCCTAGTAGCTACAGCACTTGGGTGTGGAGGGAGTGATGGACACCTTGACGAGAACGAGATCCTCACGGATGTCTTCGAGCGCCGTACCGTAGAGTTCCTCAGCGAGACATTCCTCCATGTGCTCGTGGGCTTCTTCAGGCGTGTCGAAGATATGATCGAACGGATGCTCGAACTCATTCGGATCTGCGAGAGGGATGACATAGCGGGGAAGCGATTCCCCCTCAAACTGCACTCGCTGCCGGTAGGCGTAATGGATTGTTTTCATGAATTCCTCAGTTGAATGGGTCGTTCCCATACATTCTCTTTACAGGTTTGGTTACTTGCCCCTGCTAGTCTTCCGGTCTAGTAGCTACAGCACCCGCAACAGGGCGCGTCCTCGCAACGTCCGTTGCTGTTTTGAATGATGCTTTCACCGCTGGAAAACACCGCGGTGATCACGCGCGGCGCCTTGTCCGCGTGGCACGCGAGATGCGCGACGTACCAACCGCCGCGAAACTTCCACGTACGGCCACCCTTGGCTGGCACGGGACCCTTGCAAAAGGCGCACGTGCCCGCGTACTTGTTGACGCGATTGCGACTCGCCATCAGGCCACGCGGCCTGTGGCCATGTGCTGGTTGCGCAGACCGGTTCCGGGCGCGCTCGAGCGCGCGTAGTAGCGGCCCAGCATGCTCGGCATGCGATGCTGGCCCGTGAACTCGACGGCACCGCCGTCGGCGAATGCCGCGATCGACGTGTCAGAGCGTTCGCGCGTGGCGACGAGCACATAGGCGGCCAGATCGCTGAAAATCGAGCGCGGGAGCATGACCGACGCCACGTTCACCTCATGCCGGCCGTTGTTCCAGTTCGAATCGTCGACGAGCTTGACCGATAAAAATCCCTCGATCAGCGTGCGGCCTTGCACTGTGACGTCGCACAAAAAGCGCATCGCCAACCCGCACGCCTCGCCGGTGAGAAGATCAATTCCGTACGCGCGCAGGTCATCCCAGCACGTGATCGAGCGAAGCTCGCGGGCGCGCAGGTCGTCATCCGTGTTGTGCAGCGGTTTCGGGGCGGGTGCATTCATGGTCGTCCTCCATTTGGGCAAGTTCGGTGACACGCGCATACGCGCGGAGCACACCATCGTGCCCGAGCGTTTGCGTGTTGGTGAGCGAGGCCACTTTGTCGGCCCAGAGCTGATTGATGGGGTGAAGGTTCACCCACGCGGTGCCGCGACGCGGCACGCCTTCGGTGTGCTTCCACAGCTCGCCGATCGCGCGCGACCAGCTGTGAATGACGCCTGACAGGTTGCAGGCGTCCTGTACGTCCAGGGCCTCTTGGGCCAGTTGCTTGATCGTTTTCATGCGGTCTCCCTCAGGCGTGGCGATTGTCCCACGCGGTTTCGAGTGCAGCGCGGAGCTCCGGGTCGACGTGGTCGGCGATCCCCGTGTAATCCAGATCGTCGCCGATGAACCCCCAACAGGAGTCGACGTACTCGCGCTCGGGGGCGATCCCGCACGAGGCGCACGGCTCTACGTCCCGTTCGATCACAAAGCCCCACACGTTGCCCACCAGGTAGTGGTCGTACGCCTCAACCTCGCTCCGGAGCACGGCCTCGGCCTGCTCGCGGTGCTTGGCCGTGATTCGGCCGACCGCGAAGCTCTTTCGGATGGCGTCCGGCGTGGCGACGATCCAGCCGACTTGTCCCGAGTCCCACTGGCACGTGAACGGGTTGCCGCCGGTGGCCGTGTCCGCGCG
>Ga0307379_10011728_pt1 | contig 11474 bp, 11 predicted proteins | sample UN2MG_FD_202237 | JGI IMG/M metagenome (GOLD analysis project Ga0307379, IMG submission 202237) | Soil microbial communities from Risofladan, Vaasa, Finland - UN-2 | ecosystem: Environmental > Terrestrial > Soil > Coastal area > Acid sulfate soil | place: Finland: Risofladan, Vaasa | collected... | reverse complement strand
GCCATTCATGCATTTACAAATTGCTGAACGCATCCTATCTGATGCTAGTTTAAGCGACCGGACCCGGCGGACGCTACAGGCTCATTACCCCGCTTTTTATCTTGGCAGCGTCGCCCCAGATTATCAAACAATCTGTAATGTCCCACGAGAAACAACACATTTTTACAATCTGCCACCTGATGACGGAGACCGTGCTTATCCAAAGCTGCTTTCGTCCTTCCCAGAGTTAGCGCAACAAATTCGCCGGAGTCGCGAACAGGCTGTTTTTATCGCCGCCTACTGTGCTCACCTGATGCTTGACTTACGCTGGTACCATGAAATCCTGACCCCGTACTTTGTTGAGCCCTTGGAATGGGAAAGCCATCACCAAAGATTTGTCGTGCATAACACATTGTTGACTTACTTGGATAAACAGGCGGTTAAGGCGCTCCCCGATTCGGCCGCCGGCATTCTTACCGTGGCTAAACCCAAAGGGTGGTTGCCATTTGCGCGAGATGAGGAACTGATAGAATGGCGGGACTTATTGGTGGCCCAACTTAGACCGGGAGCGCTTCTACGAACCGTTGAGATATATGCCAAACGGTTGTTTTTAACCCCAGAAGAGTTTGTCTCTAATCTGGAAGAACCGGCCTGGATGGAGGCTTATCTGTTCAGCCGAGTTCCTATTCCGGATGTCCAGAATATTTTGACTTCAGCTGTAACTGAAAGTGTGGGTATAATGACTGCCCTGCTTGATGAGTCAGGCCTTAAGTGAACGATTCTTTTAGACGCAATAATCGAGTGAGTAATCCATAGCATGGAAACGAACATTACCCCCGCGGCACCCCGGAAGGAAGTACAAGTTACATTTTCTGATGGACGCACCTTTAATGGACCAAAAGGAACAACGGTCGAAGCATTTATTCAAGCCGCCCTTCCACTTAATGGGAGCAGGCCAGTAGGCGCCCTAATCGATGGCCGGTTGCGTGAGTTGGTTACAGTAATAGAGGGGGATACAACCGTTGTGCCAGTAACAATGGCCGATTCCGATGGCGTTCGAATTTACCGGCGCTCCCTTAGCTTCTTACTGATTGCTGCCGCAGCTGAGATATTTCCAGGAGACACCATTACCGTTCACCATTCTATGCCATTTGGAGGTTACTATTGTGGTCGCAACGGAGGTAGACCACTTAGAGATGTTGAGTTGGACCGTTTGCGTAACAGAATGCGCGAGCTGGTTGAGGCAGATCTACCCATTAATCGAGTTCGAGTTCCTCTAGATGAAGCCTGTCAGTTGTTCCGAGATAGCGGTGATTTTGAGAAAGCAGATCTGTTTTCCCGGCGACGGAAGGATTATTTGACACTGTACGAACTCAATGGGGTCCGAGATTATTTCCATGGGTTCATGGTTCCAAGAACCGGTTACTTGAATCTGTTTGAGCTGCATCATTACGGTGACGGTTTTATTCTACAGTTTCCTCGAAGACATGAACCAGACAGGCTACAACCCTTTGTTGACGAGGCTCGCCTGGCGCAGGTATTTCAAGATTATGATGAGTGGCTTACGATTGTTGGCGTTCCTAGTGTTGCTGCACTTAATCGAGCTATTAATGGGGGTAGGACCCAAGAGACAGTGCTGGTCGCTGAAGCACTTCATAACCGGCAACTAGCACATATCGCATCTGAAATCGCGCAACGAAGACCCAGGGTCCGGGTTGTGATGATCTCGGGACCAAGCTCGGCCGGAAAGACGACCTTCAGTAAACGATTGGCCATTCAATTAATCGCCCTCGGGATACGGCCGGTGGCCATTCCTATGGACAATTACTTCGTCGATCGCGAGAATACGCCAAGGGACGAAAAAGGAGATTACGATTTTGAGGTTATCGAAGCGCTAGATTTAACCCTCTTTCGACATCATATGCAAGCTCTGCTAAATGGCGAAGTTATTGATTCGCCACGCTATAACTTTCATACGGGTAAACGGGAGCAGGGCAAAAGAATCAGCGTTGAGGATGATCAAGTATTGTTGATTGAAGGAATCCACGGTCTGAATCCACGATTAACGAGGGGTATTTCCTCTGAGGCGTTCTACCGTATTTTTGTCTCTGCGTTTACTCAGCTAAACCTCGACAAGCACAACCGGGTACCAACAACTGACACGCGAATGTTGCGCCGCATTGTGCGCGATGCATCCAGGAGGGGCTATACGGCAGTTGATACTATTCGCCGCTGGCCGAGTGTTCGGAGAGGTGAGAAAGACCATATCTTTCCGTTCCAAACAAATGCAAACATCTTCTTTAATTCGGCACTGGTTTATGAACTAAGTGTCTTGAAGCAATTTGCTCAGCCTCTACTGCTTCAAGTTGAGCCAGGAACTCCGGAGCGGATTGAAGCCAATCGCCTGTTGGCCTTTTTGCAATGGTTCGAGCCTATCGCGGCCGACGGCATACCCAATGACTCAATATTACGGGAGTTTGTCGGGGGATCGATTTTGGAGAATTTTGAACCGTGGCAAAGATAGGCTATCGGCCTATATTTCTCCTGTTGAGAGGGCCATTTTTACTTCGCCGATAGCTTTGGTAACTTCTATATCTCTTGGGCAGGCGGTTGTGCAGTTGAATATTGTTCGACAACGCCACACGCCGTTCTGGTCCGTTAGAATGTCCATTCTACTCTCGTAAGCCTGGTCCCGACTATCAAAGATGAACCTGTGGGCTTGAACGATGGCTGCAGGACCGATATATCGTCCGTTGGCCCAGAAACTAGGGCAAGATGTTGTGCAGGCTGCGCAAAGAATACACTTGGTCGTATCATCAAATTTTTGCCGGTCAGCTTGTGATTGAATTCTTTCTCGACCATTCTCCGGAACGGGGTCGTCATTAATAAAATAGGGCATGACCGAACGATAATGCTCAAAAAACGGGTCCATATCGACAACTAGGTCCTTGATCACCGTCATGCCCAAGATGGGTTCGATCTGTATCTTGACGTAATCACTATCTTTCTTTGCCAGGCGACCAACAAGAACCTTACAGGCCAGGGCGTTTGCCCCATTGATTCTCATAGCATCTGAACCACATACGCCATGAGCGCATGATCGCCGCAAAGTCAACGTGCCATCAATCGTCCACTTAACGAGGTGCAAGACATCGAGGACAGAGTCATTGGCGCTCACATCATTGAGAATATAATCACCCCACCACGGTTTCTTGTCTTGTTCGCGATTGAATCTTCGAATTCGCAGTTCGACTTGCATCAACATCTCCTCATTCGCTTAGTAAACTCGTGGTTTGGGTTCGTAGCGGCCTAAAGTAACCGGTCTGTATTCAAGCCGATAACTGTCGTTGTCCTTCGAACAAAAGGTGTGTTTTAGCCATTTCTCATCATCACGATCAACATAATCATCCCGAGCATGCGCACCCCTACTTTCGGTCCGGGCCAGGGCAGATATTGTTGTAACTTCCGCCAGTTCCAGCAAGCAACCCAATTCCCAGGCTTCAAGGAGATCGGTATTAAATTGATCACCTTTGTCATCAATCTCAATCTCGGAGAATTGGGTTCGTAGCTTTCTGATTCTATCCAGACCTTCATTGAGTGTTTCATCAGTTCTGAAAACGCCCACATAGGTAGTCATCGTTTGTTGCATATCGCTGCGTAAGGCATAAGTCTTGATACCGCCTGTATTGTTCCTGATTCGGTTAAACTCAGCCATGACTGCGGCTGCCGGTTCGTCAGGCAAAGGTTGAATCTCCGTTTCGGTACAATACGCCGCCATATGTTTTCCGGCACGGCGGCCGAAAACAACCAGGTCCACCAGGGAATTTGTACCCAGCCGATTCGCACCATGGACTGAAACACATGCAGCCTCACCGGCAGCGTACATGCCTGCCAGGACCGATTTCTTTTCATCGTAAAATACGCGACCGTCGAAATCTGTGGGGATACCACCCATTGCATAATGAGCTGTTGGTTGGACAGGCATTGGTTCCCTTACAGGATCGACGCCAAGGTAAGTCCGGGTAAAGTCGGCAATGTCGGGGAGTTTTTCTTCGATATAATTAGCATCAATGCGCCTACTATCACCTGCTTCCTCATTGTATTTGTTAACTGTCTCGGGTCGGATATCAAGGTGGACATAATCCTTTCCATTTATTCCGCGACCGGCTTGAACTTCTAGAAAAATCGCCCGACTGACAACATCCCGGCTGGCCAAATCCTTGATAGTCGGTGCGTACTTTTCCATAAAACGCTCACCATTGCCATTTATAAGTACACCTCCCTCGCCACGCACCCCTTCAGTGATGAGGATACCAAGCCGAAAAATACCGGTTGGATGGAATTGGAAGAATTCCATATCTTCAAGCGGAATGCCTTGTCGAAGGCAGATTGCGGCGCCGTCTCCGGTCAAAGAATGGGCATTTGAGGTGACTTGCCAGCAGCGACCCCAACCACCAGTGGCAAACAAAACGGCTTTGCTGTGAAAAATATGGAAATCGCCTGTTTCGATGGATAGGGCGACTACGCCACGTACAGTGTCGCCAACCCGAATCAAGTCAACGACATGGTATTCATCGAAGAAATTAACACTATTTTTGATACACTGCTGGTAAAGTGTTTGCAGGATCATGTGCCCGGTTCGATCGGCCGCGTGACAGGCTCGCATCACCGGCTTGCCGGTTTCATTATTGGTATGTCCACCAAATCGACGCTGGGAGATTTTGCCTTCCGCTGTTCGATCAAATGGCAGTCCCATATGCTCCAATTCGATTACAGTCTCAATGGCCTCATTGCATAAAAGGTCGACGGCGTCCTGGTCGGCGAGATAGTCGGATCCTTTTACCGTATCATATGCATGCCATTCCCAACGATCTTCCTCCAGGTTTCCCAAAGCAGCACCGATCCCACCCTGAGCAGCACCCGTATGAGACCGGGTTGGATATAACTTCGATATGACAGCCACGTCTACTGATCGGCTGGCATATAGGGCGGCCATTAAGCCAGCCCCTCCGGCTCCGACAATAACGGCATCAAATGTATGCGTATGAATTTTATTTGACATGATTTCCTATTGCTTAAATTTAATTAGCACTTGCCATAACGGCGCCGGGATTAAATGTAAAGATTGCTACTGCTGACCATATTATGGTCACCACTGCCAGGACAACCAGTGCATAGCTAACTGCTTTCAGTGTGCCTGGCTTGTGAATATAATCCTGTAGCACCTGTCGTAGTCCATTAAAGCCATGAATAATGGCAAAAATCAATAATAACAAATCATACGCGCGCCATCCCCAGGAGCGCCAGATATCTTGCACAACTTGCAGGGTCAGACTATGCACATCACGCAAAACGTGCTGGATCATCATATGCCCAACGGCAAATAGCAGGAGCAAAACTCCTGATAAACGCATAAATAGGAAAGCATAACTTTCAAAATTATTTCTTCGCTTTATTTGACGGGTAGTAGCCATATGCAACTTTCCTCACGCTTACCGCGATTATGGGGATTAGCTCACGTTGTTAGGGTGCCGGGAAGGTAAAACAACTCAAGTTTTCCGCTGCCAGGGAGCTACAGTGGTCAAGCGTCCGGGAAAACATAAATATGGAGATAGGAATGAACGTTATCGCAAACAAGATCCACACCGCAATCGCAGCCTGACGTTGGTAACGCCACCATTCAGGTTTGAAATCTAACAGGGTCACTCTTATACCATTGAAGGCATGGTAGAGAACGGCTGCCATCAGGCCAATCTCTAAAAAACTGACGGGAAACCATTTGAATATCTCGACCGTGTAACTGTAGGCTTCGGGCCAAAATGTGGCATTGGCTGTGTCCCAAACGTGGATAAGAAGAAAGATAAGGACTGCCAAACCCGAAATGCGATGGGCGATCCAGCTCCAGTGACCCCACTTACCACGATACCGTATAGCTTCCCGCAATGTTAGCTTCAGGGTAGATTCCGATCGCATCTGCTACCTCCATCAGAGTGTAAGGGCTGTTTGAGAATGACCTGTTCAGTAGAGAAACACGCAACCAAATATAACACAAGGTAGCTTGATAAGAAAAAGTGACGAGCAATTCCGTAATTGGATTCGAAGAATAGTATTCTGGTCATGATTTGATTTTCTATTACGTACTACGACTCATTTGGCAGCTGTAACCAAGGCCCATCGGCCCCTCAAAATATCCTGTTCCGTGCTCAGATTTTATTTGCATTGACTAGCACCCGCTGTTACACTTTATTCAATGATAAGACCCTTTAACCTCCGGGATATGGCCCTTATTCACCGCCTTGGGGAGCGGGGAACGATATTACAAACTCAGGCCGCACTTACATCCATTCCCCATCCGGTCCGACGGGCCTTGGCACACCTGTTGGTGGGTGGGCGCTACATAACTTATGTGTGGAAGTCAGATCATGGCAATGCAGCAGCGTTTGCCCAATTATTCTGGAGAGAAGGTGATGCCAGCGCGTATCTGATCGGCCTTGGCGTCACGCCGCCAAGAAACGAATCTGACCCAGTCGACGCCTCCCAGCAGGACAATTGGCTGAAGTTATTTGATGAGTTAATTAAAGAAGCTGGAAAGCTTGGAGTTCATAATCTGGTTGCAGAAGCTAACGAGGATGGACCGGAGTTGGATATCTTGCGTAAATCCGGTTTCGTTGTTTATACGCGTCAGGATATATGGATTGCTGATCGAACGATTGAGGACGAACGTTCTGTAACATTGCAGACCAGTCGCAGTATTGATGAGTGGGATATCAATATTCTCTACTCGAATAGCATTCCCGGATTATTGCACTCTATCGAACCCCAGCCGCCACTAAGTTTCGGCCAAAATTGGATCTTGCGAGAAAAAAACGGCGAATTGGCGGCCTACGTTCATATGAATACAGGAACTATTGCCAGTTGGATGCAACTGTTTATCCATCCAAATGCGGAAACGAAACCAAGAGAAATAGTCAAAGCCGCATTGGACATCATTTTACCGACGCCTGAGCTACCGATTTATTGTTGTGTTCGGCGATATCAGAGCTGGCTACTTGCTGCTCTGGAAAAAGCAGGTTTTCATCCTTGGGGAAGCCAAGCAGTTCTGGTCAAGCAAATTGTTCAACCGGTGAAGCACAGGACGCCCGCGTTGCAAGATGTGCTTCAGACGCAGACGGTTTCAGGATCTTCACCGGTAATTCAAGGATTCAGCCCCCCAAACGGCCGAAACGGAATCTACTAAATAAATAAGAAATGGAAAACAAATTCGAACAAGTGATGGAAGACCTTCGCCGGCTGCTCGTGATATTGCCGGAGGAAGTGAGAAAGAAAATTGAATCAAATGGCAATGAAGCGGAGCTGTTAGAGGTCGTAATGGACCTGGGTCGTAAACCGGTCGCACGTTACGTTTCGGGCGAGAAAACACTGCAAGAAACCGAGGTAACGCAGGCTGAGATAGATATGGTTGTCGGCAGTATCGGGGATTTCGATGATGACAATCGCGCCGGGATAGCCCGTACTTTACACCGGATCGCTGCTATTCGTAATCGTCGCGGCCAAATAGTTGGCTTGACCTGCAGGGTGGGCAGGGCTGTCTATGGAACATTGGATATTATTTCTGATTTTATTGAAGATGGAGAAAGCATTTTGCTCCTGGGCCGTCCAGGAGTTGGCAAGACAACAATGCTCCGAGAGATGGCTCGGGTGCTTTCCGAGAAGAAGCGCGTGATTATTGTTGATACGTCCAACGAAATCGGGGGTGATGGTGACATTCCCCATCCTGCGGTTGGCCGAGCGCGTCGGATGCAAGTTCCCAGGCCGGCGTTTCAACATGAGGTGATGATCGAGGCCGTAGAAAATCACAATCCGGAAGTTATCATCATCGATGAAATTGGCCGCGAGCAGGAAGCATCTGCGGCAAGAACGATTAACGAAAGAGGTGTGCAGCTCATAGGTACGGCTCATGGCAATACGATTGATAATCTGACCTTAAACCCAACATTATCGGACCTGGTTGGGGGTATCGAAAGCGTTACCTTGTCGGATGAGGAAGCTCGGCGGAGAGGCACACAAAAAACGGTCTTGGAGCGGCGAGCGCCACCGACCTTTGATGTTCTTATCGAAATACAAGATAGACACCATTTGGCGATTCACCGTAATGTGGCTGCTGCCGTCGATTCCTTGTTGCGAGGAAACTCCCTGGGAGTTGAATTACGGCTTCGAGATGAGACGGGTGAAATTGTTATTGAGCAGGAAGAGGCTTATGTGGTTCCTTCCCTTGAATTTGCCAGGCGGCGTGGTGGTCGCGAACAACGTGACCATCTAAACTCTGGAATTACGAAGACCGCTCGCAAAGAAAGTGCCGACCAGGCAAACGGCGGCGTACCTTCCCTTGAGCAAACACCGGGAAAAAATGGTAAAACAATCAGGGTATTCGCTTATGGTGTTGCCCGAAACCGATTAAGGCAGGCTGCCAGACAGCTTAATTCGAGGGTAGATATTGTTGAACAGTTAATGGAAGCTGATGTTCTTGTGACCTTAAAAAGTTACTTCCGGCGACAACGCAAACTCATTATGGAAGCTCAGAACAGCCGCATCCCGGTGTATGTTCTTCGGGCAAATACAGTAAACCAGATGGAGAGTTTTCTTGCCGAGGTGATGAATATAGAATTGGCCACACCTGATCCTTTTGAAATTGCCATAGCAGAAACTGAACAGGCTATCCGACTCGTCGAGACGGGACAGACCAGTGTTGATCTGAAACCAGTAGGTAGCGCCGTAAGAAGGTATCAACATCAGATGGCTCGACAGGCCGACCTTGTCTCTCACAGTTATGGTAAGGGATCCGGCCGACACGTACGCATTTTTAGAACTTCCAGAAATTAAAAACTATGCCAGATGAATCTGTGAGGAAATTATTGGTCCAGCGATATGTTCGTTACTTTTGAGGGTTCCGAAGGAAGTGGGAAATCTACCCAGATTGACCTGTTGGCCGATTTTTTGCGTGCCCAAGATCTTGTTGTCGTCACAACCCGGGAGCCAGGTGGAACTAGCATTGGCGAGCAAGTCAGAGATTGCCTTCATGCTGTAAAGAATACGCTTATGACAGCGGCCGCTGAAGTGTTACTCTATTCCGCATCCCGGTCGCAATTGGTCAATGAAGTGATTATTCCTGCCCTTGCAAAGGGTCAAATTGTACTAAGTGATCGCTACGCGGACAGCACCTTGGCTTACCAAGGTTATGGCAGGCAGCTGGATTTGGAGACTCTGCTCAGAATTACTGATTTTGCTACGGGCGGCTTGACTCCTGACATGACCTTTTTTCTGGATGTAGACATCAAGGCCGGCCTGACCAGGAGAACTGTCGGTCAGGCTGAGATCAATCGAATGGACCTGCAAGATATCGAGTTCTATAAGCGTGTGAGAATGGGCTACCTGACGTTGGCTGCTCAAGCCCCTGATAGGTGGATAATTATCGATGCCAATCGTGCGGTCGATGAACTTCAGGCTGACATACGTTCGTTCACGACCCAGCGTTTAGCCCAGTCCCAGATCACCGCCAGGTAAATCACCGCCACCGCTCGCGGCTAGATCGGGCATAGATTCTTCGATCGATTCTGGCGATTCACCACTTTCAAGCCGGCCGACAACTTCGCCGAATTCGTCCCCAAGATCTTCACCCATTTCCGAACCCATTTTACGCATGAAGCGCCCCAGGGATCGGGGATCTTCTTCATCTAACCCGGCCATCATCCTATCGGGATCCATAGATTCCATACGGGATTCTTCTGATTTAGCGAGGGCGACTCGACTGATAAGCCGACGTAGATTGTCGCTTCCGCAATGATTGCATTCCGGTTGGACAGTGTCGAATTCTGCATAAGTGTAAAATTTCCGGACGTTTCGTCCACAATTGTTGCAACGATACTCGTAATATGGCATATGATTTGGTAAATAACCCCTGTCTACTGCTTGATATGCTGATAGAATTTCATACAGACTGACTGAATCAATATTCATTATACGGACACGAACAACAGGTGCAACTTTGAGTCTAGACGACATTTACCAAAGACCGCGATACCCTCTACTGATTGTTATTTCCGGCCCATCTGGGGTAGGCAAAGACGCGGTTGCTAAAGAGCTATTAAGATCCCGCGATTCCCTATCCTTTGTCGTTACAGCGACTTCCCGCCCTCCGCGTCCAGGAGAGGTTCCAGGAAGGGATTACATTTTTTTTAGTCCAGATGAATTTGAACGGCGAATTGCTCGAAACGAGTTCCTGGAACATGCAGTTGTCTATGGAGAATACAAAGGGGTCCTCAAAGAGCAGATCCAAAAGGCCATTGACAGCGACCAGGATGTTATCATGCGTGTTGATGTGCAAGGTGCAGCCACCCTGCGAGGGTTGGTGCCCAACGCAGTATTTATTTTTATAACAGCCGAATCGGAGAAAGTGCTTGAATACCGATTGAACCGACGGAAATCAGATCCTGCAGAAGCTTTGGAATTGCGAATTGCTTCGGCACATCGCGAAATGAGGCGCGTTGGGGAATTTGATTATTGCGTCGTCAATGTCGAAGATTGTTTGGATGAGACTGTTCAGTTAATTCTTACCATTATCGATGCCGAACACCAGCGAGTGGATCAAAGCCCAATTGCATTATGATCGCTATTTGGCCAACTACGTCTTAGCCTGATGGATATCAGGGTTATCCTTTTTGATTTTGGGGGTGTGATCTGGACACCTATAGACGAGATGGCGGTTCGAACCAATCGTGAGCGCCTGGCTCGAGATTTAGGTTTTGAAGATATGGGGCTGATGTGGCAATATTTCTACGGGGGAGAGGAATGGCGATTGACCAAAGTTGGTCGCCAGACAGACACACAAATGTGGTCAAGTCTTCTGAAACCATTGGGCTTATCGACTGAGGTGAGCCAGAAAGCTTTTGTAAAGGAACTATTTCAGGGTGTAGGGCTTAAACCAGAGATGGAAAAGGTTCTTAGGGCACTCAGCGAAAAATATTCCTTGGGCATTCTAAGTAATGCCAGTGATTTACTTGAGTCACTAATCCATGATGAACTTGGAATCGGCGATTATTTCACTTCAATTGTAAACTCCTACCGTATCGGGGTGGCCAAACCCCAGCATGAATCCTATGAGATCGCTCTGGATCGGCTGGATGCAAAACCAAATGAAGTTTTTTTTGTAGATGATCAGCCGCGAAATACAGTCGCTGCCGAAGCGTTAAGTATCCGTAGCCATGTCTTCACAGGCGTCGGAGACCTGAGAAGAGATCTGATTAAAATGACCTTGTTGACAGGTTAGTTGGCCAAGGTTAGTGGGAACAGCCGGAGCTTCAAGTCCATTTGACTTTCATCTTGACAGCAGCGTCAGGCCCATTCCAGCCAGCCCAAGAACAACAATTATGGCCAGACCATAAATTGTGGCTCGCTTGAGCACTTGACCATCCTCAGCTCCATCTACTGTACTGGAACCA
>Ga0307379_10011724_pt1 | contig 11476 bp, 6 predicted proteins | sample UN2MG_FD_202237 | JGI IMG/M metagenome (GOLD analysis project Ga0307379, IMG submission 202237) | Soil microbial communities from Risofladan, Vaasa, Finland - UN-2 | ecosystem: Environmental > Terrestrial > Soil > Coastal area > Acid sulfate soil | place: Finland: Risofladan, Vaasa | collected... | reverse complement strand
AATATTTTTCTTGACAGGGATATAGGATGTCTGGTATAAATAGATAAGAAACATGAGGAAGTTTCCGTAGATTTTGACTTTAAGGCGTATTACGTATCCATAGTTCCTGGGCAAAACCTGATGCGTTGTCAGGTATGGGACATAAGTTGGAAATTAGGTAATACGGCAGGAAACAGAGGAGTGGTGTCAGGTGGAACGTTTGTTTTCCGCCCACATCTTTCTTAGCCGCGTATATTCGTGGCCCACCAATCTTGCCTGACTGGCAACTTTACCTATTGTATAACATGGAGGGTCAGTGCGCAAGACCCTTCAGATCAAACGCTGACCTGACTATTGTCAGAAACAGATTATTTGTAAGGATATAACTCAATATTCGAGTAGAAATATGATGAATAAACTAATCATGCTGCGAGCATGCGAGGCCCAGTGCGATTCATAGAAATTTGAAGGAGGATAGTGATTATGAAAGCAAACGACAAGTGGTTGTTCCTTTATATACTTGTGGGAGTGTGTCTTGTCGTCGGCACAGCGGCCTCGGCGGCCATTACGGCCTACGGCGAAGTCACGGATCCCGTAGGAGACAGTTTGGCGGCGTCGGCAGACCTGACATTCGCGTCGATCTCCATCACCTCGACAGGCGACGCGATCTTCCGGGCCAGTTACGCCGCCGGCTACGACCCAGCGACAACCTATACGGTCTTTTCGCTTGACATTGACAAGGATCCCTCAACGGGTGACCCGTGGCTCGGCATGGGGTTGGAAGCCATCGTTGGCACATACGGTACGGGTTTTCAGGGAACGGGTTACTATGCATTGCACCCCTTCTCCCACCCGTTCCCCTCTCTTCCGGCCACGTACCTGGCTGATGGAATCGAGATAACGGTCCCTTTGAGTACATTAGGCTCCAGCGATGGCCTGATGAACTTCAACGTTGCGTCACAAGTTCATTATACAGCAGATACTTGGACGCCTTTGAGAGACGAAGCGCCTGATTTGGACATGCAGACGTGGACTGTTGGCGTAGTAGAAGTCAGGCCTATCCCCGTTCCTGGTGCGATTTTGTTGGGCGGTATCGGCATAGGTTTTGTAAGCTGGCTGCGAAGACGCAGAACACTGTAATACATAGCTTATTATGAATACGATTTTGAAAAGGCTGTGAGTTCAACGCTTGCAGTTCTTGTTGAGCCCCTGCTCGCACTCGGAGTTCTCTCCTGAGTGCAGAGCGGGGGCTTTTTATATCGTTTTTTACAGCTTGACGCCGGGAACTGCCGGAATTGTTATATCGAGGAGCTGCATATTATCACTCAATGCGGTAATAATAGCCATTCGGCGAACAAATCTTCTCTATACACAATATGAAAAAAGGCTCGACTATACGGACATATTTGTTAGTATAGTGAACTTGGGCGTTCGTGATTTATTGTCCGCAGCACAAGGCAGAAGTCCGCTACGCGTGAACCTGGTTATTTTGTATTATATTTGAGTAAAGGATCAGATTATGAATAGAATCAGTCGTCGAAATTTTTTGAAACGTAGTGTCACAGCCACGGCGGGATCCTGTTTGGCCCTATCTTCGTATCACGGCTTTATGCCAAGCGTTCGGGGGGCCAACAATGAAGTCCGAATCGCGGTAGCGGGCATTCGCAGCCGGGGCGGCGGTCACATTAAGAATTTCCAGAAGCTGGACGGCGTGAAAGTTGTCGCCCTCTGCGATCCCGACAGCAAGATCCTTGGCGACTGGGTCGGGCAGTTCAAAGACAAGTACGGTTCTTCCGTAACAGGCTACGCTGATATCAGGGAACTGCTGGATCGTAAGGACATCGACGCCCTGGTAATCGCTGCTCCCAATCACTGGCATTCGCTGATGACGGTCTATGCCTGCCAGGCGGGAAAGCACGTGTACGTGGAGAAACCGGTGAGCCACTCGATTGCGGAAGGCCGCAAGATGGTCAACGCGGCACGAAAATACAAACGTATCGTCCAGGCCGGCACGCAGCATCGCTCCTGCCCGGCGGTAATCGAAGCCGCTGCCGATATCCAGGCCGGCAAGTACGGCAAAGTCCTCTGGGTGCACTGTTCCAAGCTCGGAGCCAGAGAAACAATCGGAAAAGTAACGACGCCTCAGCCCGTTCCGAGCAATATCGACTACAATCTCTGGGCCGGACCCGCCCCGATGACGCCTGTGATGCGAAAGCAGTTCCATTACGACTGGCACTGGCAGTGGGACTGGGGCGATGGCGAGATGGCCAACTGGGGAATTCATTACATTGACGATTTCCGTCATATACTCGGTTGGGGTGATGTGCCGACCAAGGTAATTGCGGCGGGCAATCGCTTCGCCTGGGACGACAACGGCGAGACGCCCAACATGCACTTTGCGCTCTTCGATTATGACGGCCTGCCGGTAGTTGTCGATATTCGCAATCTGCCCGACCCCAAACGAAAGGGCGGCAAGAGCGGGGCGGTTTATCTTTCTGCTCGCGGCGGAAACTGGATCCAGTGCGAGAACGGCTCGATTCGAATTTCGCGCGGCGGCGGCTGGGCTTACGACAACAACAACAAGCGCATCAAGCAATATAAGGGCGATGCCGGAGAAAATCACGCCCAGAATTTCATCGATTGCGTCCGCAGCGGCCGAAGGCAGGACCTGGCCGCGGAGATCGAAGTCGGGCATTTCGGTACCGCCGTGTGTCACCAGGCCAACGTCGCCTGGCGGGCCGGGGCAGAGGCCTCTCTTGACGAGGTCCGCGAGAGCGTCAAGAAGCACGAAGACGCCCTGAATACGCTAAACGACATGCTGGTGCAGTTGGACGGCAACGGAATCGATCCGGCCAAAGATAAATTTGTCCTCGGGCCGGCCCTTACCTACGACCGCAAGACCGAACGCTTTGTCGGAGCCAACGCCGAGAAGGCTAACAAGTACATTACATGCTCGTACCGCGAACCTTTCGTAATGCCGAAGGACCTTTAAAGATGTAGAGTGTGCACTGCACACCATCATCGCCAATAAATGGTGTGCGATGCACACCCTACGGCCTTCGGTCTATATATTCGCAGCAATACGGCGTGCGGCAAACAGGGGTTGTCTAAAAATGACGAGGTAAGGCGTTATGAAGAATCGACATTTTCAGGGGATACGGATTGGGCTTGTTTTAATGCTGGGATTGTCTTTCTGTGCCGCGGCGGAAGGCAAAACGTGGCATGTCTCCGGAGAAACGCTGGCCGGCATCGAGCAGCAGGAACAGGCCCGAACAATCGGCCAGGCCGCGGCGCTCGCCGAGCCGGGCGATACCGTGATTATTCATGGCGGCATCTACCGCGAGGCGGTCGTAATCGAAAAGAGCGGGCTGCCGGACAATGCGATTACGTTTCAGGCTGCCGCCGGGGCCGGCGTGATTATGACGGGCGCCGACCATATCAGCGAATGGACCGAGGTGAAGGGCGATGACCGTATATACAGCACGCCCTGGCCGCACAAATTCATCACGTGGAACCAGAACAACACTCATCCCGACGACGACTACCATCGCCTAATCGGCCGGTGCGAGCAGGTTTTTATCAATGGCTACTCACTCCGGCAGGTCCTCGAACGTGACAAGCTCGCACGAGGGACTTTCTACGCCGACCTTAACGGCAAACGTCTCTACGTATGGAACTACGACAATCAAGACGTTAGCAGCGGGAAGGTGACGGTAGAGGCTTCCGTACGCGATCGAATTCTGACCGTCAAGGGCGATTATGTCACTATCAAAGGCATTCGCTTTCGATATGCCGCAAATCGTGCTCAACGAGGAGCCGTCGAATTCTCAGGCAACCATCTGTCCGTCGAGGATTGTTTCTTCGAATATACCAATGCCGGCGGTGCGGCATTCGGAGGCGAAGACGTCACGGTCCGCCGCTGCACGTTCCAGTACAACGGTCAGCTTGGCTTTGGGGCCGTGCGTTCTCACGGGCTCCGAATGACCGGATGCACGGTGCGAAACAACAATATCAAAGGATTCAATCGGGGCTGGGAGGCGGGCGGCAACAAAATATGTCTTACCCGCGGCGTAGTGCTCGAAAACAGCACCTTCACCGAGAACCGCGGAAACGGTATATGGTTCGATATCGGCAACGAAGACTGCACCGTGCGCAACTGCCTGATCGCTTTCAATGAGGACGCCGGCATCTTCTACGAAATCTCCTACGGCCTGCACGCCCATGACAATGTCATCGTGGGCAACGGTCTGGCCGACACAGCCGGCGCCTGGGGCGCCAGTGCGGGTATAAGCATCTCCAGCTCGCCGGACTGCCTCATCGAGCGAAATCTGCTGGTTGGCAACAAGGAAGGCTTCAACTTCCGCGAGCAGACGCGCTCGACGCCACGAATCGACGACAGGAAAAGCGTGCCGGTCTGGAATCATGACCATATCATACGGAACAATGTCATCGCTCTCAATCGCGATGCTCAGACCTGGGGCTGGTTCGATATCCCGGATAATCGCCACTGGCCCGCTAAGGCCGGCGATAGTAACGCCGACGGATTGTCGCTGGAAAAGCTTGCGCTGACTCTCAGGGATAATCTTTACTTCGCAGCCCCCGGCGCCGAGTTATTCAACTGGGGAGTCGCCTGGAAGGAGAACAAGAGATATCAGAGTCTGGAGCAGGTTCAAGAGGAACTTGGACTCGAACAGGGCAGCATGTTGACCGAGTTCACGGTGAATGATTTCTCAGCACTGGATTTTCGCGTGCCGGCCGACAGCCCGGCCGTCAAAATGAGATGCTATCCACAAGGAAAAATCCCAGGCGTGCAGTTGGGAATTCTTGAATAAATGCGAGTAAAGGTGGGCCGTTTACTAACGGCATGACGGGTGGCAGCCTCAAAGCCGAAGGCTTTGGGGATGGTGAATGCGAAAGAAGCCATCCCCAAGCGCCATAAGGCATCCCCAAGGGACTGCCGCTTGAGGCCACCCACTGTCAAAATTGCTTCGAAAATAGCCGGAACCTTGAACTATCGCTAAATATTTGGTAATATGTTATATGAGAGATTCGGCTGTGTAACTGAGTACGAAAATGCACGAGTATACGATAAATACCGGGCCGGTAACAATCTGCTCCGAAGGAGGCTGAAATGCGAATTAAAAAAGCTTTTACGCTTATCGAGCTTCTTGTTGTCATCGCTATTATAGCGGTATTGATGGCGATCCTGATGCCCGCGCTGAGGAGTGCAAAGGACCACGGCAAACGCATCGTCTGCGGCAACAACTTAAGGACGCTGGGGCTGGCCAACACCCTCTATTCCGATGAAGCAGACGGCTGGTATGTTCCGATCATGGACAGAACGCTGGGCGATGACCGCTACTGGCCCGCCAACCTGCTCTTTAGAGAATTAGTCGGTTATAAACCCAAGAATGCCGTTTCTAACGAGGGCTGGAATTCGCCAAGGGAGTATTTATGTCCGGCCGATGTTATTTCGATAAAGCAAAGAAAAGATTCTCAGTACGATAACTGGATCAGCTACGGCTATAACATCACGGACTGGTATTTTTCAGACTGGTTCGGTATCGGATACGCCGGCCACAAGAACACGACCGTTCCCAGTCCGGCCGGAGAACTCATATTCACCGAGAGCAATGACTGGTGGCTTTGGTGGTGGGGAGCCAATTACGTAGATGGATGGGACGTTCTCGGCCAGGATACGATCACACCTTATAAAGAGGTCGGTACTGACGGCCCGACGCTTTATCGTCACAGCGAGGGAGTCAACATGGCCTTTTACGACGGGCATGCCGCGTATATGAAAAAAGACAAGGTTTTCAATAAAGAAGCGTGGGATTCTGGTAATCCCGGCATGTGGTCCACCTTCAAACACTATCCGCCAACAGACGCTGAGCAGAGCAGGTTGCCGAAGCCTTAGCGGCGGTTTGGCTGGGACCTTTTTGCCGATAGACTATGCGAAAAGGAAAAACCAGCAAAAAACAGGTAAAATCTACTTTTAAGGGCCATGATATTACAAGAAACGAGAATTTTTCTTGACGGATAGGTGGCTTATCTGGTATAAATAAAATTGATGGAGTTTGTGGATTTTCAGTCGTTCGGCAGGAGAATTTTTTGTGGCGAATTCGGATTCTTCGCTTTTTGATTGACTGCCCATATTTAACATTGGATGGAAAGGAGGCTGACATCAAATCACAGGGCACGGAATGCCCCTGGCAGTTTTATCAAATACCGTAGTGAAGGTAAAAGCTTTATTAGTCGTTTCTATATTATCAATCTTTTTTGAAGGAGGACTATTATGTGCAGAAAACTATCTCTTTTGACTCCTTTTATTTTGCTTGTGACGTTTGGAGTAACGACGCTGGCTTTAGGCGTGCCTTTGCCCAGTGGGTCACTTAAAGTTGGCACGGTCATTGATATTGGAAACGACCTTGGCTATCGTAGTTCCATGTACAACCCTCGCTCGTTTGGTGATAAAAACTACATTGTCCAGATTAACAACAAGGGGTTTGGCTGTTATCCGGTCGATTCTGCTGTCTATGAGGCCTTGTGTAGTAATGAAGGTGGTTTCGGGACTCGCATGGCCGGCTCGTTCCAGACCACCGATTATATACTTGCCGCGGGGGATTCCGGCAACAATCTCTTTTCGAGGTTCGATCCCAACCTCTCCCTTGACTCTCGGGTTTTTGCGACGAATCTGGATGTGACCCCCAGTTCTTACGACTGGGTGGACGATGACACAATCATTCATAACAGCTACGCGAGTGGACTGAGGACCAATTTATACCTGACGGACATCAATCCCGACCCGTTTCAAGTTACTCCTAACACGAGTTGGAATGCCAACGGATATGTAACAACCGGGGCAACCGCGCGCATTAGAAACGTCCGCACGGGGGACGTTTACAACGGTTACGCCTACTATGGTGACGCCGGTACAGAAAACGCAGGATTTTGGGCAATCGACCTTGCTACCGGTGTTTCCACACAGTTAGGAATCCTCAGCGTAACCGGTGACGGCAGTTGGGGACTCTGGACTGTCAAGGAAGTGGACGGATTCCTGTATGTCCATGCGACCCATGACGGTATCTATATTTACAACATGACCGATGCGACCACCTTGGGCACTCTACATACCAGATACACTAAGGATGAACTTGATGCATTGGCTGAAGATACCAACCCGAACTGGGGTTTTGACGTGGTGGATGACGGGAGTAGAATGCTGCTGAGTGCCGGGCTTGGCAGAGTAATCGAAATCATAGACTCCAGAATTGCCGCCCCCCCCAACCCGGCTAATGGTGCTATAGATGTAAAGCAGACACTGATTCTCAAGTGGGCTGCCGGAGACCAGGCCGTTTCGCATCAGGTCTATTTCGGCACTGATGAAGAGGCGGTACGCATCGCCGATACAGGTTCGCCCGAGTATATAGGTACCAGAGAGCTTGGTTCTGAGAGTTATGACCCTGGAAAACTCCAGTGGGATACCACTTACTACTGGCGGGTTGATGAGGTCAATGACGCCAACCCAGAAAGTCCATGGGTAGGCGGTGTCTGGAGCTTTACGACTGCCAACTTCCTTGTCGTGGATGATTTTGAGGATTACGACGTTGGTAACAACGAGATATGGTGGGCGTGGAAAGATGGGCTTGGCTATGTTGCGCATGGTGATGAACCGGCCTATCCCGGTAACGGCACCGGTTCGGCTGTCGGCGACGAAACAACCCCGTCTTATACTGAGGAAACAATCGTCCACGGCGGTGCTCAGTCGATGCCATATTTTTACGACAACAGTGGTACAGCAAATTACTCAGAGGCAGAACGCACATTTAGTCCTGCGCAGGACTGGACCAGAGAAGGTATGAAAGTATTGTCGCTGTGGTTCAGAGGTTATCCGGCGTATATGGGCAGCTTCGTGGAGGGACCAACCGGCACTTACACGATGACCGCAAAGGGTGTTGATATCTGGGACAACTCCGACCAGCTCCACTTTGCATACAAGGAGCTTTCCGGTGCAGGCACGATTATAGCGAAGGTTGAGAGCGTGGAGAACACACACGAATGGGCCAAAGCCGGTGTGATGATTCGCGATACACTTGAGGCGGGTTCAAGGCACGCAATGGTGGCCATCACGCCAGGTAACGGAGTATGGTTCGGGCGTCGTGAGACGGCTGGTGGCAGCAGCAGCAGCGATAACGAAGCCGGAATCACAGCACCGCAATGGATGAAAATAGAACGTACCATAGGCGGCCTTGTCAATGCCTACTATTCGGCGAACGGCACCACGTGGACACAATTAGGTACGTCTGGGCCGGTCACTATGAATACACCTATGTATATAGGTTTGGCGCTAACCAGCCATAGCTCCGGCGTAGTGTGCGAGGCCAAATTCTCCAATGTTAGCTTTCCCGATACAACTGTTGGTCAGCAGTGGACCAATCAGGACATCGGCATAACCAGTAACTATGCGGAGCCGATGTATGTAGTTCTCAATGGAAGTGCGGTGGTCTATCACGATAATCCCAACGCAGCATTGATAGATACTTGGACCCAATGGAATATCGACCTGTCCGCCCCGGGCGGTTTTGCAGACCAGGGTGTGAATCTGGCCAATGTCGATAAAATGGCTATTGGCTTTGGTGACAGGAACAATTCGCAACCTGGTGGTTCTGGTTTAATATACTTTGACGATATTCGCCTATATCGGCCACTTTCAGAACCGGAGCCGGAACCAGAACCGGAAGAACCATAGAAAACGTAAATGGCCCCCATTGCTTCTGCCGCAAGGCATCCTGTGGACTGCGGATTGTGAAGCAAGATATGGGAGAGTGGTTGATACGAGGCTCTAAAAGTTTGACAATGCCGCATCCCATTTATATTGCTTCGCTTTTGTGAAGCAAAACGGAGGGGAGGGGCAATACTCATAGGTGAGGTTGGTTGATGCTTGTTGAAAATAACGAATATTTTGGTGTGTGGCCAAAACGTAATTCGTAATTATTTTAACTCTTTTTGAAGGAGGATTATCATGTTTAGAAAATTGTTTTATCTGGTTTCTGCCTTTATGGTTGTGGGCTTGATTTGCCCATTGGCGGCGCAAGAGGTCGATATGGAAATCGGCATTGCCGCGCAGCCTCCTGTGCTTGATGGCCAGGTCGATGAAATCTGGGCGGACGCATCAACGCAGTATTTCGTCCCTCTGGCTGATCCGGCCAATGCCTCCGGTATCTGGAAGGTGTTGTATGATTCTGAGAATCTCTATGTTATGGTGGACGTTACCGACGATAGTCTGCATAATGATTCTGCCGATTCCTGGCAGGACGACAGTGTGGAGATATATTTCGACGGTGGCAACACCAAGGTAAACACCCCGCTGTCCGGAGACGACCACCAGTATACGTTTGGGTGGACAACGGACGAAATACAGGGGACCAACATTGATGGAGCTACCGAAGGTATTGAACACGCCCAGGTAGACACCGACACCGGCTGGCGTATCGAGGTAAAAATGCCCTGGCTGTCGATATGGGGCGTAGTGCCCCAGGGTGGTGACTTGATCGGTATTGACTGTTACTACAATGACGACGACGACGGCGGTGATTCGCGTGAAGGTAAGATGCTCTCATTTTCCGCCGTAGAAGGCTGGAACGATGCCTCTCAGTGGGGCACGGCCATATTGGCAGCCATTCCCGAGCCAATCCTTGTGGATCCTAACAGCGATCTCGCCGCGGCCAACGCGGCTGCCAAAGCAGGCGACACCATTGAGTTCGCCGCGGGCACATACGCCATCACAGAGGCGATCGAAATCAAAGACGGCGTCACCTATCGCGGCGCCGGAACGGGGCTGACCATCATCGACGGCAACGACACCACACGCGCATTCGTCGCATGGGGTGACCGGTTCTTCAATGAAGACAGCAATAACGTTAATGATTCGGGCCCGAAAGGCTGGGTATTGGAAGGGATGACCGTTCAGAACTGTGTCGCGGATACCAACGACCGGTTCTCCTACATAGGTGCCGCGTATAATCTGAAAACCAATTTTGTCACGCTCGATGCAAACGAGAGCGGCGGCCTCGATCCAAATGAAGCAAATGGCCAGGTCGGCGGCATTCGTCTTGCAGGCGCAGACGGAACCGAGGGCACCGAAGATGACGACCTGCACCGTTTCGAGCATATCGACACCGATGCCAGCGGCGAAATCAGCCTGGCAGAATTGGATGCTCAATTACTATTGAAAGAAGATGAATTTGGTGACGAAGCCGGCGACGGCGGTGCAATCACCATCGAAAATGGCGCGGTAGGTACCATTCAGAACTGCGAGTTCCTGAACAATCATACGCCTGCTAAAGATGCCGGAGATGACGGCGGCGCTGTTAATATTACAGGCCTCTCGGTGATTACTATCAATGATTGTTTGTTCAACGGTAACTACGCGGTATCTCAGGAATCCGTTGCAGTAGATGGTTCGGACGGTGACGGCGGCCATATCAAGGTGCAGGGCAATTCTGCGTCAGCTATCACGCCCGGCACAACATTAATCGCCAACCGATGCGTTTTCCTGAATGGTAACGCGTCCGATGACGGCGGGGCGATTCAATCATCGTCTGTCGGCAATGTTGTTCGTCTCGACAGTTGCTGGTTCGAGGCAAACACTTCCTGGGGCAACGGCAACGTATTACAGTTTATGAGCAATGAACAAAGCGAGGTCACCGTCACGAACTGTATTTTCGCGAATAATATCACGAAAGCCGACAATTCGCCCAATCGGATGATCGAGACGAATCGCAACAGCAAGTTCATCAACTGCACTTTCGTTGGTAACAACCAGGAAGACCAGGATATGATTTACAACAACGCCAACGTTGAGGATACGGACGCTAATGGCGTCGATGACGAAACGGCTGATGCGACGCAGGTCATCAACTGCATCTTCGCCAACAACGTGGTTGGCAATGGCGACGACATTCTCGGTTCGCGCAGTGCCGATTTTACGATCGCGGCGACGAATTGCCTCTTCTTTGGCAACACGCTTCAAAACGGTAACGACGCTGATAACACTCAGAGACCGGCGGATGAGACGGGCAGCGTTGCGGCCGATCCGTTGTTGGATGCCGAGTACGTTCCGGGTGCAGGTTCACCTGCCATTGACGCGGGTTTGGACCTGGCCACTGTCGGTATTACTTTGATGACCGACTATAACGGAGTAGCACGCCCGCAAGGCGCTGCTTATGATATTGGTGCGTTCGAAGTTGTCGCTGCACCGCCTGCCGAGTAATAGCAGGGCAGTATGGACAAGTAGAAATTAAAGGCCGTCATAGGCCTGAAAAAAGGTAAGCCAGGGCTTGGGCCGGCATACGCACCGGCTCAAGCCATTTTTTGGTGTGCCGAGCATGCTCGGCAATTTGGAGGTGAAAGTCCTCTACACAACCTGATGGAGGTGAAGTGTTAGCGAAGCGCAAGAGCGTTGCCGTGAGGCAGGGTTCCAAGGAAGCGTGTAGCA
>Ga0307379_10011721_pt1 | contig 11477 bp, 8 predicted proteins | sample UN2MG_FD_202237 | JGI IMG/M metagenome (GOLD analysis project Ga0307379, IMG submission 202237) | Soil microbial communities from Risofladan, Vaasa, Finland - UN-2 | ecosystem: Environmental > Terrestrial > Soil > Coastal area > Acid sulfate soil | place: Finland: Risofladan, Vaasa | collected... | reverse complement strand
CGGGTGGAGGTCAGGCTGCCACCGGGCGCGTCGGTCGTGTCCACGCAGCCAGAGGCGAGCGCAGTGTCCCATGGGAGCGTGGTGTTTGAGAGCGACCTCCGCGAGGATCGGGAGTTCGAGGTGACCTTCCGGCGGTGAGACACCCGATGGGCGAGGGCGGATCCATCTGCAAGGTGCGATGATGAGAAGAGTGGCGTTGGTCTCTGCCCTCACAGGTGTGCTGGCGCTCTCTCTGCTTTCCTTGAGCCCCGCCACGTGGGCTGCACCGTGGATGGACCCGCTTCATCAGACTGTGCCCACCAGGACCCCAACTTCGTCCGCGCGCACTCCCAGGCCCTCCACGCCGACGACGCAGGTGCCGGAGGACACTCTCACCCCATCACACCCGACTGCCACGGCTGAGGCCACGCCCACGCCCATCATCACCGCCACGTCGAAATCATCAGCAACCTTGGCTCCTCCGCCGAGCGTCTCTCCTACCGGGGTCCCGACCCCGCCCTCCGGGGACCGTGCGTGGGACTTCGGGGATGCTCCAGATCCGGGCTTCCCTTCACTGGAGGCAAACGACGGCGCCCGGCATTCGATCATCGCCCTCGAGTGGTTGGGTGATGGCGTGGATGATGAATTGGACTCGCATCAGGTTAATCGTGATCTGTACGATGATGGCGTTTTCGTTGGTCAACTCGACGCCTGCACTCAGGAGACTGTGAAAGTCGAGGTCACAGTTCGCAGCCGGGATGATTCTGAGCATCCATACGATGCGCAGCACCTGCTGTACCTGAACGTGCTGGTGGACTGGAATGGCGATGGCTCTTGGTCAGGGAGGGTCCACTGTCCCGAGGGAGAGGTGGCCTCTGAATGGGCGGTGCGTAACTTGCCCGTGGACGTGTCATCGTGGCCGGACGACGCGCTCTCCGCCCCGGTCTCCTTTGTGCTCCCTGTAGGCCCTATTACGGGGCAGGTGTGGGCTCGTTTCAGCCTGAGCTACGCAGAGGTGATCTCCGGTGACGATTGGGATGGTCGGGGCTCCTTCACGTACGGTGAGACCGAGGATTACCCGCTCACGGTGTCTTCGCCGCCCACCGTCACGCGGGAGGTGCCATCGCCCACGTCAGCCATGGTGGGGGCCGCGCCCACTGACACCACGCCCACCACTGTTTGGCCAGTTGGTCCCGGATCGTGGTCATCTTCGCTCTGTGTTGGGGGGAGCATCCTGCTGGCGGGCGTGGCGCTGGCGGTGGCCGTGCTTGCTCTGAGAAGGAGAGGACGTACGGCGCTGGTGGTGGCGCTGTTTGCGGTAGCGGTGCTGGCAGTCGCTGCCTTCCTGTTCTACAGATCTGGTATGGAGCCGCGGGACGGTACCACGGGCTCAAGGCAGCCGACTGTGCCACCCACGCCGCGTGAGCGCCTAGTGCCCACGGTTGTTGACTTGGCGGGGTCTGTCTCTCCCTCTCCCACCGCCGAAGCTTCCTGGCCCGCACCGCAGTCGGCTGTGGTGACGCCTGTGCCGGCGTTTGTGTCTGCAAGAGACAGGTTTGGCTTTGGCGTCGCTATCTCTGGCATCGAACAGTACGAAGTAGGTCAGCTCCACGCCGGCTGGTACCTTGACTGGAGTACTGATCCTGATCCGGCGCATCCCGGCGGCATGGAGTATGCGCAGATGGTGAATGTTCGCGGTGGCAGCATCTTTCCTGGTGTTCGGGATCTGGAGAGAACCGCGCAGTTGAAACCTGGCTCGCTGTGGTTGGTGGGCAACGAACCGGATGTGCTGTGGCAGGATGGCATCACCCCCCGTGAGTATGCCAGGGTCTATCACGACGTCTATGAGGCGCTGAAGAGTGCGGATCCGACCTGTCAGGTCGCCATAGGCGGTGTGTCTCAACCGACGTCACTGCGACTGGAATACTTGGACATGATCCTCAATGCGTATAGGGACCTGTACGGCGAGATGATCCCGGTCGATGTCTGGAACGTTCACGCCTTCATCCTGCGTGAAGAGCGTGGGTCGTGGGGCGTGGATATCCCTCCAGGCATTTCCGTCGATCAAGGCCGACTGTTCGAGATCGAGGATCATGATAGCCTGGCGATTTTCGGCCAGCAGATCGTGGACTTCCGGCGCTGGATGAAGGACAGGGGAGAGAGCGACAAGCCCCTCATCGTATCTGAGTACGGAATCGTGATGCCCGCCGAATATGGATTCTCGCACGAGAGAGTCAGGGACTTCATGTACGCCACCTTCGACTTCTTCCTCACGGCGAAGGACCCAGACCTGGGCTGTCCCGCCGACGACAATCGGCTCGTGCAGCGCTGGCTCTGGTACAGCCTGAGCGACACGGTGTATCCCACGGGGAACCTTTTCGACCCCGGTACCGGGCGGATAACCCCGTTGGGGCTGGCATATGGCAGCTATGTTGTCTCCCACTAGTCGTCCCCCTGTTTCCACGCCCGTTCCCAGCGCGGCGGAGCAATGAATCTCGAGAGGCGCTCGAGGCCATGAGGTGTCTGTCCGGACTGTTCGGTGCAGCTCACTTGCCCCTGTCAACACCCGCCGCGATGGGAGGAACTGCGGGGTCTGTCTGGTGATCAACAGCGTGGCTATGCGGAGGGCGTATCTGTGGGTTGGGCTAGCGCTGGGAGTGTTGTTGTTGGTGCTGGCGGTGAGGAGCGTCGATCCTTCGGCCCTGATACGGTCGCTTACCAGCACCAATCCCTGGTGGGTGGCCATAGGCCTGCTGACGGTGGCCGGAACGATCCTGGCCAAGGCCTTGCGCTGGAGGCTGCTCTTCTACCCATCCCACGAGGACCTGCGGATGAGCACGCTCGTCTCGGGTCTCCTCATCGGTCAGACCATCAATCTGCTACTGCCCGCCCGACTGGGCGAGTTGGCCCGCGCATATCTCGTGGGCGAGGCAGAGAAGCGGCCAATGCTGCTGGCATTGGGCACCGTCGTGGTGGAGAAGACACTAGACGGACTGGCGCTGCTCCTGCTTCTGGGAATCCTCTTCGCGGTCATGCCTGTTCCCCCCTGGCTGCGCCTCTCGGGCGGTGCGGCGGCGTTGATGACCGCACTCCTCCTGGCTGGGGTACTGCTTCTCACAGGCGGGCGACAGCGGGTGGTTGATGCCTGCGAGAGTTTGTGCCAGAGTGTGCCCATGCTGGAGAGGTGGGGGTTGAGACGGCGCGTTGGCTCACTGGCTGATGGTCTCAGGTCTTTGCGGGCGAGCGGCGTGTGGTTGCGCCTCCTATTATGGACGGCGGCGACATGGCTCCTTGCGGGTCTGACCAACTATTGCGTGCTGCTGGCCTTGGGCATCGAGGTCCCTCTCGTGCTGGCGTCCCTATTCGTCTTGGCGGTGGTGCACCTGGGTCTGGTAGTGCCCACCTCTCCAGCGCGGATCGGTGTCTTCCACTACCTGTGTCTTCTCGCTCTGCTCTTCTTGGGAGTGGAGGAGAGCCAGGCGCTGGCGTATGGATTGGTCCTGCATTCCATAGTTGTACTGCCCATCATCGGCGCGGGGTTGGCGTGCGTGTGGCGGGAGAATCTGTCGCTGTTTCGTCTCGCCTCAGACGTGGACAGAGGGTGATGGAAGTCTCAGTGGTGGTACCGGCCCGAAATGCGGGCGCGACAATTGGGGCTTGCCTCCAGAGTCTGCTGGCGCAGAGGGAGGCGCCCGCCGGGTATGAGGTGATCGTCGTGGACGATGGGTCTACTGATGATACCCGCCACGCAGTTGAGGCCCACGGGATCGCACTGATCTCCCAACCGCATGAGGGACCGGCTGCTGCCCGCAACCGGGGGGTTGCAGCAGCAAGCGGGGAGATCGTACTCTTCACCGACGCGGACTGCGTTCCCGACGAGGTTTGGGTGAGAGAGATGGTACGGCCCCTCGAGGACCCGGAGATCGTCGGCGTGAAAGGGGTCTATCGAACACGGCAGCAGGGCATCATTCCACGCTTCGTGCAGTGTGAATACGAGGAGCGATATGAGTTGATGGGCAGGCATAAATGGATTGACTTCATCGATACCTACTCCGCGGCGTACCGGCGCGAGGTCTTCTTGGCACAGGGAGGTTTTGATATTGGCTATCCCAGTGCCTCCGTCGAAGATCAGGAATTGTCCTTCCGTCTGGCTGAACAGGGCTACAAGATGGTGTTCAATCCCCGGGCGGTGGTCTATCACCAGCATCCCGAGACGCTGACGGCGTACTTGAGCCGGAAGTTCAACATCGGCTGCTGGAAGGTGAGGGTCCTGCGGAGGCATCCTGGCAAGGCGATGCAGGACTCCCATACGCCACAGACTCTCAAGATACAGATGGTGTTGGCCATGGTTCTCGTTCCCCTCCTGGCCCTTGTTCTCCTGAGGAGCTTCTTCTGCTCACTGGTCTTGTTGATTTTGGTGCTTTTCTTCATCAGCGCCATACCCTTCGCTATCAGGGCTTTGCGCAAGGACCCGACGGTGGGTTTGCTTTCACCTTTCTTGCTCTTCGTGCGCGCACTGGCGCTGGGATTGGGCATGGCCAAGGGCAGCTGGGACGCTGCATTCCGCGGGCAGGTCATGAGCTGAGATGCCAGAACTTCCAGAGGTGGAAACCATCAGGCGCGATCTTGGTGATCAGTTGGTGGGACGCTCGATTGTCGGCGTGGTGGTGGGTTGGGAGGGCTGCGTTGATCGGCCCTCGGTGGACGCCTTTTGCGAGCAGATCGGGGGACGCCGCATCGAGGATGTGGGGCGCCGCGGCAAATTCCTGATCTTCACACTTTCAGGTGGCAAGTCCTTGCTGGCGCATCTGAGAATGACCGGAAGCTTGCTCCTGAAGGAGGCGTCTGATCCCTGGGAGACCCACGCACGGCTTGCTTTTCAGCTGGATGACGGTAGAGAGCTCCGCTTCGTGAGCGTGAGGAAGTTCGGCCGGCTCTATGTCGCGGACCGACCTGACGAAGTCGTGGGCGATCTGGGACCAGAACCGCTGGCAGAGGGCTTTGACCTGGAGGCATTTTGCCAACTCTTTGATAACCGTCGAGGCATGATCAAGCCACTCTTGCTCAACCAGCGATTCATGGCCGGCCTGGGCAATATCTACGTGGACGAGGCCTTGTTTCGGGCGGGGATTCATCCCCGGCGCACGGCGGACAGTTTGACTGCTGACGAGTTGGGTGGGCTCTATGTGACCATCAGGGAGGTGCTTTGGGAGGCGATTGCCAATGAGGGCACCAGCCGCTCCGACTACGTGCGTCCCGATGGTAGCCAGGGGACGCAGCAGGAGAGGTTGCTGGTCTCCGGACGAGCTGGCGATCCGTGCCCCCACTGTGGCACCGAGATAGAGCGGATCGTGGTTGGGGGCCGGGGCACGTACATCTGCCCCAGGTGTCAGGGAGCGCCGACCCCATGATCTCGGCCGCCCTCTGCGCCCGATTGATAGCGAGAGGGCGGCTGCGACGTGGTAAGGGATAGCCCCTGCCGCCAGCAGACACCTTGGTGTCCTTTGGCAATGAAATGCCGCAGCTCCCCCACCAGGACGCACCCGTACCCGAGGGCAATCACGCATCCTGGCCCAGAACTGGCGAGGTACATGGGCTTGAGCCCATCTCTGGCAGCAGGGGCTATGAACTCACTGCTCCTTGTCTCCAAACCTCTCTTCGCCACTGGTAGTAGAGGGGCACCAGCGGCTGCCAGCCCAACTCCCTCAGCAGCTGGTACGGTATCAGATGACGGTTCTTGGCTGCCCATCTCTTCGTCACCGCCATTCTGATATGATCGGCGATCCAGGCGTCCAGTTCCCGGAGTTGATGGTCGCTGGTGCAGCGGCAGAAGTGCCTCGTCCAGTCGTTCCCGCCTTTGTAGGTGTAGGTCCGGTTCACCCTGGCGATGATCGACTGGAGAGCCTCCCTCCCTTCTTCGGAAGGCAGATTCCGTGTACTCAAGTGTGGGTACTTTCGCTTGGCCGTGACTCTCTTGATGCGCCTCTTCAAGGAGTTGATGGCATAGGGCCTGATCGATACCTCGGCTCCCTCGATCAGGTAGCCCAGAAACTCGAAACCCTCTCCGGGCGGGACGATGTTGCTCTTCTCCGAACTCTGGGCGAGCCTCAACCTACTGGATTGGAGACTGATCCGCTCGAGGGCCTCACGAGCGCGCCCCTCGGTCTCAGCCAGCACAATGATGTCGTCCGCATACCTTGTGTAGTGAAACCCCTCCTCTGTCATTGTATCGTCGAGAGGGGTGAGGTACAAGTTGGACAGGAAAGGGGTCAGTATGCCACCCCGTGGCAGCCCGACGGTACGGGGCAGAAACGTGCGGTCACGCACCCGGCCATTGTAGAGATACTTGAGGTAGAGGTCCAACACCAATGGTTCGTCGTCCAAGAGTCCCTCGAGTTGGGATGACAGGATGGCGAGGTCCACAGTGTCGAGGAAGGTGCGAAAGTCTGATCTCACCACCCACCAGTCTGCTCTGGCATTGACTCTCGCCAAGACCTGGCCGATGGCGCCGAACTGACTCCTGCCGCGACGATATGAATAGCACCTCTCGCCTAGCACGTGATCGAACCGCCTGTCGACGACTTGGGCCATCGCCTTTTGCACGATGGTATCCGCCAGGGAGGCCCGGCAGATCACCCTCTCGTCGGTGCGTTGTCTCTTAGCCTTGGCGTACTCCACGAAGGGCGTGAAGCGATAGTCGCCGCTGAGCAGCAGGTCCTGGATGAGCCGCAGATTCGTGGTTTCGTTGGAGACAAACCGCTCCATGGTGACGTTGTCGGCTCCCGGGCGGAAGTCATATCTGCCCTGACGGGGGTCGTAGAAGCGCAGGCGATATGATTCCAGCACGTCGCGCAGGTGATCAAGCCTGGAAATGGCCCAAATGAGGCTCTGATCACGGTGGCGCCAGCGGTTCTTCCAGGTGTAATACTCACCCACGAGCGACCTGAGACCAAGTTCCTGCAAAAGGGATGTGGGTATCGCTCGATAGTTGCCCTTGTTCCAGCGCTTGGTGACGGCCGAGCGGACGCGATCCCTGATCCAGAAGTCCAGCTCCCGGAACTGATCGTCGAAGTCGCACCTGGAGAAGTAGCGGGCCCAGTTGCGGGGCGTGTCGCCGCGTACCTCATTGTTCAGCTGTGCTATGACCTGACGCAGGATCGCTTTACCTTCATCCGTGCGAAGCGCGCTGCCGGTGAGCCTCTTGCTCGACTTGCGAGATGTGGCAGTCCTTATCCGGGCCTTGAACTTATACACGGCACGAGCGCCTATCCTGACCCGCTGACCGTCAAAATCATATCCAAGGTATGAGAAGCGCCCGCCCGGGGGAAGCAGCGAACTCTTCCGAGTGTTGAGAGTCAGTCCCAGCCTGTCCACCGTGTGTGCGATGGCCTCCCTGGCCTCTTCCGCCTCGGCCTGACTCTCCGCAAAGACGATGATGTCGTCGCAGTAGCGCAGGTAGGTGTGGCCTTCCTCCTTGATCCGTATGTCCAAGGGGGTCAGATAGAGGTTAGAAAGGCAGTTGGCCAGGATACTGCCCAGTGGCACCCCTCTTTCGCGCGGCAACACTTGTCCGTCCACGACGCGAGGAGCCTTCACATAGCTCCAGTAGAGGGAGACGATGGGCGAATCAAGGGGAAGCACCTCTTGCAGGCGAGCCAGGATCAGCTGGTGGTCCAGATTGTCGAAGTAGGAACTGATGTCTTCCTGGACCACCCAGTAGCGGCCAGTGCTGTGATACGTGACCACAAAGGTGATGGCGTCGTGAATGCTTGGGGCGTCCTTGCCCAGGCGAAAGGAGCAGCAGTTCTCTGCCAGGTGAGCGTCGAGCTCCGGCTCCGCCACCAGGGCGAGGGCCTTCTGGACGATGGTGTCTCGCAGCGTCGCCGTGGAGATGGTCCTGGTCGTGCCGCCGGCCAGGGTGATCTTCCTCTCCACAAAGGGCGAGAAGGAGTATTCCCCATCAAGCAGACTTTGCCTGAGATGACGGAGATTCCTGTCCAGCTGATTGGCGAACTCGGCCAGGGTCTCACCGTCGCCTCCGGGACGCAACCGCCCTCTGCGGGACGGGCTGCGATGCCGCTGTTGATAGTGGCTGAAGACCTGAGCCAGGTGGTTCAGGTCAGCCACCTGTGCCATGAGATCCATGTATAGGTCTCTCCGGATGAAGGTCCGCAACGGTAGGCCGCTTCTTGTGGCCATTCCTGGCGAGACTCGCCATGGAGATGTCCTCCGCTTGCTGGTGCGCATAGGCGTAAGACAAGTCGAGGAGTCCGCCGTCCTCGATGCTGGCACGTAAAGGACCCTACGTCGGCCGCCTGCGTTCGAAGGCCCGGTCCGTGGGCCGCGCCTGATCCTCATGAACGCCTGAGGCGCACAGCCTCAGAGAGAACAGCGAACCTCCTCGATAGAATCAGTGTACGCAGTGCGGGCGGTCTTGTCAAACAGGCTCGAATCGCCATGCAGATCGCCAGTGCCTTGAAGCTGCCGTGGGAGAGTGATACAATGATTGACGGACGTCGGTGGACTCAGCGGGTTCTGGGGTCGAGGAGGAGAAGATGACCAAGACGCTCCGGGATAGGATAGCGGAATTCGCGCCGACGGAACTCACCTTCGACGAAAGACCGCTCAACGCCAACATCTGGAAAGTCCTCCAGGAGACTTTGGAAGTCTCGCGGCTTATTGCGGTCCTTCCGGTGGACATCGAGCCACTCTTTCCCATCGAACAGATGATGCGAGACTGGTGATGTCAGCGAGGTTGGAGCGGTATCGCGTACCTATCGTGGGGGGCCTCTTCTCGCTCCTGGTCATCGCCGGGGGAGTCATCTATGTGCGCCGCCCGACCCCGCTGCCTATAGAGATAGAGGAACCCTCGCCTACTCCCCTCCCCAGCCCCATTCAATTGGCAGTGTACGTCACAGGAGCCGTGCTGAACCCAGGGGTGTACCATCTCCCGGAAGAAAGCAGAGTGGAGGACGCACTGGAGGCCGCTGGAGGGCCGACGGCCGACGCTGACCTGGACCGCGTGAACCTCGCTCAGAGAATTCGGGACGAGGACCAGATCCATTTTCCAGAGGTCGGTGAGGAGAACCTGCCCCCCACAAGCACAGGTGGCTCTGGGGAAGGACTGATCGACATCAACACTGCAAGTGCTGAGGAACTAGAGAGTCTGCCCAACATCGGCCCCACACTGGCCCAGTCCATCATCGATCATCGCACGATCCATGGCCCATTTGCCGCCATCGAGGAGATCATGGAGGTGCGGGGCATCGGAGTAGGGCTGTTCGAAGAGATGAGCGAGCTGATAGTCGCGAGATAGCGGTGGCCAGACAGGCGGCGCCCTATGGGCTGGTCGACGGGCTCGGAGTCGCCGCAGCGTGATTCACCCAGATGGGGCTGGACCAGGCCTGGTGCCCGTTCTCAAGGGTGACCTTGACGTAGAAGTAGTGTGATTCTTCGCCGATCTGTTCCGTTCTCTCGAACCTCAGTGACGAAGCCTCCTCTGGCTCCCACGTGACCGTAGCTTCTCCATTGTCCACCAGTTCTACCAGGGAGATGGCGCCGCTCTTGCTCTCGATCTCGCCGCTCAGTTGCAGAGAGTCTCTGGGAGAGAGCACCGTCCCCTGCATTTCTCCGTCCGCGAAAAAGTGAAGGATGATGTCGCCGTGGGTCGTGGCATAGCTGTGGCGGCTGAGAAGGGCATCGAAAAGGGCGTCGCGGGTCAGTTCCTTGGCCAGGATGGCTGTGATCCCCTGGGGCTGGCCGGCTGCCGCGATGTGATTGTCCGAGCCCCCCACAACCCCCATCACGTGCCCCATGCCCCAGCCGTTCTCGACGATGTCCGCCTCGTAGTCTCCCCTACGCTGGACGATCTCCACCATCTGGTCATAGTCGGCGTTCACGGTCGACCAGTCGAAGGGATGTCTCGCGGCCGTGGTGTGATGAGGTATGGTGATCGCAAGATCGGCTCCAGGGAGAGCCTGGAAGAGTTCTTGGGGCGTATCGGTGCTAGGATCGGTGCAGCGCAGTAGGGGTGGCGCTATCGCGGTGCTCCGGAAATAGACATTTCTGTGTCCCCAGTCAGGGTAGTCGGGACGCTGGGGGCTGCAATGCTCCCCGCATCCATGACTGGCGGTCCATTCGAAGGCGGGAATCGAGACGAAGACGCCTTCCTCCGTGAACTCGTCGGCCACCTCCAGCGTCACTTGCCACATCCAGTCCTCGAGCAACCGGGCGTGGTTGGTGACGGCGATGAAGTCGTGCTGCGTGACTTCCCTGGCCTGGAGATGGGCCAGTCGCAGCACGCCGCGACCGAACTCCTCGTGAAAGGCTTGCGTGGTGTGTATCCTGGACGTATGAACGTGAAGATCACCAAAGTAGATGTTGTACGGTACCGGTGTTGAGGTGGGCGTCGGGGCAGGGACTGGAGTCGAGGTGGGCGCCTCTGCGGTGAGAGTGGCGAAGATCTGCCCCGCGACAGCGGTCTCGATAGACTCGGTCTCAGGGCATGAAGCTGGTGTGGCTTGGCACCCGATAAGGAGTGTGGCCATTATCAGCGACACCACAAGACCCTTCAGAAGCTCAGTTCTGCTGAACTGCATGGCAACTCCGTCCCCTGCACGGTCTGGCAGCCTGTACGTACCAAGCATCATCGTCGAGCATGTCTCACCACGGTGAACGGCTTGGGGCGCAACTGGATGGGCGGCAGCCTCGGAGCACATCCCGGTACCGGGCTGGTACACTATATCATCCCGTGCGCCCACTGTCAAGCGGACTTTGTTGCCGATGGAGTTCGTGTGTTACAATCGGGATGTGAAGAGCGCTTCACATGACATCCACTGGTGGGGCTCGCGCTTCTGCCCGAGAGGGGTCAGGATGGCGGGCTCTGCCGGGCATAGCCAGCGGAGTCTGGCGAGGGGGGGAGGTAGCGAACCGTGGACAGGTTGAATGACATCGCCGAGGAGGCTTTGGAGGCACTGGCGTCACGCCATAAGACCAGGGAGATGGCATTGGAGCTCTCCCGGCGGCTGATACGCCACTCGGCGAACACCATACGGGCCGTGCACAGGGGCGAGTTCGAAAAGGCGAAAGAGATGCTGGATGAGGGTCGGGTCGTGGTGGAGCAGTTTGGTGCGGACCTGGCCGACGAGAGGGGCATCTACGAGGCTGGATACGTGCAAGATGCGCTGAAGGAGTACGCGGAGGCTTCGATCACCTATGCGTTGCTCGCGGGTCAGCCTCTTCCCAGCCCAGGTGAGCTGCGGATCGACTACCCGGCCTACCTCAATGGCTTGGCGGAGGCCATGGGCGAGATGAGGCGCGCCACACTGGACCTCATGCGCCGCGGCGACCTGGAGCAGGGGGAGGAGCTGCTCAAGATCATGGACGAGGTGTATGGGATCTTGGTCACCGTGGACTACCCTGACGCCATCACCAGGGGGCTCCGACGCACCACAGACATGGTGCGCGGTGTCTTGGAGAGGACGAGGGGCGATCTGACC
>Ga0307379_10011718_pt1 | contig 11478 bp, 10 predicted proteins | sample UN2MG_FD_202237 | JGI IMG/M metagenome (GOLD analysis project Ga0307379, IMG submission 202237) | Soil microbial communities from Risofladan, Vaasa, Finland - UN-2 | ecosystem: Environmental > Terrestrial > Soil > Coastal area > Acid sulfate soil | place: Finland: Risofladan, Vaasa | collected... | reverse complement strand
GACAGTTCATAATTTATGGGGATGCGCTTCAGGCGTTCATTGAGCATCCACATCAGAGTGAAACTGTCTTTGCCTCCTGAAAGCCCGACTAAAATTCGATCCCCATCAGAGATCATATCATACCGGTACAACGCCTTCCCAATATTCCTTTTTAGCACCTTGTAGGCATAGCTGTACTTTGGCAAAAGAAAAGTGTCGGCCTCCCTATAGATTTTCTTCTATTTCTACGAGTTCCTCTTTTTTTTCTTCTTTAATTGTAATCTTTCCCGCAGCGACTTCGCGCAGGGCGACTACGATATCTTCGTTCTTCGGTGAACTGACCAGGTATTCGGATCCTTCACGGATCTGCCTTACACGCTTGGCCGCCATGTTGACCAGTAAAAACCGGTTTTTTACCCGTTTCAAGCAATCTTCTATAGTTATACGCGCCACGAAAAACCTCCGTTAATATGTTAATTAATTTAAAATGTTTGACAATAAATGGTCAATTTACAATATTTCTAACAGTTCATAGTGTCTTTTTCCACCTGGAGCTTCCAAAGAAATTTCGTCTCCAGGTTTTTTGCCGATTACGGCTTTCCCCAGGGGCGAAGACACAGAAATGCGTCCTTCCTCAATATTCGCCTCATCAGGTCCCACAAGCTGATATTCAACATTTTCACCGGTATCGGTGTTTTCAAGCATTACAGAACTGGCAAATAAAGCGCGATCCTTTGGAAGGTTTTGAGGATCGATGATATCTGCTCTGGATAGCTTGTATGCCAATTCATTTAACCGCGCCTCAATAAATGCCTGTCTTTCTTTGGCAGCTTCAAACTCTGCGTTTTCACTGATATCTCCGTGAGCACGGGCCTCTTCGATTGACTTTATATTCCTGGGACGTTCAACTCTTTTAAGATAATCCAGTTCTTTCTTCAGGGCCTGATAGCCCTCTTTTGTAATGGGTACACGCTCCAATTCTAAACTCCCTATAAATAATCCTTTGCCAAAATTTCTGCAATCTGTACCGCATTTGTTGCAGCGCCCTTTCTGATATTATCGGCCACAACCCACATATTGATGCCGTTTGAAATCGACTCATCCTCACGGATACGGCCCACAAGTGTCAAGTCCTGGCCGACAGCATCAATGGCAAGAGGATAAATGTTGTTGTGCGGATCATCAACGACTTTAACCCCGGAAGTTTCTTCCAGCAAAGCTCTCACAGCTTCAGCAGAAACATGTTTAATGGTTTCGATGTTAATCGATTCTGAATGACCGTAAAATACCGGCACACGAACGGTGGTTGCTGTAACCCCTATGGTATCGTCTTCCAGAATCTTTCTCGTTTCATGGAGCATTTTCATTTCTTCTTTGGTATAGCCGTTCTCCAGAAACACATCGATGTGGGGGAGGCAGTTAAAAGCGATGGGGTGTGGGTAGACCTTCGTTTCATACGATTTGAAATTGAGAATCGACCGGGTCTGAGCTTCGAGTTCATCAACCGCCTTTTTACCGGTTCCTGAAACAGCCTGATATGTTGAAACCACAATCCGTTTGATCCCATATTTCTTGTGCAATGGATGTAGTGGAACAACCATCTGGATGGTCGAACAGTTCGGATTTGCGATGATACCTTTATGGGTGTATTGTGCAATTGCATGGGGATTCACTTCAGGAACCACCAAGGGAACTTTGGGATCCATCCGCCACGCACTTGAATTGTCAACAACCACGCATCCGTCCCGGGCCGCAAAAGGGGCAAATTTTTCACTGGTACCGCCACCGGCCGAAAAAAGGGCGATATCGAAACCTTTAAAAGAATCCTCCTTCAATTCCTCAACAGCAATGGCATTGCCCTTGTAATCGAGCTTGCGCCCAACAGAACGCCGGGATGCTAAAAATTTAATAGACTTAACCGGGAAATTCCTTTCTTCCAGACAGGTTATCATCTGATTTCCCACAGCACCCGTCGCACCCGCAATGGCGACATTAAATTTTTTATTTGACATGGTTGGCCGTCCCAATAATATAATCTGCCACAAGATCTCCAACTTCTTGTGTCGTATACCCCATTTTCCCTGCGGCAACATCTTTGAGGTCATCCCGCAGTACTTTAATAACCCCCGCCTCTATCAAGGATGAAGCCGTTGATTCGCCCAGGGTCTCGAGCATAATCTGAGCCGAGGAAATGGCGGCAATTGGGTTAATGATATGTTTGCCGGTATATTTTGGAGCAGACCCACCGATGGGTTCAAACATTGAAATTCCTTCAGGGTTGATGTTGGCTCCGGCGGCAATTCCCATCCCCCCCTGAATCATGGCACCCAGGTCGGTTATTATATCTCCAAACATATTATCCGTAACGATAACATCGAACCACTCCGGGTTTTTCACCATCCACATGCAGATAGCATCGACGTGTGCATAATCTGTCTCGATATCAGGGTACTCCTCTGCAATTTCATTAAAAGTACGCTCCCATAAATCAAATGCAAAGGTCAATACATTGGTTTTTCCGCAAAGCGTCAGCTTTTTTCGCTTGTTTCTTTTTCTGCAATATTCAAAAGCATATCGGATGCAGCGTTCCACGCCTTTGCGGGTATTTATCGATTCTTGGATTGCGACTTCATCCGGCGTGCCCCATTTTAAACATCCACCGGCGCCTACATAAAGACCTTCAGTGTTTTCCCGGACCACAACAAAGTCGATGTCTTCCGGCCCCTTGCCTTTTATCGGCGTCTCCACGCCCTCATAGAGTTTAACCGGTCTCAAATTGATATACTGGTCAAAATAAAACCTGAGTTTTAAAAGAATACCTTTTTCAAGAATGCCCGGTTTTACATCAGGATGCCCAATGGCACCCAAATATATTGCGTCTGTTTTAGACAATGATTCCAGAATTTTATCAGGAAGAATCTCTCCTGAAGCCATATAGTGCTCCCCGCCCAAATCATAATGGTTAAAATTCAGGCTGAAACCGATTTTTTCGGATACGGTTTTGAGAATTTTGATACCTTCTGCAACAACTTCCGGCCCTGTTCCATCACCCGGAATTACGGAAATGTTATAATTTTTTGACATAATGATAAATCCAATCAGCGAATATCAGAACTTTTGTTAATATTATGGCTAAATGGGCTTGATCCGTGCTCATTTGCCCCGTTATACCCAGTCACTTTTGTTTTTATTTTTCGATGATGCCGAACGGTCAAGATAGGACTTGAAACGGTATACGCAAGGCCTAACAGAAATAGCGCAATGGATGGCTGAGCGGCGATAAAAATCAATATCAGGATGATCGCCACCAGAACATTGAAATTCATTTTTTTAAACAGTTCAGGCTTTTTGAAACTGTTATATTTTATTGTGCTAACCATTAAAAAAGAAAGAATGTACAGCAAAACAAGAATGAATATGGGATTTATTTTCCCTTCTATGCCGAATTTATGGCAAAATAAAACGGTTGTTGCCGCCATGCCTGCTGCGGCCGGAATCGGAAGACCGACAAAGTGATCGCTGCTAATTGTGCCCACTTGGGAGTTGAAACGTGCCAGGCGGAGCGCCCCGCAAGCCAAGAAAAGAAATGCCGCCAGCCAGCCAAGTCTTCCTAAGGGCTTGAGGGCCCACAAATATACCATTAATCCAGGGGCAAGACCAAAAGATATTAGATCTGCCAAAGAATCGTATTCAATACCGAATTTGCTGGTAGTATTCGTAGCTCTGGCAATTTTACCGTCCATGATATCAAAGATGACGCCGATAATAATCGCCACAGCCGCAGCAACAAATTTTCCGTTTACTGAAGCGATAACCGCATAAAAGCCGAAAAAAAGATTCAGCGATGTAAAAATGTTGGGCAGTATGTAAATTCCACGCCGCGACTTTTCTTTTTTAAATCTTTTTGTTCTTTTCATGTCAAATCTCCTAAAACAGATGTTCCGGCCTTTACCCGATCCCCGACAGTCACTTTCAAATTTACGTCAGGCGGAAGGTAAACATCAAGACGTGACCCAAAACATATTAAGCCAAAACGCTGTCCCCGGGCAACAATGTCACCCTCCTGAATTTTACAAATAATGCGTCTTGCAATCAGCCCTGCAATCTGAACCGCACAGATTTTTTTCCCTTCTTCGGTTTCCAGAGTTACTGCGTTGTGTTCGTTTTGGCTCGAAGCCTTGTCAAGATTTGCTGAAAAAAATTTCCCAGGATAATAACTTACCGTTTTCACATGCCCTTCATGGGGAATACGATTTACATGAACATTAAAAATCGACATGAAGATGCTGATCTTAATGCAGGATCCTTCATAAAATCGGCTGTTGTCCACCGGACCCGCTGAGATAATTTTGCCGTCGGCCGGCGAAACCACAGCGCCTTTAAAATTGGGAACAACACGGTCCGGGTCCCTGAAAAAATAACATATAAAAAAGCTGGCAGCGAGTCCAATCAGGGCCAGGGTGGTCAACTCCAAAAGGGCGAATACAATCGTCGTAAATACAGAAGCAAATATAAAAGGATACCCGGCACTTGCCACTGGGAAATCGGTATGACCGGGCGAGTTTGGCCTATAAAATTTATGCATCTAATCGACCTTGTATAACTGGCTGCAGAGCGCTTTGATTTACCCTAAATTCGGGCAAACAAAATTGACAAACTCGTAAAAAGTCTTTTGTGAGCGATATCTGATCATTTGGGGATTCAGTGTTTCAAGCGGTGATGCGTTAAAAATTTCAAGCTGTTTGAGGCGCTTGCAACGAGTTCTTGAAATTTAGCAGCACCGCTTGAAACGCCCCCAAATGGTCACTGAGCGAGCAAAACGGACTTTTTACGAGACCATCAAAATTGAGAAAATCAAAAAATAAATATATAAACTGTTTAGGGTTCTATGATTATAAAAATCCTAAACTTAATTTTATATCAAAATCGATCTTAAATTGTCAATAATAACCTCAATGATGATTGTTTTTCCCTGCTCGTCTCACTCGCGCTGTTGTGCAATTATCATTGGATGTATATTTATCTATAATTATTAATTTTTTATATTCCTGTCACTATTTGAAACGCTCAATTTGGGTTATAGTAAATTTTATGTACATTTTGGGGATTGACGTGCGGAAATGACGTTCTATGTATTTACCAAGTTCAGTTCTGCATCGGATTTTCGGATATAATGGGGTATAAACCTATCGATATCGTCCGTATCTTTATTTTGAAATTTATTCAAGCTAAGAAAGGCTACGGTTGAAGCTTTGATTGTATTTTGGGGCATCGGTACAAAAAATGCCGAGTCACCCATCATGTCCGATAGCATCTTCTGATAAAGTAAGGCGCCATTGCCCACAAAAATACATGCCTCGTTAATGTCGCGTATCGCATTTTCAGGGGCACAGACTTGCGCCTCCGCCTCCTCATTTAAACGGCCCGCTATCAACCTGTATCTGGAAACATAGACTTCCCCTCGGCGAGCGTCTAAAAGCGGACAGATCAAATATGGCGAATGAGATGCCTGCATTGCAAGTGCTTCAAGGCTCGAAATGCCCACCAGCGGCTTTTTTAATCCCGCCGCAAGCCCCTTAACGGTCGTTATCCCGATACGCAGACCGGTAAAAGATCCGGGCCCTCTGACAACGGCAAAACCACCCAAATCAGAAAGTTTAAGTCCTGAAAAACCGATGGCCGTATGGATCATATCCATTAAATGTTTTGTATGGGTCTCCTCTCTGAGCAGTGTAACTTCCGCCAACACGCACTTTTTATCTATAATGGCAACACTGCAGCTTGTGGTAGCTGTATCGACAGCGAGGATTATCATATCACCGGTCGTCCATAACTTTACCGTCCATGGCAAGGGAAAGAACTTCATCCATATTTTTAACTGGAACAAAGTCGATCTTGCGCTTTACGTTCAAGGGAATCTCCTTCAAATCTTTTTTGTTCTTTTCAGGAATGATGATGGTGCGGATTCCGGCCCTCAGGGCCCCTAAAGCTTTTTCTTTCAAACCGCCGATAGGAAGAACCCTGCCCCTTAGCGTGATTTCACCGGTCATGGCAACATCTCGATTTACCGGTTTATTTGTCAACGCAGAGATAAGGGCTGTGGCCATTGCAGTACCGGCAGACGGTCCGTCTTTGGGAATTGCGCCTGCCGGGACGTGAATATGTATATCCTTATTTTCAAAAATGTTTTCTTTGACGCCCAAACTGCGAAGGTTCGCACGGGCATAACTCAGAGCCGCCCGGGCGGACTCCTGCATAACATCTCCGATTTGGCCGGTTATGATCAACTCCCCTTTCCCGCCGATCAACGATGCCTCCACATACAGAACCTCACCACCAGCTTGTGTCCAAGCCAGACCGGTAGATAGACCCACCTGGCTATTTTCCTGGTCCAATTCAGGAAAATATTTCGGGACACCCAGGTATTTTTCCAGGTTGTTTTTTGTGATTTTAAAGGGTCCTTTTTCGCCTTCGGCAATTCTACGCGCGACTTTCCGACACAGTGAACCGAGTTCACGTTCAAGGTTCCTTAAACCGGCTTCGGATGTGTATTCTGATATGACCTTAACCAGTGCACCCATACTGATGGACAATGTTTTTTTCTTCAAACCGTTCGCCTTTATCTGGCGCGGTATTAGGTGTCGCCGGGCAATGGTCTTTTTTTCTTCTTCTGTATATCCGGACAGTGTAATGACCTCCATCCGGTCAAGAAGCGCTGACGGGATGGTATCGGTCAGGTTGGCTGTGAGGATAAACATGACCTTTGAAAGATCAAAGGGTAAATTAATATAGTGGTCGCTAAAAGTTGAGTTCTGTTCAGGATCAAGAGCTTCTAAAAGCGCTGACGAAGGATCCCCTCTAAAATCGGATCCAAGCTTGTCAATTTCATCCATCAAGAAAACAGGATTGTTTGTACCGCTCTGTTTCATCCCCTGCAGTATCCGCCCCGGCAATGCACCGATATAGGTGCGACGATGCCCTCTGATTTCGGCTTCATCCCGGATGCCACCCAGAGAAATACGGATGAATTTACGGTTCAAGGCGCTTGCAATGGCCTGGCCAAGGGAGGTTTTCCCCACACCGGGCGGGCCTACGAAACAAAGAATCGGGCCCTTCATTTTAGGATTAAGCTTACGTACGCTGAGATGTTCAAGTATACGATCTTTAATGTTGTTTATCCCAAAATGGTCTCTATCGAGAATCGATTTGGCATTCTTGATATCAATGACATCTTTGCTGGTTTTGCTCCATGGCATATCGACCAGCCAGTCCAGATATGTCCGCACAACCGAGGCTTCAGCAGCGTCAGGGTGCATCTGTTCGATGCGTTTCACCTGCTTTAAAGCCTCTTTACTCGCGATTTTCGGCATCTTGGCGTTTTTTATTTTTCTTTTATAATCCTGAATCTCTTTTGCCCTGTCATCGCTTTCGCCAAGTTCCCTGTGGATCATTCTGACCTGTTCTCTTAAATAATAGTCTCGCTGACTCTTGGAAATTTCATCTTTCACATCAGATTGGATCTTCGCCTGCATGGAAGATAATTCAACCTCCCGGGACAGCAGATCGTTGACTTTTTTTAACCGTTCCATGGGATCGATCAATTCGAGCAAATTTTGAGATTCATCGATTTTTAATTTAAGATTTGAAGCCACGAGGTCAGCAAGTTTTCCGGGGTCATCGATATTTTCAAGAATGACGCTGACATCATTGTTCATTTCACCACGCAATGCCAAAATCTTTTCGGAGTGTTCTCGGACATTCCGCATCAGCGCCTCAATCCCCAGATCGATCTTCTCAAACGGCGTGTCCGGAATAATCTCTATTTTTACACGGTATAAAGATTTTTTTGAAACGTATTTAACGATCCGTGCCTTGGCAATCCCCTGTACAAGGGACTTTACGTGTCCATCCGGAAGTTTGAGCATCCTCAAAATCCGGCTCACGGTACCCACTGTATAAATCTGATCAGGATTCGGATTTTCGATGTTCGGATCTTTTTGTGCAGCTAAAAACAGATATCCGTCTTTCTCCACCGCCTCCTCAGCGGCGCGGATCGATTTTTCGCGCCCGATAAAAAGCGGAAGAAGCATATCCGTAAAAATTACGATGTCTCTTACCGATATCAAAGGAAGCGTATTCGGTATCGGTGCATCCTTTTCATTTTCATCAATTATGCTGATAAGGTCATCTTTGTCGGTTTCAGCCATTGGTTCTCCTATCGCCACTTTTATTTAAAATCTGTATCTACATGATCGTGTTGCAAATAATCGTTTTTTTCGAACTGCAACAGCGTTCTCGTTCCCCCGCAAGCTTGTCGAAGATCCCGTTAATCGGGGTTGAAGCGAAGTTAACCCCGCCCGCCCCGCAGGTAGTTTACTATCGTACCAGGGTGAAACCTATCGGTCTATTCTGTTTAACCGGGGCATAAATCCCGTTTCAACGGGGCTGCGGGAATCTTCAATTTTGAATCAACAAGCAATATAATAAAACATAATTCATTTTTGACAATGTCTATCTTGATGAATTCTCAAAAAAAATCAATTATTGGCCGCATTCTCCCCGAATTTTCCGCTGCATCAATACCCCTCGCCCTTTTCGGCAGGATGCCTCATCCTTTACCCTAATTGAGCAAAAGTCGAGGATGCCTCAGATTCGAGACATCAATGCTATCCCTGGAGTTCCGACAGCCTTTTTTCCCCAAATTTCATGGGAATTATTATGGCGGCAATGCTGAGCACAAAAACCAGGACAAAGGATCCTGTGACCCAGGTCCATTCAAAAACGGTCAAGCCCCTTTCTCTGATATCCGCCATAAATATATTGTAAACAGGTCCGGCTTCTAAGAAGATGACGGCACCGATATAGCCGGCACACACCATCATAAATAAAATCCCTCCGAAACTCGTCACTGTTTGAGCCGGATTGTCCGCTTTAAAATCAGGATATGCCGCACCAAAGCCGATCCCCATCGCAACGACGCCCGGAACCAGGAAAAAGATGGTGGCGGTTGAAAGCGCCATCATAAACGGTGTCACATTAAGTAAGATGTTTGTTGCGATGATTAAAATTTCGGTTAAGATCAGCAGCGGGAGAAAATAGATAAAAAACTTTATCCAGAGGTAGCTTCTCAAACCTATTGGAGTCGATTTTACCAGCCAGAAGGCTTCCCTTTCAATGCTGACCGCAGGATACGCAAATCTGGCCGTAATTGCCGTCAGAACAAACCCCGCAAGACCCATGTTAAGAAAAGAAAGGAGATTCTGGAGATAAACTGTTTTTATGGGCGCTTTTTCAAGGGGGAGTGCATTGAAATTGTATAAATATAAGACAACCAGTGCAGCAATAAGAAACAGCTGTGACCACTGTGTCTGATCCCTGAAAAAAGTTCGAATCTCCTTGGTGACAAATGCCCTCACAGGACCTGGCAGAAATCTTAGGAAATGGATTCCTGAAAACCTGTTTCTAAACAGCCGGACTTGCGCCGTGTGCGTTTTTGAAAGCCCTTTAAAGTATACGGCATCTGCGATAATGATCGCCGTAAATACCATAACGCCGGCCCAGGTCCAGGAGAGCGCCGTGTGAAACATCCCGTGTTGAATATGACCCGACAGTGCAGCCTTAAGGCTGTCACAAGCCCAGGTGCTCGGAAGGTATGGCGGTGCAGGTGTCTTTAGGGATTTAAGATACGCGAGGGCGGTTGAAAAAACTTCGGGATCGACCAACCGCTCCGGCTGTAAAAATCGAAACGCAAAAAAGAGTATCAGAAAAAGACATAGGCCGAAAAATATGGACATGTTTCTCATACGGTTCGCCGGCACAAAATTCACAACAAGAACAACCAGTATAACGCTGGTGCTCGATGCAATAATGACCAGGGATAAAATGACCATGATCATATCCCAATAGAAAAAGAATCCGGCCTGATAAACAATCCCATACGACATAAAGACCGGAAGCGTATAAACAATAACCATCCAAGAGCTGTCTAGGGTGCTTTCGATCGACCTGGCAATAAAAATCTTGAAGCTTGAAACCGGCATGGAATGCACCAGAGAAAGATCTCTGCTGAGGTACAGCTTGGAAATGGATGTTAAAATACTGCTGAAAATAAGCAGAGAAAAAAACGTAAGAAGAATCATTGAAAGCAGTTTATACGCAAGTATATCGCCAAGTTCTGAAATTGTTTTGAAATAAATGAGAACCCGAAGTGATACGGCAAATATTCCCCCCCAAAAACATATGCCGATGGTTCCGAACAGAAAAAGCTTGACCCGCCTTCCCCGGTCGTTTTTGAAAAGGCCCTTATTTTTAAAAGAAAAAAGCCTCGGCCTCAAAAGTGTGACAACGTGTTTCATGGTTCTGTTAGCCGGATGAATATCTGCTCAAGATCGGCCCCTTCAGCATGGACATCTCGCCTCAAATCTTCATAAGTTCCTGTTGCGATTAGGGTTCCCTTATGGATGATGCCAATTTTATCACAAATGTCTTCGGCCACTTTCAAAGTATGGGTCGACATAAAAATGGTGACACCTTCATCTGCAAGATGTTTAAAATGGTCTTTGACCATCTTGATCGCCAGAGGATCGAGACCCACCATGGGTTCATCGACGACAATCACTTGGGGATCGTGCAAGAGCGCTGCTGCCATGACCAGACGCTGCTTCATGCCGTGAGAATAGGACTCGATGAGTTCATTCGACCGATCAGACAGAAAAAACATGTCCAGTTTTTCTTGAGATTTTTTTAAAAACGTATCTTCATCCACATCGTAGAGATCGGCAATGAACTTCAGAAACTCCATTCCTGTAAGTTTTTCATAGAGATAGGGTCTGTCGGGAATAAACCCTATTTTTCTTTTGGCGTGTTCCGGTTGATCCGCCATATTTATTCCGCAGATCATCACCGCACCGGAGGTGGGTGCAAGTACACCGCCCACCATGTTGATTGTGGTTGTTTTTCCGGCACCATTCGGACCGATAAATCCAAAAATTTCTCCCTTCGGCACCCTGAGGTCAAGATTGTCCACGGCCAGAAGATTGCCGTATTTTTTGCTCAGGTTTTTAAGTTCTATCATTCTGTCAATCCAGTAATTTTTAATTTTATTTGTCCGATAATGCCCATCAAATCGAGCTGTTTCTGTATGGCTCCACTTGAAAACCGTATGTGGGTGACATCTGCCGGCACCTGACCTAAAACCGAATCTGCGGTTATCCACTGTCCAACATAGAGAAGATTCCAGGCATGATAATAAAACCTGCCGTTCAAATAGACGAGTCCAACTTCAATCCGGGCGGGGATACCCGAGGCCCTTGCAAGGGCAGCCAGAAGCACGGCATGTTCATTACAGTCACCCACTCTATTTTCCAGGGTGGCAAGGGCATCGGGAAGGGAAAGAACCGGACGTTTTTCAATATTATTACGGAGCCAGGCAACCAGTTTGTTCACTTTTATTAAAGGCCTGTCATCGGCGGACACAATTTTGTTTACAAGATTCTGTAT
>Ga0307379_10011717_pt1 | contig 11479 bp, 5 predicted proteins | sample UN2MG_FD_202237 | JGI IMG/M metagenome (GOLD analysis project Ga0307379, IMG submission 202237) | Soil microbial communities from Risofladan, Vaasa, Finland - UN-2 | ecosystem: Environmental > Terrestrial > Soil > Coastal area > Acid sulfate soil | place: Finland: Risofladan, Vaasa | collected... | reverse complement strand
ACATATACTCGGAGCACGGGTTGGAGGCGTTGATGCGACCCGAGTTGGGGCACGTGTGCCAGCGGTTGATCGTCGTGTCGTACTGGATGCCCGGATCGCCGCAGGCCCAGGCCGACTCGGCCATTCTCTGGAGCATTTTGCGGGCGGAGAACGTGGGGCCCTCCTTGGTCTGATCGGTGACCCAACGCGTGGTCCAGGGCCGGTCGGCGACCACCGCCTCCATGAAATCGTCGGTCACCCGGACGGAGAGATTGGCATTCTGGAACAGCACCGAGGCGTAAGCTTCTTCGTAGTCGTACCCCTTGGCCAAGAGGACGCGGGCCTTCTCCTCTTCCTTCTGTTTACACTCGATGAACTCCATCACGTCGGGGTGCCAGATCTTCAGCGACTGCATCTTGGCGGCCCGCCGCGTCTTGCCTCCGCTCTTGACCACCGCCGCGATCTGGTCGTACACGCGCATGAACGACAAGGGACCCGACGGCTTCCCTCCGCCGGAGAGCTTCTCCCGATGCGAGCGCAAGCTGGACAGATCGGTGCCCGTCCCGGACCCGAACTTGAACAACATGGCTTCGCTGCGGGCCAGCTCCATGATGTCTTCCATGTTGTCCTGCACGCTCTGGATGAAGCAGGCGGAGCCTTGCGGGTACTCGTACGGGTTTTCCGGCTGGGTGACCCTCTGGGTGGTCCGATCCCAGTACCAGTTGCAGCTCTCGCCTTCCACGCCGTACTGAGGATGCAGTCCCACGTTGAACCAGACGGGGGAGTTGAACGCGGCATGCTGGTGCAGACAGAGCCACGTGAGCTCGCGGTAGAAGCTCTCGCCGTCTTCGGGCGTGGCGAAGTAGCCGTCCTCGACGCCCCAGTCGGCGATCGTTCGGCTGACGCGGTGGATCAACTGCCGCACGCTGATCTCCCGCTCCGACGTGCCGAGTTCGCCGTAGAAGTACTTGCTGACGACCACGTTGGTGGCCAGTTGGCTCCAGCTTGCGGGGATTTCGCAGTCTTCCTGCCGGAAGATGACCTCGCCGTTCTCGCCCTGGATCGTGGCGGCGCGCAACTCCCACTCGACGGTATCGAACGGATCTTCGACGTCGGCGGGACAGAAGACGGGCGTCACCTCCAAGCCACGGGCAGCGGCGGAAGAAGGCTTGCGAGGTTCCGGACTCTGCTCAGCACGCTCTTTGGCGGTCGTTTGCTGTGGTTGGGTGGCCCGAGATGCGGAGTTACCCATAGTGCGCTCCTTCTGCAATTTTCCGGGGCATCCGTTCCGGATAGTGTACGAAAGTACACGATCGACATCAAGACCCCACCAAGCCGGACATCAACCGGGAGTCCCCTATCGGCCGAAAGAGGCCGGATGAAACCCCTCGCGTGGGGGTGGTGAAGTCGCCGCGCTACCCCAATATATTGTAGCCGATACCCCCGGAGCTACAACATACAGGTGTATCGGCCCAAGTGTAGCGTGATCTTTTCTCACGTCAACAACCTCTGCAAGACCGGACTCAAGCCCTTGTGAAAAGCGACCTTGGGACAAAACCGGTCTGCCGGGCCCCAGAGCACGTTACCCTGCCCGACACGCCCCAACTGCCGGTTTTTCAGGGGTTTTGGCGTTCCGGGCCCAAACTCCGCTTCCCGCGCGAACCCCTGACAATTTTCCCAAAAAATTCCGCCTGCTCTGTGAAGCTGGGAAAGCGCGGAGATCTCCGAAGGCCTGTCCCGCGGGAATCGACGCGCGAGGCGTTTGGTGGCCGGCTCAAGCGTCCGTATAATCGGCCTTCGGCTCACGCCACAAACCGAACGGGGGCCGGTCGCATGGCCCCCGGAGGAGGCGTTCTCGATGACCCACGAGGTGTCGGATGCGTTCGATCGCGATCATGAATCAGAAGGGAGGCGTGGGCAAGACGACCACGGCCGTCAACGTCGGTGCCGCGCTGGCCGAGGCGGGCGAGCGCGTCTCGCTGATCGATCTCGACCCGCAAGCCCATGCCTCGCTGCACTTGGGCGTCGAGGTGCAGTTGGAGACGCCAACGATCTACGACGTCCTCGTCCGGGACGCCCCCCTGGCCGAGACCCACCGGCAGGTCGCCGAAAACCTCTTGCTGGTCCCCTCCCATCTTGACCTGGCGGCCGCGGAGGTCGAGCTGGCGGGCGTGGTGGGCCGCGAAGTGATCCTGCGCGACAGGCTGCAACACTACGAACAGCCGCTGGACTACGTTCTGGTCGATTGCCCGCCTTCGCTCGGCATCCTCACCCTCAACGCCTTGGCCGCCGTGGAAGAAGTGTTCATCCCCTTGCAGCCGCATTTTCTCGCGTTGCACGGGCTGGGGAAATTGCTGGAGACCATCGATCTGGTGGCCAAGCGGCTGAACCATCGGCTCCGGCTCACCGGGATCATCTTCTGCATGTACGACGCCAACACCCGCTTGGCGATTGAGGTGGGCGAGGACGTCGACGAGTTCTTCCGCGCCGCGCGCGGTCAACAGACGCCCTGGGCCGGCGCACAAGCCTTCCAGACGCGGATCCGTCGCAACATCCGTCTGGCGGAAGCACCAAGCTTCGGACAATCGATCTTCCAGTACGCGCCCGACTCGAACGGAGCCCGCGACTACCGGCAATTGGCCCGAGAGATCCTGGCCGGCTCGACCGCCGGTCGCACGCCGGACGGCACGGATGCCGAAACGGATGCCGACGCGGCCACCAACTCATGAGAGCCCTTAGCACGGGCTTGTGACATCAGTGATGGCCGAAACGGGGAAATGGGCAACGGGCCTGCCTTCGGTGGAAGTCTCATCCGGCAGCGGATCGCCGCGGCACGCCGGGCGCGTCACGACGGACCGCCCGCTCCATGTCCCCCGGCGTGCGCACGAGGCACCCCGGGGCGTCTCTACGGAAGACCTCAAGGCCTGCGCCGCTTGCAGACTCCTTCTAATCCCGACCTTTTTCCACGTGGCGCCCGCCTCGGTGGATGACCGGTTTGTGTCGGCTGTCCCGATTATGACGGCGGCCTGTTACGGTTCTAGTGAAAGGCCGTGTTGCCGGTCTGGTGCAGTCTCCATGTGAGCCAGCCGGTAGCGAGGATTGCCGCGGGAGGGCGCTGCGAAAATCGGCCGCAACGCGTCGAATTGGCCAAGCGATTTCGGATCGGTGGACGATTGGTTATGTGGGATTGAGTCGCCAGACACACAAAGGAGTGGAACCGATGAAATACGTGCAGGTCATCGCCGTGATGACGGCCCTGTTGTGGACGTCGAATGCCTGGGCCCAGTTCGGGCTATACGGCTCACCGGCACTGGTGAGGCTGCCGACGGTGGAGTCGCAGACGCCGGCTCCGTCCGATTACCCGGCCGCGCCGTACGAGGCGGCCGTCCGGCCGGTGGCTGCATCGGTCGACGCGCAACCGGTGATCGAGACCGCGGCGGCCCAACCCCCGCGGAAGGCCCCCAAGAAAGAGTCGGCCAAGAAGCATCCGCCCAAGCCCAAGCCCCAAGAAGCAGCGAACGAAGAAGCCCCCAGCGTGGTGGACGAGATGCTGGGAGACTCCGGTGGTCGCTTTCCTCCGCCTTGGGGGCCCGACCCCGGCTGCGCAACGGACGATCCGTGGAGCGGGTATGGCGACTGCGCCGGCGACTGCGCCGACTCCTGCGACTCCTGCCTGCCGTCCTGCGAGCCGTTGTGGTATGCGTCGCTGACCGGGCTCGTCATGGGCAGGGGGGACAAGCCGAATAAGGTCTGGACCAGCTACAAGACCACGGACGTGGCCGACCAAACGGAGCACACCTGGCACACCATGGACTGGCGCGCCGGCGCGGAGATTCGCTTCGGACGCCGTTTCTACGGCGACTGCGGCCAGTGCGGCGACTGCGGGGACTGCGGCGGCGGCTACGGCGGCGGCGGCTTCTGGGCCATCGAGGCCGCCTACTGGACGCTCGATCCGTTCACCAGCATGCACAGCAGAATCGATCCGGATTTCTCTAGCACGCCCCTCGATTTCTCCGACGTCGTGTGGGCCGACCCAACGCTGCCCGGCCTCCCCGTGGACCTCTTCGACCGCGCGCGGGAACACCGCATCTGGCGCCGCGACGAAGTGCACAGCGTCGAGGTGAGCTTGATCCGCCACCAAATGGAATACGCGGGCTGTAGCCCGTTCAGTTGCGATTGGTCGGTCGGGGCCCGCTTCTTCCGCTTTGAAGAGGATCTTCGGTTCGGCTCCTTGGACGAGGCCGGCGTGGCATTCGGCATCGACCCGACCTTGGAAGGGTATCTCGACGATGAGATCACCAACAACCTGGTCGGGGCTCAATTCGGCTGCAATCTGAGCTACTACCAGTGCGGTTGGCGGCTGTTCGCTGCTCCACGAGTGGGCATCTACAACAACCACATCAAGCACCGTTTCACCGGGTATCGCGGCGACGGGGAGCTGTTCGCCCCCGCCGCGTCCACGGGCTATCCTCCCTACCCGGTCAACTCCACCAAGGACGTCGTCTCGTTTCTCACGGAAATCGACCTCGGACTGGAGTGGCAGTTCACCCCTCAATGGAGCGCGACGGTCGGCTATCGCCTTACGATCGCCACCGGCATGGGCTTGGCCGACCACCAGATTCCCCCCTATGTCGTCGATACCCCCGAGTTGGCCGACATCGACTACAACGGCTACCTGCTGCTGCACGGGGGCTTTGTCGGCGCGACCTACCGATTCTGAGTCGCCCTTGCGCCAGCCGGACCGGATCGGTCCACTCCGAACCGGAAGCGACTCCGCCGGGCAGCCAACGGGCTGCCCGGCTTTTTGCGCGCTTTGCCGGCCCGCTCCAGAGGATGCCCCGGGCGGCGGAGCCCTGCCGCTGGATGCCGACGGCAACCTACCGGATCTCTCGCCGGCCACGGGCCACGGATCCTGAAGCCGCGGTGCCCAAAGGCGGGGTCGCGGTAATCCCTCGCGGGCCACTCCGCACGGATCCTGGGGCCGCGATGCCCAAAGGTGGGGTCGTCGCACCCGGCCGTCCCGCCGTCGACCCTCGCCGCCGCCCCGCAGCACGCCGAAAAGTTGGAAGCACCCGGGGGTGCCCAAAAGACGTCTTGCGGCTCGGCGCTAACATGGTAAGATCGAACACGTTAGGCGGAAACCCGAGTGCCCGAAAGCCCCCAAAATCGCCCGTCCAAGTGTCCAACAATGCCGTCCACAAGAAGCCCTAAGTCTATGTTTGGCAACGCGTTGCGTCGAAAGCATTTGTTGGACGGTTTTTCTTGGTTCGGCCAAAACCTCCAAGTGCTTTCGTGCCCGGGTGTTGCGCGAGTGACCTCGTCCAAAAAGGGCGTTTTTCCCAGTACATGGCGTGCGCGCAGGTGGCCTATGACCCCGTAGCACGTGCGCTGGAACCCCAGCGCATTCACCATGGAACCCCAGCGCACTACCCCTGGGGCCCGCGCGCACGTGCGCTCACGGTATCTGAAGGGGGTAGTACCCCTCACACGTGGCAAAACCACGGCGACGCCCGAAGTGACCGCGTCCAACAATGAGTGGCCGTAGGGTGCGCGAAACGCACCATTTGCTCTCGGCACATGCTTTCCCGTTTGTGTTCCACGCCCGTACGCCGAAGGCGTTAGACAACACAGCCCAGGGTCGCGAAGCGCACCCTGGGTTGGCGGGCAACGAGCCCCCCCCACCCCAACGGGGTTGTACCCGGGACAAGCGTCGATCGGCCGCTGTGCAACCTCTTCGGGGGTTGATGCGCGACGTCCGAACCGGGGACTCGCCGGGCGGACGGCACACGGCGTTCGACGAAAGTAGCAGCCCACACGCCGTGTGCCCTCAGCGGATGTCTTGCTGAGGCCGCACCAACGACGCGTGCAAGCGACGCTGCGGCGTAGCGCTCGCCGGGCGGACGGCACACGGCGTGTGCCTGCTACTCTGGCGGCTGCGTCCGGGCTTTCAACCGGCGGGGATGGTTCACCGGCTTGTCAATCGCCCCCCCAAGTGCTACACTGCCGCGCAAAGGTCGACCACGAGTCAGCACTGGCGATACGCCAGTCCAACCCGCCGGCTCTACTTGGTGCGTTCCGCCAGATGGTCATAGGCGTCGAGAACCGACGTTTCGACGGGAAACATCTCGCGAGCCGCATCCCTGCTCCGCTTGGTGCCGCTGAACGTGCTGAGGATATACTCCACGTCGTCGCGCCCGATGCCGTATAGAAGGAAGAAGGCCGCGTCGAGCTCTGCGGTGAGTGCTGCGCGCTCACTCGCGTTCCACTTGTGAACCGGAGGATCGAAGCCCGCGGCCTCGGCGAGCGGTCGCATGTCGTCGGCGGTGCACGTCAGCTTCAGCACGCGGTCGGAGATCCAGCGTTCCAGCGTGCGCCTCTTGTCCCACGGACAGCGGTCGCCGTAGCGATCGGGAGGGAACACCGGAAGCTGCTCCACGATGAAGAAGTTGAGGTGAACGCCGCCGACCTTCTGTCTCGCGACGAAATCGAGTGGGACACTATTGAGGTTCCCCAGCAGACAGCACGCTTGCCTCGCGCCAATGTCGTCACCCGGCAGAACGAGCGGTGCGGAATTGACGACCGCTGAATGGGGAATCATCGCGGCGATCATCGTGCGCTGGTTCGTCGAGCTGGTGACGTCCTTGTAGCAGAGATACGTTGGCCTGACGCGATCTCCGAGCACCTTCGCAACCTCAGCGTCTTCGACCCACCATCGAGGTTGCACGACGAATTCCGGGTTCTGGTGCGCGACCGGCGAAGTGGTATCCGTCTGTCCCTGTCGCATCCAATTGGCCGACTCCACGACGACGCCGGCCGCGCGATGGTCGAACGCTTGGACCATTTTCGCCTCGTAGAGAGGCAGAAACGTCTGCTTGCCTCGCTTCCAGCAGTTGCCGTGCTGCTTGGCCTTGAGCTTCAGCAGCTCTTCGCGCGTGCGGAACAGCTCGGCGTCGTTCGTCTGGTGGAACATCGTCACGAACTGCACCCCCCACGGGTTGCCGCCCTTCTTGCGCGATCGGTCGATGAGGATCGGGACGCGGCGGTAGATCGCCTTCGTCAACTCGGCGTCGCCGCGCGAGCGGAAGACGGGGCAAGTGCCCGTATTCGGATTCAGAAGAGCCATATCCTTGGTCGAGAGCGACACGTGCCGTTGCTCGTCCTTCAAGTCCTCCATGCGATGCGCAAAGAACACGAAGTCGACGGCGGGCGTCTTCAACTCTCGGCCGCCGAACAGCAGAACGCTGAACTTGAACCGCCCGTCCACGTCGGGGAAGATTCGCTTTCTGTTCTCGAAGTCGTAAAGCGCCGTCAGCGAATGGCCGTGAATCAATCGCGCGAAGAACTCGCTCGTCGTTTTGTCGGTCGCGATTCCCGACGGCACCAGGAGGCCCACGCGTCCATGGAGGGCGACGATCCGGTGTGCGAGCTCTGCAAACAGCGCGTACGTGTTGACGTCGCCCTTGGCCGTGAGCGGGAAGTCCCCGGAACTGCGGACGTGGGCCAAGGTCTGGTCGACCGCCTCCTTTGCCTGCTGGTACTGCGCATACAGTTCCGGGTTCGCCTTCTCCAGCGCTCGGATCATCTCGCGGCGCCGCGCCGCGCTGACCGCGCCGGCGATCTTGGGGGCCGAGAACGCGAAGAACTCCCTTTCCTGGAGCTTGAGCCGTTCCCAGGGAGGATTTCCCACGACGCAATCGAATCCCGGATTCTCCGCGCGGGAAAACGCGTCGGGGAAGCGGGCTTCCCAGTCCACCGCCTCTGCGTGTACCTCCGGATCGCTGACGAGGCTGTTGCCCAGAACGATGTTTCTCGACAAATCGGCGAGCGTCCTGTTGCGGCGCGCGGAGCGGAGCCACAAAGCGAGCTGGGTGATCTCGACCGCTTGGGGCGACACGTCGACGCCATAGAGGTTGTCCGCAAGGATCATCTCGGGGACCGCCTCTTCGAGCTTGTCCGCGGCGGGCCCTTCATGGAGCATCAGCTCGTCGACGATTTTCGTATACGACTCGTCGAGCACTTCATAGGCTTGAACGAGAAACGCGCCGCTGCCGCACGCCGGGTCGCAGATCTTGACCGTGCGCAGCGCCCGGAGGCAATCGCGCCAATAGCCGGCCAGGTGCGGCGACGGCTCGTCGGCGGTGGTCCGATCGGCCTCGAGGCCGTGGGCGACGCGGACTTCCTCGAGTCGCTCCTCGATCACCTTGGCAACCGTGTTGCGAACGATGAACCGAGTGAACTCGGGCGGCGTGTAGTAGATGCCGAAGCGTTTTCGCTCGGCCGACTTGCGCATGGCGGGAGACGGTGCGCCATTGGCCTCCAGGGCGAAGAGCCCCCCGACGCGCATCTTCTCCAGCTCCGCCACCGACTTCTCGAAGATATGGCCCAGGACGTCCACGTTGACCTCGTCGCGGAAGTCGTAGGCGCCGACGCTGCGAAACAAGTTGGTCCACTCATCGTCGAGCTGGAGGTCGTCCACTTCCGGATCGTGCGCGAACAGACCGCCGTCGTACCCAGTGGCCAGGCCGAAATCGGGATGTCCCTGGTCGATTGCGTGGAACAGATCGAGGAAGTTGCGCCACCGCGGATTCGTTACTTTGCTGAACGGCGGAAGCGTGCCGTACGCCTTGTCGATACACTGGGCGGGGAGCAAGTCGCGATCTTCGCAGAAAGCGATAAAGATGATTCGGTCGAGGATCTTCTGAGCCACGTGAATCGCGCGATCGCGGCTTTTGTTCTTCTCGTGACAAAGGTGTTCAATCAGCCTCATCCGCTCCTGGCTGTACAGATCGTAGAGTTGGTCGCCGACCTCGCGCTGGCGGTTCTCCGTCCGTTCCAAGAGGTCCAGCGCGCGGAGCGGGTAGCCCGGGAGCGGGCGCACCAGGCCCCCTCGCTCGAAGAGGCAATAGAACTGGCGGAACTTTCGAACGTCACGAAGCTGTTGAAGTCGGAATTCCTCGTAGGCAAGCGGGGTCTTGTCGCGATGATACAGCCGGAAAGTCACGAAGTTGCTGACAATCCCCCACGGGCACTGCGGCAGGGCATTGAGATAGTCCCAGCATTGCTGCACGGGGCTTCGCCCGTTGAACTTGTCCTTGTCGAGGTTGACGCGTTCGGCCTTCAGCTCAATGACCGCCAAAGGCGGCCCTTTGGACTCCTGCGTGAAATTGCCGAGCGCGCCGTCCGCGACTCCGACGCCGGCGACGGTGAAGTTCCGCTCGAGCTGGTAGTCAAGCGGGCTCTCGGTCGCCAGCGTGTATCCCAGCGCTTTGCCAAAAACCTCGCGCAGGAAGTCCGCATCCAGCGCCGTTTCCTTCCTCGCGAGGTGCCCCTTGGTTTCGAGGTCAGCCCACCGTTTGATGATCTCGTGCGCGTCGGCCTGCTGCTGGTCGCGAAGGAACACCTTCTCGGCTTCCTCGACCAGAAAGCGGCGGATGATCAGCCCCGAACGTCTGCGACTCTCCAGAGCGCTGAATAGAGTGGGGCCGTTGTCCTTCTTTCTGCGTTTTCCCATTTGGTCGGCATCCTATGGGCTGCCAAGAGTGTCCATTGCGGCTCAGCTTAACGCTCGGTACCCGTTCTGTCACGCCCGTAAGTTTGGGGGGTAACCACGTAAAGGCCCGTTCGCGATACACCCCCACCACCTGCTTTGAGACCTTCCCCATCCCCGAGCCCACAGACGAGCAGCGGGCTGCGATTGCCGAGGCGGCTCGGGAGCTGGACGCGCTGCGCACCAACTGGCTGAACCCGCCGGAGTGGACGCGGGAGGAGGTGTTGGAGTTTCCGGGGTCGGTGGACGGGCCGTGGACGCGTTACGTGCACGATCCGGACAAGCGGGGTATCGGCACCGTCCGCTACCCGCGCGTGGTGGCGCGGGACGAGGAGTGTGCGGGGGCACTCAAGAAGCGGACGCTGACGAACCTGTACAACGAGCGGCCCACCCGGCTCGACCTGGCGCACCGCAAGCTCGACGAGGCCGTTTTGGCCGCCTACGGCTGGGCCCCCGCCATCTCGGACGAGGCCCTCCTGGCCAAGCTCCTCGCCCTCAACCTCCGGCGCGCGCCCCACGGCGCGTAAAACGCACCACTCCGTAGGGTGCGTGAAACGCACCATCTTCGACTCAAGAGCAAATGGTGCTTCGACTCAAGAGGACCAGTAGGGCGCGTGAAACGCACCACCCTCGACCAACCCGTAGCACCACCTTGGCCTTCGCGATATCCATGCCCTCAAGAGCAAATGGTGCGTTTCACGCACCCTACTCGAAGTCCAGGCCGGCGAGCTTTGGCGGCCTTGTCTCGCCCCAATCCTTGTGGTAGTGGCCTATGGCCACGTAGTGGCGGAACGTGGAATGCTCCCAGTCCCACGGCCGTCGCACGTAGCCGTGCTTGACCGGGTTGTAGTGGACGTAGTCGAACCGGATTTCCAGGTCCGACTCGTCCTGGATCGTGTGCTCCCAGAACCGGCGCTGCCAGACGCCCCGCTCGCCTCGCTTCCTGCGCGACTCGCTCACGGGGAGCTCCGTGCCGCCGCCCGCCAACCATCGCTCCGTGAACCGGCTCTTGATTTCCTTCCATCGGCCCGAGTAGTCGGAGTCGCCGGCTGGCAACTGCCAGATCGCGTGCAGGTGGTCGGGCAAGAGGCACGCGGCGATGCTCTCGAAGGGGAGCTCGTCACGCAACTCGCGCATTACGTCTCCCAGGAGTGCGCAAACCGACGGATCGCCAAAGAGCGGGCGTCGCCCGTAGCACACCAAGGTGAAGAAGAACGTGCCCCCCGGCAGGTACCAGCGGCGGTAGTCGGGCATGCCGCGAGGCTCCTGAACGGGTGGGAGGAGTTTCTCACGCACAGTGTAGGAAAATGGTGCGTTTCACGCACCCTACAAGGCGTTGATCGGTCGGCGGGGGGGCCGGGGCTCAGACGATGACGGTCGTCAGTTCCTGGAAGCCCGGGTCCGACCGGATGGGGTCGAAGTCGGGCTCGTCGTGGGCCAAGAGGCGGTAGCGAGCGTCGAGGGTCACCGCCCGGGACAGGTGCGTAAGCGCCCGATCCGTCTCGCCGGCCAGGCTCAGGTAGCAGGCGAGGTTGTAGTGGACCAGCGCCTCGGACGGTTCGACTTCGAGCGCCCTTTCCAGCGCGCGGACGGCGAGATCGATTCGGGCGGTCCTCTTGTGGCACCAGCCGAGGGCAAGCCAGACGTGTACGTTGTCCGGATCGGCCTTGGCGGCCCGTCGCAACGGGCGGAGCGCTTCGTCATGGCGGTCGAGCTCGCGGAGCGCTTCGCCCCGCAGGTACAGCGAGTGGGGGCTCAAGTCGGCCGCCTTGCCCAGCCGACCGAGGGCGTCCAACGCGTGTTCCGCCATGCCGAGCTCGAGGTAGCCCTCGGCCTGGCGTTCGATGTGCCTCAAACGGATTTGATCTCGAGCCCTCAACGTTACATCGCTCCCCGAATACCGACGTCCCTGGCCAACGAAAGACATCCACGTTGCGGTGAGGCCCTCTCGAC
>Ga0307379_10011716_pt1 | contig 11480 bp, 9 predicted proteins | sample UN2MG_FD_202237 | JGI IMG/M metagenome (GOLD analysis project Ga0307379, IMG submission 202237) | Soil microbial communities from Risofladan, Vaasa, Finland - UN-2 | ecosystem: Environmental > Terrestrial > Soil > Coastal area > Acid sulfate soil | place: Finland: Risofladan, Vaasa | collected... | reverse complement strand
CGACTGATGGCATACCGTCCGATGTCGCTGTTCTTTATCAGCGGCCGCAGCACCTCAGGCTCCAGCCCGTGCTCCTCGGCGTAACTAGCCGCGACTACAAACGCTTGATTGAGGCCGCTTTCAGGCCCCTGCACGATCGAGCAGAATTCGCCAAGCGGCACCGCGTTGCTTTCCACCCGCTGCCGCCAGCGGCGTTCCTCGTTGGATATGATGATCCACGGCGCTGCCGAGAGCTCGTCCTGCCGAAACTCGAATCCCGCCTCGCCCGCCGGCTCGAACGCCGCCAGCCAGCCCGGCTGGGGATGGTCCCTGCGGAGTACCGTGATCATGCAGTGAATCATCACGCCGGGAAAAAGGTCCTGATGCGAGCAATCGATCAGCCGGTCGATTGTCGCGTTGTCGATGATGAACTTCCGCAGCCCGGCCGCGTGCGAGGCCTGCATGAAATACGCCGACGACAGCAGCCCAAGCAGGCCGCCCGGCTTCAGCAGCTTGAGCGCCTGCTCGAAAAAGCAGTAATGGAGGTCGCCGTGGCCGGCGTATGATTCAAAGGTGTTCTGAAGGTATCGCTTTGTGTCGGCGGCGAGGCCGGTGGCTGCGTTGTATGGTGGATTCCCCACGATCACGTCAAAATTGCCGGCCCCAGCGAGGCGCTGCCAGTCGAGCTCAAGCGAATCGGCAACGATTATCCGCGGCTCGCCAAGCTTCTCCACCCTGAACGACAGGCGTGCTATCTCGGCTGCCTCAGGCGACACCTCGGCTCCGAGCACCTGCGCGGCCGCCAGGCTCAGCGCCTCGGCACGCTCGATGCCGTGAGCGGCATAGAACTGCACGAATAGCCGGGCGGCCTCGCGAAGGAATGCGCCCGAGCCGCAGGCAAGATCGAGTACGCGCAGCTCAGACGCCTGCCGCACATTCGCCGCCTCGGCCAGTTTGCGGCCTAGCGTCTCGGCTACGATGCGCTTCACCACGGAATCGGGCGTATAGTACGCGCCGCTCTTCTTGCGGGAGGCGTTGCGGCGGATGCGCGGCCGATCGCCGGAGCGGTCGATCGTGGATGAAAGATAATCGAGGTGCGCCTGCCCCAAAAAGTCGTATGGCAGCTCCATCTGGGCAAGCCTGCCCGCAAGCTGCTCGTGCAGAGCATCGCTCAGCAGGCTGCCGTAAGGCATAATGTGCCCCGCGCGGGCGGCTAGCAGAGCGATGATCTCCTTTTGTGCTCCAATCGAAAGCTGGTCGGCAGGTACGCGCGGATTCAACTCGGCCGCAATCGCAGTGCGCGCGGACGAAAGGAACGAACGGAAAATCCGTTGGTCAAGGTTTGAAGGATTTGAGCGCACCTGATCTCAGCTTTTCCGTTAGTTTGTCATAAACGATCTTGGGCACCAGCGCGCTCACATCCGCGCCGAGTGCCGCCACTTCCTTGATCCTGTGCGAGCTGAGGAACGACCTCTCGACGCTCGTCATCAGGAACACGGTTTCCACTTCGCTCCAAAACACGCGGTTGGTGAGCGCCATCTGGAATTCGTTTTCGAAGTCGGACATCGTGCGCATGCCGCGGAGGATGATCCGCGCGCCCACGCTGCGCACGTAATCCACCGTCATGCCCGAGAAGGTGTCGACGCGAACGTTCGGCATGCCGGCCGCGAGCTGCTCGATGATCTCCTTGCGTTCCTCGACGCTGAACAGCGGGTGCTTGGCGGGATTGATGGCAACAGCCACGATCAGCTCGTCAAAGATTTTCGCGCCGCGCTCGATGATATCGGTGTGGCCATAGGTGATGGGGTCGAACGTTCCCGGGAATACTGCCTTTTTCATTCGCGTGTCCTCTCATTCCGTGTCGTCGCGTGCTTCCGACAGTTTCCTCACGAATGACGACGCCTTGGGCGGCATTCTGAGGGCCTTCGGCGAGATGTTGACCGTGACGGTCGTTTCATCCTTGCGGTTGTCGTTTCTGAACACGATCGACAGATCGAAGTCTTGAAAATCCCGCGTGAGCGTCACGCGTTCCTCGAGGGATTTGCCGGTGTCCCAGTTGCGGTCGTATGAAAAAGAAGCCGTCCATTTCGGCGTCAGCAGATACGCCACCGAATAGCGGCCGTAGCTGTCGATGTCCCGCTCGTAGGTGTGGCCGATGGTAGCCGACCAGCGGTCCGAGAGGTCGATGCTCGATCCGAGGTTGTAAAAAGCCAGGCCCTTGTCTCGCTGCGAAAAATCGAGGTCGGCGTTCATGAAAATGAGCAGACCCTCCATCGGCCGCAAGCGAGCACCGGCGCGAAGCGGCGAGAAGCTCTCGCCGTCGTAGTCGCGGTCGCTGTGCGGGTAATGATCGGCCTCCAGGTCGAGGTCGAGAACGTCTACAATGCGGCCGTTGCGGCGCGTTTGAAACTGGTTGCGAAGCCGCATGGCAATTCTGTCTTCCTGCTTTGCCGCGTCCCGCTCGTCCAGTTGGATCAGTTCGTGCCGGTCCACACCCCACGTTTCGGTCCTGGCGATGTAGGCGACGTCGGGCGTGATGATGTGCCGCAGGCCGTCGATGTTCAGGAAAGTGCTGTCGACGTCATAGAAGCGGTGCAGGCTCGTAGACGTTCTGATGCCGTAGAATAGCTGGTTGCGCCATATGCTCTCGTCCTTGTCGAGCGTCTTGTCGTAAAACGTGTTGCGCACCCCGGCAAACGGCTCGACCTTCAGGCGGTTGAGCGCGAAGGGCATGGAAATCTCCTGGATCGAATCGATCCTGAAGACGGTGCGGTCGTCGCCGCGATACTCGTCGAGCGCGATCGGCGGGAGGTCTTGGAAGGCGTTGCGTTCATATCGCCTCGCGAGGTAGGTGTCGTCGGTGTCGTCGGGCCGTCGCCTGATTTCCGACAGCCTCCGGCGCAGGAAGCCGAACTGTGTGTCGGACGTCCACAGCAAGCCTGCAAACAGCGGCTGCGAGAAGCCGCGCAGCCCCGCCAGCGGCAGGTGCTCGGTCTCGTCGAGGTAATCGTTCAGACGTATCTTGCCTTCCATGTATGCGGCCCAGTTTTCGTGCGAATACTTCAGGTAGGCGCGCCCCTCCGGCGTCTTTTCGTTGTAATACTCGTTCTCGAAGAACTCCCTTTGGAAACCGGCATCGCTATACTTTTGCAGCTCGACGTCTACCTCCCATCCTTCGGGCGAGTCCATCGAGTGTATCCATCGATAGCGATGGCGGTAAGTGGTGCCCAGCTCCTGCTCGTCGGTATCGCGGCCCAGATCGTGCGGGAGCGTGTAGAACTCGGCCAGGCCGCGCGCGATCAACGGGTCGTGGTAATCGAGCTGAAGCCCGTATGCGGGGCCCCGTTTCGAGAAATAGCCGAGCTTGAGAGTGCCGCGCGAGTTGAGCGGGAGCGGCAGGTCTACAGACGTATCGAGCGTGGTATAAAAGCCTCTGCTCGACGACGAGCCGATGCTGCCTGTGAAAGACGGCCGCCCCTCCGGCAGGATCATGTGCGGCAGGTACAGCGGCATGGGCACGCCCCACATGCTAAACGTTACGTGCTTGACGATGATGTCGTTGTTCTTCTTGATCACGATCTCGCGCACGCGGAGGTACTGGTGTGGGATATCATAATCGCATGTGGTCACTCGAGCATCCTTGGCGATCACCGTGCCGTCTGATATCCGCATGCCCAGCGGCGTTTGCACGTACCACGCGAGCGGCTTCGTCTTGTCGAGGCTGCGCACCGCGAAATCCTCGAACACCGCCTCCTGGGTTGTCCAGTTGATGAACGCCCGTTCGCAGCGGTATTCGTAGGCGGGGGTGATGACGCGCACGTTGCCCTCAACATATATCTCGTTGCGCACGGGCCAGCCGAGCGCGCGGTCGGCAGTCAGAACGGTGTCGCCGTAGGTGACGCGCACGTTTCCGACGGCCGCGAATGAAGTCTGGTCCAGCGTCATCTCCATCCAGCCGGCCGGATCGGTAGCAATTACCATTTTGTCCTGCTGCAGGAGTGCTTCGGAAGCGTCGGGCGCGGCTTGGGCATGGGCAGGCCCGGCAGAGCCCGCAAGAGCGGCAGCAAGCAGTATTAACGTGGCGATCCGGTGCATTGCGCTTTCGCTATAGACCTGAGTTGGCTATTCCGGTTTTCCTGAAATTATAGCGGCGCGGGCGGGCAAATCAACGGGAAACCAGAGGCTCGCGGAATGCGGCGGCGGCGTTGCGTATTCTCAGTATTCGTCGTGCATTGCCGCCAATTGCGCGGCCGTGAATACAGGCCCATCCTTGCAAACGTAAAGGCTGCCGATGTTGCACCGGCCGCACTTGCCCAGGCCGCACTTCATCCGGTTTTCGAGCGTGGTGTATACCTGCTCGGGCGTAAAGCCCAGCTCGTGCAGAGCGAAGAGTGTGAACTTGATCATGATAGGAGGGCCGCACGCCACGGCGGCTGCATTGCCGCCGGCAGGCGATAGCTCCTTGAGCAGCGACGGCACCAGCCCCACGCGGCCGCGCCAATCGGGTGTCTCGCCGCCCGGGTCAACAGTAACGACCAGCCGCACGTCGCTGCGCTCTGCCCATTGCTCGAGCTCGCGCCTGTAAATGAGATCGCCGACGGTCCTTGCACCGTAGATGATCGTTACGCTTTCATACCGGTGGCGGAGGTCGAGTACATTCCATATGGCGCACCGCACCGGCGCAAGCCCGATCCCGCCGGCGATGAACAACACGTCTCTGGCTTGCCACGTGTCGACCGGAAATGCATTGCCGTACGGCCCGCGAAACCCGATGACGTCGCCCGGCTCGGCGTTGGTGAGCGCGGCCGTTACGCGGCCGCTCTTGCGCACGGTGCATTCGATGTAGCCGCGGCGCGTGGGCGGCGATGCAATGCACAGCGTGCACTCGCCCTCGCCGAAGAACGAGAACTCGCCGAACTGGCCGGCGCGAAAGCTGAACGCGTCGCGTTCGCGGGCATCGCAGAATTCCAGCCGCAGCGTCCTGACGTCCGCCGACTCCTCGGTCACCGCCGTCACGGTCATCAGACTAGGCTTGTAGATGTTGGTCGTCATCGGCCTGTGCGCTCTCGATTGCCTTCAGTTGGTCGCGAATGTCCATCTGCACGGGACACGATCGAACGCAGCGGCCGCAGCCCGTGCACAGCCGCGAGCCGAAGCGTTCGGGGTAATACAGGAACTTGTGCATCATCCGCTGCCGCCATCGAGATGCGCGATCTGGTCGCGGGTTGTGGCCCGACGCGTGCAGGGTGAACTGAGCAAACTGGCAACTGTCCCAGTTCTTGCGTCGCAGTCCTGCGCGCCGCCCGTCGCGGTAGCGGCCATGCTCGTCTGTGATATCGAAGCAATGGCAGGTGGGGCAGAGGAACGTGCAGCAGCCGCAGCCCACGCACTTCAACGACGCCGCCTGCCAGAAATCATCGTAGAAGTGCCCGCGCAGCCAATTCGCTATCCTGTCGAGGTTCAGCGGCTTGGGCAGCTTCTCCAAAACTGCCTTGCAGACCGACGCGGGCGCGGCGCTCTGCGTAAACAGCTTCTCGTGCTGCTTGACGAGCTCGGCCCCTCGCTCGGTGCAAGGCTCGGCGTTGTAGCAGCCCGATTCACCCGGCACGAGCAGCAGATCGCTGCCTTGCTTTGAATCGGGCCCCAGGCCAATCGCCGTGCAGAAACAGCAGTCGTCGCAGTCCGTGCATGCGATGCTGATCACGACGGTAGCGGAGCGGCGGTTCAGGTAGAAGCGGTCTTCGCAGTCCCACGAAAACAGCTTGTCGAGAATCGGCAGCGAAGCCGCATCGCAGGGCCGGCTTCCTATGATTACGGTCTTGCGCGGCTCGGGCGGCTCTTCGCATTCCAGCTTCACGTTGCTCTGTTCGAGCGAATAGCTCAGGATCGGTTCGGTGGCCGGAAAAAGGAATTGCTTGATGGACGACCGCGTGTTAACCTGCGAGAAGTCTGCCTCATCGAGAGCGACGATCTCGGCAAATTCGGTGAATGCTGTGCGGCTCACCGGCGCGACGACGCGCATGCCCGATCTGCGAAGGCTATCGACAAGCGCGGCAAGATTGTCTTTGGATATTTTTATCGCCACGGCTCACTCGAAGAAATCGTTTGGGTCGCTTGGGCTGTAGCCTGCAAAAAGCTGCTCGCCGCTGAACGCGTAGCCGGCAGCGTGGCCGCCGAAGCTGTCGCGCACGTCCTTCGCGAGCTTGCGATTCAGCTTCATCAGCGGAATTCCAGCGGGGCACGCGCGCTCGCATTCGCCGCATCCCACGCAACGGCCGGCCAGGTGGAAGGCCCGCGTGATGTTCCACGCGAGATTGCCGCGCCCGTGGGCGCTCGTCTCGATCCATTGCGGCCTGTTTTTGTCGGCCACGCAACGCGAGCAGTAGCACAGCGGGCAAACCTGCCTGCACGCGTAGCAGCGAATGCACCGGCTGAACTGCTGCTGCCAGTAATGCCACCGCTCGCCGTCCTTCTGCTCTTCCAGCGCGGCCACGTCCTTCAGCGCGTCATCCGCAAGCTCCGCCGGCGGCACGTTTTTCACCAGGTAATCAAGCAACTCCTCGCGCGTGCGTTGCGCCAGCAGCGTGCATTCGCCCGCGGGGGTAACATCCACAGCGATGAACTTGACGTCGTCGGGACGCACCTGGTTTTCCTGCATCAGAACAAACGCGGCCCGGACGTCGGCAGGCTTCGCCACCATTGCCACGGTGCCGAGCTTTCGGATTTCAGGCCGCGTGAGATAGGCGGCGAGGTTGTTGCAGCAGGCCGCGTGGAAGACCAGCCTGTCGGCGTCTTCGGCGCGGGTAATCACAATCGGCGTGGCCTTGCCGGGCACCGATGCATCGGCATAACCGATTATGCAGGCGGCCTCGCCGGTGGTCAGCAGTTCGCGCGCTCGTTGCCGCAGTTGATCGATCATCGTTCGGCCTCGCCTTCCGCGATCTCGTTCAGCCTTTGATATCGCGTGAACGGCCCGAGCTTTCGGGCTTTCTCGGTCACTTCATTCACGAGGCTCGCCCATTTCGCACCCTCGGCGGCCGACACCCACGCAAAGGTCACGCGGTCGGGTTCGATACCGGCAAACTCGAGCAGCTTGCGGAAAACCGTCCATCGCCGCCGCGCGTGATAGTTTCCGGCGGTGTAATGGCAATCGCCCGGATGACAGCCCGAAACCAGCACGGCATCGGCCCCGCGTTCAAACGCCTTGATGATGAAATGAAAATCGATTCTGCCCGTGCAGGGCAGCTTGATCACGCGCACGTTCGACGCATACTGGAGCCTGCTGGTGCCCGCGAGATCCGCACCGGCATACGTGCACCACGTGCAAACGAATGCCGCTATTTTGGGTTCAAACTCGGCCATCGCCACCTCACAATGCATCGATCTGCGCGAAAACCTGCTCGTCGGTAAAGCCGCAAAGCTCGATGCTTCCCGACCTGCACGCGGCCACGCACGTGCCGCAGCCCTGGCACACGCCTTCGTTCACGCGGGCCACGCTCTTCACTGTGTTGCCTGCCTTGTCGGTGATGTCTTCAACCTCAATCGCGCCGGCGGGGCAGGCGGCCTTGCATGCGAAGCAGCCGGTGCACGTCGAGTATTGCGGCGGCGCGGTGCGATTCACGCGCGCCACGAGCGGCTCGCGCTGCAGCTCGTCTGACGAGAACAGCACGAGCACCTTTCCGGCGGCGGCGCTGGCCTGCGCCACGCTGTCGGGAATATCCTTGGGCCCTTGGCACGCGCCCGCGAGAAACACGCCCGCCGTGGCCGACTCCACCGGCCGGAGCTTCGGGTGCGCCTCGGTGAGCCAGCAGTCCTTATCATACGCCGCGCGAAACTTGCGCGCCAATTCATCGGCGTCGTGCCGGGCGGTCATCGCCGTCGCCAGCACCACCATGTCGGCCATTACTTCCACCTGCTCGCCGGACAGCGTATCGGCGCCTTGCACCAGCAGTTTGCCGCCTTCGCGCGTGATCTTGGAAACGCGACCGCGTATGTAGCAGGCGTCGTCGTCTTCGATGGCTCGCCGCACGAATTCATCGAAGCCCTTCCCGGGCGAGCGCACATCCATATAGAAAACTATCGCTCGGCCGGCGTGCACCTTGTGGCGGTAGAGCATCGCGTGCTTGGCGGTATACATGCAGCACACCTTCGAGCAGTAGGTAAAGCCCTTCGCGTTGTCGCGCGAGCCCACGCATTTCACGAAAACCACCGTTTGCGGCTCGAGTCCGTCGGACGGGCGCAGAATCCTGCCCTGCGTGGGGCCGGACGCGCTAGCCAGCCGCTCGAACTGCATGCCGTTGATGACGTCGGGATAATCGTCGTAGCCGTATTCGCCGCAGCCCGCGTACCTGTCGCCGGGGCGTGGCCGGCCCCCGGTGTAAAGTTCATAGCCTGTGGCGATCACCACCGCGCCGACCTTCTCGGTGATGATCACGTCCTCTTGTGAAAAGTCGATTGCCTTCCTGGGCGCGATGGGGCAGGCGTCGGCGCATTTGCCGCACACGCTGCAATCTTGCACCGGGATGCCTTTCTTCTGCGCGGCCTGAAACCGCAGGCACTTCGCGCGGTCGATCACCGGCTTGTGCGGCACAGCCTGCGGGAACGGGATGTAAACGGCGCCGCGCTTGCCGAGGCCGCGGTCGAATTCGTTGCCGATCCTGCCCGCCAGCGGGCACGCCAGCGTACACGCACCGCAGCCCGTGCACAGGCCGAGATCGACCGATTTGGCCTTGTTCCTGATCTTGACTTCGAAGTTTCCGATGAACCCGGTGAGCGATTCGATCTCGGAATAGACGTGCAGCGTGATATTCGGATGCGAGGCCGCCTCCACCATTCGAGGCGTGAGGATGCATTGGCTGCAATCGAGCGTGGGGAAGGTTTCGGAAAGCTGCGCCATATGCCCGCCGATCGACGGCTCGCGCTCGACCAGTATTACGCGGTGGCCGGCGTTGGCGATATCGAGCGCCGCCTGTATGCCGGCGATGCCGCCGCCGACGACCAGGGCGGTTTTGTTTACGGGCACCTTGATCGGGCACAGCGATTCGTTGCGGGCCACCTTGTGCACCATCATGCGAATGAGGTCCACGGCCTTGCGCGTGGCCTGCTCGCGGTCTGCGTGCACCCACGAGCACTGCTCGCGGATGTTGGCCATTTCGCAGCGGAAGGGATTCAGCCCCGCCTCGGCCGCCGCACGGCGAAACGTGGTTTCGTGCATTCGCGGCGAGCACGACGCCACCACCACGCCGCTCAGGCGATGCTCCCTGATCGCGTCCTTTATCAGCGACTGCCCGGGATCGGAGCACAGGTATTCATAATCCACCGAATGCACCACGCCCGGCATCGACGCCGCCTCGCGTGCCACGCGGGGGCAATCGACGGTGGCGGCTATGTTCTCACCGCAATGGCAGATGAAGACGCCGATCCGGGACATCAGGCACCTCGCTCGGGCATTGAAACGAAATGAAGGCCAAGCCCCAGCTTCTTTCGGTCGATGCCGAGGGCAAGGCCCGCCAACTGCGAAAGGTAGACGATCGGCAAACCCAGCGAAATACCGTACCTCTTCTCGATGGCTGCCTGGCGCATGTCCAGGTTCACCTGGCACATCGGGCAGGCCACGGCTATCACCTCCGCGCCGGCGGCCTTTGCATTTTCCAGTATCTTGCGGCTCAGCCGCAGCACGGCCTCTGGATGGCTCTGGGTGAAACCGCCGCCGCAGCAATCGGTCTTGCAGGAGAATTCCACCGGCTCGCCTTTCAATGCTCGCACCACATTCTCCATCGACGTGGGATGCTCGGCGTCGTCAAACTGCACGACCTTTGGCGGCCTCGTGAGCAGGCATCCGTAATAACATGCTGCCTTCAGGCCGCGCAGCCCCTCGCCGATGCGGCTGCTGATGGCATCGAGCGAGTCGGTGCAATATTGAATGTAGTTGATTGCGCGCACGCCGCCGCCGAAAGACATCTCGATAGTCTGCTCGGCCTCGGATCTCACCTGCGGATTGGCGGCCACTTCGGCCGCGGCCGATAGCAGTTGCTTCGAGCAAAGCGGGCATGGTGTGAGCACCGTTTTCAGGTTTTGCTGCCGGGCAAGGGCGAGGTTGCGCAGCGAAAGACAAGCCGCGAGTTTCCGATTCGTGGAATGCCCGGCCGACGCGCCGCAGCAGTTCCAATCCTCGATCTCGCGCAGCTCCTGGCCGAGCTCCGCCGCAACCGCGCGAACCGATATGTCGTATTCCTTCGATGTGCCGTGGAGCGCGCAACCGGGATAGTAGCCCAGCGTGCAGGTTGATCTCGGCGTTTGGTTTGGCAAGGTCATCTCTCCCGGCACCGGTCGAAAATCCTCCTGATCGCGGCCTTGCCACTGATCGAGCGGGGCAGCGGGTTGATCTTGCCGCGAAGCGCCATCCAGACCGCATTCCACGCATCCTGAAAGAAATGCAGGCTGCGCAGCTTGTATTCGGCAATAAACTCCGGCTCGTGCGTGCGGCCGTGGCGTCTGATGCTGTTGAGAAAAGAACGGTGGAAGTCGATGATGTCGTGCGCTTCGGGGCACGCCATTTTCGCTTCGAGAGACATCTGGCGCAGCACATCCATCGTGCGGGCGAGGTCGAAATCCTTCGGACAGCGAGTGCTGCACGTTTCGCAGCTCGCACACACCCATATGGATTTGCAGCGCAGGGCTTTCTCGCGCATGCCGAGCTGCACGGCGTGCACCACCTGGTTCGGCGAAAGGTCCATGTCCCATGCCATGGGGCAGCCGGCGGTGCATTTGCCGCACTGGTAGCAAAGGGCCGCCTTCTGGCCAAGGCTTGCTTCGACGGCCGCGCGAAATTCCGCCGCCGTGGTATCGTGCAACGTGAGCATAATCGCGGGAACCCTGAGAATGAGATTTTCCTGCCGCTCTTCAGATTATAAATGGCGTTGCCGGCCAATTCAACCTTTTTGTCGAAACGATGGCACAGGTGTGCAACAGCGGCGGCTCACCATACCAGGGCGATGCATGGATGATTGCGGAGGGTGGGGCTTCGGCTGGCGTTGCGGCGGCATTCCTCGATGGTTCTGCCGTCGGTTACGCCGCGGATCACGAAATCGAGCCACACGAGCATTCCGATCCGATCGCAGGCGGTATAGAAGGCATCGCTCTCGCATATCCCGCCGCCGGATACACGCAACGTGTTGGCGTCGATTGCAGCGATCCGTTCTGCATATTCCTCGAATGTGGCGTGCTCGATCGTGTCCAGCGGCGGATTCCAGTCGGCCCAGCGGCAGGCCATCTCCCTGCCGTTGATGTTGATGATGGGGGCGTGGAAGCCGTCGGGGTCTGGCGGGCGGACGATTTCGATGGCGCGGATGCCGACCGTTTGCCGGCTCTCACCGAGCAGCTTGCCGGCCGCGAAGAGCCGCGCGGCAAGCTGGTGCAGTTCGGGGCTTCCCAGCTCTCGCGGCCACCATAGGCTCACGCGCTCGATCTCCATGTGGGCCGATGCCTCGCCGTCGGCCACG
>Ga0307379_10011713_pt1 | contig 11482 bp, 15 predicted proteins | sample UN2MG_FD_202237 | JGI IMG/M metagenome (GOLD analysis project Ga0307379, IMG submission 202237) | Soil microbial communities from Risofladan, Vaasa, Finland - UN-2 | ecosystem: Environmental > Terrestrial > Soil > Coastal area > Acid sulfate soil | place: Finland: Risofladan, Vaasa | collected... | reverse complement strand
ATTGGAACCAGGACTCATACCATGTAATGGGGTTTCTGATAAAACAGAATTTCTTAATCGGATTAATATTTGGGTATTTACTCTTTATAATTTCTGGCGTATCGTGTTTTTCAGGTAATGCCCTATTAATTAAATTATTTATCTTCAATACTTCTGTAATCCAATTACCGCCGGTTTTTGGTATATGTATAAACATCATATTATTATTTAACAATAGCGCCATTTTTACTCCCTGTAATAATTTTTAATTTCCCATTAGTTCTTATTGCAATATTTTTTCCTAAACTTAAAACTAATTCCATCATACTTTCTCGTGCTCTTTTTAATAAATGGTGATGCACTCCAAGATATAAAACAATATCATAATATTTATCCAACACATCACTATTACATTTTCTAAATTTTTTAAAATTATTAAAATCGCATACTCTAAATTCGATATAATGACGCGGTTTTAGGGTATCCAGGTAAAGTCAAATTTCTGTTTTTCGACCACATATTTTCATTTTTATATAAAATTCTATTCCTCTTATAAAAATTCAAATCAGGCTTAACTTCATAAATCTTATTTTTATAAAAATGTCTGTGAGTCTTAGGGATATTTTTATAATAAACACAATGAGAGCTTTTTACTAATATATCAGTGATAATTATAGGCAAATCAAAGTTATTATATATTAATTCAAATAAAAATTTATGGTCAGAGTGCCCGTATTCTCCCATAGGGTTATGCGTAAATATTAAATCCGGTTTATTTTCACTTACAATAAATTTCAATTTATCAAATATTTTATTATACACGACCTGCTGTTTGCATTCCAATTGAAAACTAAATCTATTTTTAAAGTCTGTGCTTCCTAAAAAATTTATACTTTCGTTCTCGCATACTTTATTAATCACCTCAATAGCCTCTTTTGCAATTACATATAGAATATGATTTATAGACTTGTTTTGCAAAACAGGCCAACCAAAAAGAATACAATCTTCTCTATGCGCGAAAACAGATAATATTTTTTTATTAGATATTTCCATTTTTATGAAACGCAGCTAAGGTTAATTTACCGTCTTTACTCTTTTTGTAATCATCATAATCTATCAAAGCCATGCTATACTTTAAAGCCATTTCTTCATAGAATTTTCTGCCCGCATAATGTGTTTTACTCCATTTACTGTTCCGGGCCGGTAAACAATGGAAAATTTTGCCGCCATCCTTGCAAAATCTATAAATGTTATCGTAACCGACATTATACTTGTCTATGCTATTTGTTACGGTTATGTTGGTAACTATATCAAAGAAATTATCATAATAGACTATCGGTAAAGACAAGTCTATACCCATTGTGCCGTCTAATCCGTTTAAATCTATAGAAAAATGATAACACCCAAGATTACTCCAAAATTCTTTTCCTGTTTTAATAATAGTAGATAAATCTTCTTTTATTATCTGATTACCCAGTTCCATCATTATCATTTTATTGAATGACGGAACATTCTTTTTAATGAAATCAAATTTTACTTTATCAATACCCATTATTTAAAATTCCCGTATCCGTTGAATAATTTAATAGGCCGTTTTTTTAATTCCAATACCAATTTATTATGCCGGTCTATTGATACCCCTATGCGCTGCCAGTGAAATTGACAGAATAACGTATTGATATAATCAATAGTTCCATCGGCAATCATTTTTTCAAGAATATCATACTCCGCACCCTCGATATTCATTTTAATAATGATATTATCTTCTTTTTGGAAATTGTCTTTAATCCATTTTGAAAAATCAATGCAGGGTATTTTCTGTGGGTGTTCCTTATCAAGATTGCCTGTCCGCTTTTCTTTATAAACGGATGAACCTTGAACTACTGAGGGGCTTTTTTTGCTTATATAAAAATTTAACTCGCCATCATATATCCAGGCCGCACTACGGATAAGTTTAGTGTCGGAACCATAGTCAATATTTCGCACGTGTGAATTGCATTCAAAGGCATACATCTTACATCCAGCTTTATACATACTACTCTTTCTAAACCTTCTGACATATAACCCTCTAAATGCTCCAAGATCAATATATACATTCATTACAATCCCTTCGCTGCGTTACCAAATTCCTTATATATCGGAGCCGTATCAAGCCCCAATTCTCTAAAACCGATAAGATAATTATTGATTCTATCGTGCAATTTTAAAGGATAAGGAATTTTCGAGCCTTCGCAATGAAATAAGTGCATCCATACCATTTTTGGATGACAATAAACTTTCCTTCCTGCCTTGCGATACTTTTCCTGTATATATCCGGACTCTCCACCAAATCCGCGAAAACCAGGATTAAAACCTAACCATGAATCCCTGCGGCAAGCGAAAAAACCCGCGCCCATTGCCCATATCTCAACGGGCTCTTTGGGTAACTCCATTACCGCTTTACTCCAAATGCCCCACATATGCCCACGCCATACATTTTCCCAGGCAAGGGAATATTTAGCACAACCGGAATACATTAACGGGCCTTGATAAAAATTATCTCCCTCTATTTCAACATCAAGCGCCCCTGTTTTCATTAAAATATGCGAATCCATACAAAGCACAAATTCACCCTTCGCAACTTCAAATACCCTATTTTTCGCCGCGCTCACGCCCTGTACGTCTGTATGCAGTTCATACCTCACAACATCCCTGCCGTTATTTTTAATCCATTTAGCGAGAGCCTTATCGCCGAAATTATCCACGACTACAATCTCAGTATCCTTTAAATCGTGGTGCATCCGCAGGCTCTGAACCGTAAAAAACACCTCGGTGAAGTTGTTATAACTCGGCATGCCAATCGTCCACTTCATTGCGTCACCGCCCTTTCTAATCTTTTCTGTCGTTTTGGTCTCCCGCGTTTCTTTTTTTCCGCAATTTTGAAGTTAAACACTTTCCCGCTTATCGGTTCATTGCCAATAATACCATAGTATATCATGCGGTCAATTTTCATTCTGTTTTCAACCTCTACGGTATCATTCGGGAAATATTCTTTCCTGTCACTATCAACGAACCTTTTTTTTATTTTAAATGCTGGCATAAAACCCCTTATGCTTGAATTACGGTTGTGGTTGAAGTCGTTGGCGCGGCTGTCGTTGTCGGAACAGGTGAGGTCCTCCAAAGCCTGATTAAGTATAATTTATCCTTCTTGAAGATCCACTCATGATCCATCCACCGGTCGGCTGTTAATCTGTTACCCTCAACAAATCTGTATTGGTCAATCCTGACAGCATCACCCAGAACAGCTATTCCGCCCTCTTTTATAATTACATTGGTGGTTCCTGGATAAGTCGGGAGAATCGCCGATTCCGCCGCTGTCCAAATAAATCTCTCTTTTTCCGCCCATGTTAAACGACAATCCGCCTCTGCGTCAATAGGATATTCATTCGGTGCAACCGTTGTGGTAGGCTCTGCCGTTGTCGTTGTAGCCGTTGTAGTCGTTACCGTAGTCGTTGAGGTTGTGGTTGTATTCGTGGTTGTTGTAGGTGCCGGTGTCGTGGTAGTTGATATTATAGACGGTCTCCGCCTATTGTGCATATCAACAGGCAATCCGCCCGTATAAGATGTGATATCTTCCCAAATCTCAGCACAGGCCGAACCATCGGAAATCCATAAATCTACAAATTTAAGGTGCATGTACCTGTCTGCCGGTGTCTGTATTAGAATATCCCAGGGAGTGCCATAAATAAGCGTATCCAATGCCATGTGAGACGAAAAGGTGTGCCCCATGTGAATGGCACCCATATTATTGGTGACTACCCGCCCCGCGTCTGTCGCATAATCGGTATTATAATCGACATTTTCGTTCATTACCCTTAAAGTGCCATGTTTCATAGCAATCTCCTATTTATATGAAAAGGTATAATTATTTTCTAAGTAAGGGGAAGGCTCTTGCGAGCCCTCCTTGAAAACCCTATGCAAGTGTTAAATATGCACCCGTATCGATTGAGACATAATGAAATATCCAACCGACTGTGATTGTCTGCGCTCCGGACAATGTAAATTCAATCTGTCCGGCAGGAACAATTGAATCCCTGTTTTGTCCCTGTGCCGCACCCGCACTGACTCCAAACATAGCCGTCCCGATAGTACCGTCAATAGTAAGCAATGTATTCACTTCAAGCCCTGCTGCCGCCAAAACCCCACATATATTGCTGGTAGTCCCGACTGTGGGATTGGATTGTAAATGAATATTAGTTGCTCCCGATGCCCCAACCGTTATTATTCCCTGAACATTTCTGATAGCAACACGCCCGCCAATAACATTATATATTGGCGTAGAGCTTGCGCCGGTGAATATCGCGGCAGGCCGGATTAACGGAATACCATACATTGCCTGTTGGAGTGCTTCTAAAGTAAGCAAAGTCGCTTTAGCCATAATTTATCTCCTTGAATTTTAAAGTTCTTTTATATAGGGGGGATTTTCTCCCCCCTTACTATTATCAATTAGACAATAGCCGAAACAGGAACCTGTTGTTTGTATCTTTGTCTCGGAAGAATCACCAGAATGGCACGATTAACAGTAGTTGCATCAACACTCACAATATGCAATCGCACAAAATGATTCCCACGAGCCCCATTGACAATGGCGTTTGTTACTTCTGCCGGATCAACGGTAATTTCGTAAAGATCGTTTATCGCTGCTGTAGTTACAAATCCAGCCGCCGTTGCAACAGTTAAAGCACCCCACGTATTACCTGTACCAACCATACGCCGATACTGAAACGGAATCGCGGTTGTATTTCCAGGCCCGACAGTATCGCAAGCCTGAACCGTTACTGTCCCAGTTCCAACTGCACCGGCTCCCTTGATGAGAATAAATGTCACGCTATGTTGAAGCGAAACATTAATAACATCAGAATCACAGGCAATAGCCGCCAAATCAGCAGGCGGAAAACCTACGCACATATTAGCGTTTTCGCTAAAAATATAACCATCCATAAAACCTCTCCTTGTTTATTTTAAATATTCTGTTAATTACTAATTACACCCGCGCTGCAAGAAAGACATACGGACTCAGCGTTGCAGCAGAAGCGTCCGCCGGTGTTATCGGTGAAATCCATAACGGCTGACCGTCTACGCGCAATACAAAGCGCAAAACGGTTTCATCATTCAGGAATCTCACATGAATTGAACTGGCCTGATCTATCCCGCCCTTTTGTGCAAGTAAATACTGCGAAAGATCAAGAAAAGCAATGTCCCCAACCGTTCCCAGAGCGGAAGCATGCTCAATTACATTCACAGGTTTTCCGAAAAGGGTTCCGTAAGGGGCTGCCGATGCACCGTTCGCGGGCATGTAAACAGGTACTCCGCCAAAACCGACTGCCAGTGACATTGTGAAAAGCCAAGGTAAACAAGTTTGATTGATATACCACTCAGCTCTCGGCATTGAGCTTGCAACCATGCGGCTGTACATATTGACGATGTTCTCATAAACAACAGCACCGTTCGCCAGTGTTTGTCCGGCTTCTATAGGAACATTTATCGCTCCTGCGCTTCCCAGAATACCAACCGGCTGTCCGCCACCAGCGCCGCGATAAACAGCACTATCGAGCAACCATGAGAACTCTTCAGGAAACATTGACTGAACCAAACTCTGTAAGGCTGCCGCGTCCTGGATAAGCTCATCGGTTAAATAACAGAGAGCCGCGAGCTTTTTCAATTTGAGTTCAATCTTCCTGAATACAGGTTGTGCATGCTCTTTCAATCCACCTTCCTCCAGCCAGAATCCATTAAGCCCACCGAAACGGGCACCGGTAACTCTGGAAGTCTCAGCAATAGCGTTAAAATCTACTGCGTTTGAGTTTGAGCTTATAGTAATCTTTTTGCATTTCGGCGCAAGGCTCGCTAATTTGAATGTGGTTGTTATAAGCTCAGTTGCATGATCCGTAGTTACGAAAAATCCACCATCAGCAGGAACAAGTTCGCTCATTCCTGTAATAACACGCTTTTCAATAATAGCGCTTAAATCCTCTCCAAGAGGAATACTCCGGCGCTCGTCAGTCGATGGCTTTCCACCTTCCGGCTCGGTGGCTATTTCCGCATCAAGCTCCTGTTGACGAATTTCCCGATCAATCTCGACTTTTAATACGTCAACCTGTGTGTTTAACTCGCTCCAACGATCCCCCTCTGCGTCAGTCATTTTTTTGTCGGAACGCTTTTCGGCTTCGGAAGTTATTGATCGCATTTCGTCAATTAGCTTCTGCCTGTCAGCTTTCATCTTTTCAGTGTTCTTCATAAAAAACCTTTCTGTAAAATTGAAAAATATTTAAAAATCCTTTTCCAGCTCTTTTAATCTCTGATATTTTAATTTTAAATTATTAATAATAGCCTGTTTTTCTTCCTCAATCCTTTGTTCCGCCTCTTCGGTTGACCGCCTTTCCTCAGAATAATCCTCATAGTCATCTTTAACGGATCGCATATTTGCTTTTGAAGATGCGTATGCCGCAATATTCGATGGTGTAGGAGAAATTTCTATCAAGTCAACATCAATAAGCGTTCTAATTATTCTTTTATTATCTGATTCATCCCACTCATCTTTGATTTTTCTGAACCAAAAAGACATACCCCTAACATCACCCCTTTTAACTGATTCTGCCGCATCATTACCCCATGATGTATTTGGTAAATCAACCTCAAAATCAAGCCCTGAATCAGTTTCGGCAAGCCTTAAAGTACCGGCTCTCGTATTGCCTAATACTTTATCCATATTATGATTCCATACAGCAACAATTTCATCATTCTTAATTGTTCTTGTAAATGCTCCCTTTCTAACCTTCTCAAATACTCCCCCCAATTGAGGTATCACTTTTGAAAGTTTATCGAACTTAACAACGGTGCCATACATTGTATTTTTGTCATCAACCGTTCGTAGTTCGATTTTTTCAGCGTCAAAAATACTATTGGTTATTTTCATTCCGGCTCCTTTGTAGTGCCTATATCGACAGGTTCTTTTATTTTCGGCTCTTCGTTTATTTTACTTGCATCTTGCATGTTTAAAGGTATCATATAAATATTACCCTGCTCTCCAGGTAATGGGTTTGTATTTTCAATTTCCCTTATGTCATTCGCTGACATCCAGCCCCACTGGCGGGCTACAGAGTATGCGGTGAATCGCTCCGACTGTTTTCCCCTCAGCAAACCCTCTATTAAAAATTCGGCAAAATGTTCATCCTCACCAAAAAACAGTTTTTTATGTATTTCCTGTTCCCACTGGACAAGGTAAGGCCGTAATGTAAAGGTAACAAATCCTATTGTCATTTCCTCAATACCGGTTCCCCACGATGTACTCTTTTCAAGGTGTTGAATCATGTGTAAGGGTACGTTATATATCCTTGCTATTTCCTCAACGGAGAATTTACGGGTTTCAAGATACTGTGCATCTTCCGGTGGTAATCCTATACGCTCAAATTTCATGGCCTCTTCAAGAAGCATTAATCTATGCGCGCCGCCAAGGCCGGCGTATTTTGATAAATTTTCCCGTAAACTCTTTTCAGACCCTTCCTTTAACCGGCTCGGATGTGTTATAACTCCAGCCGGATTTGTGCCCTCTCCGAAGGTTTTTGCCCCAAATTCTAAAAGCGCCATTGACATTCCAATGGTTTCGCGATGTACCGCTATAGGCGACTTCCATTCATACTGACTTGATTGTAAAGATGGAAATACGATAACTTTATGATACGGTATTTTCTTTTTTCCGTCAGTGCCTAAATCAATTTCATAAAATAACCCGTCTTTTTTGGTTTTATTAATTTTAACTATCCAGGGCGGGATAGGCCACAACGCAACAGGCTGTCCGCGCTTAAATTCAATCTCCGCAATTCCCGCACCCCATAAATTTTGCTGAACACTCATTAAACTGATAAATTCAAATGAGGTTTGTAGTGGATTTGGCTCAGAATGCAATATTTTATACAAAATATGGTCTGTAGCACGCTCTTTTCCCCTCGGAACAAGCCTTTTATACGTAATTAAGGGCAAACTTGCCTGTGTCCATGCCAAAATTCGTATGCAGGCCCATACCGCCGTTACTGATAATGACAGGTTTTCCGTTACTACCGCCCCCGATTTAGTGGGGCCAGCGATTAAATCCGAAAATGACCAAGGGCTTTCACCGCTCAACCCGAATGGTAATGACCGTTTTTCAGTGATAAAATCAGTTAAAAACCCCATTATTTACCTTTTTTTGATGGTAAAAGTGCATAACAAAGCACGATTCCAGCCAAAATATAGGCCAAAGGCGCATAAATTGACCAAAATCCGTAAACAATAGATGAAACCCCGACAATAAACAGGAAGTCTAAAAGAATCTTTTTTAGGAAGGCTAAAATTTTCAAATTTCCCCTTAGTCCGGAAAGAAAAAAGGCCAGTACGTTGGTATGTCAACATACTGACCTTGTAATTTTCTTATTCATTGCAGGGAGCGACCCCACAACTACCGGATAGACAAAAAAGTCTATTTAAAATGTATAATACAATAAAATGTATTAAATTGCAACAACTTTTTTAAAATAAATAAAAAAGGCTACTATAAATTAATATAGCAACCTTTTTTCCACCGTTCTTTTTGTTAGGGTAAGGATTGTTATTTTTTACTTTTTCCTTTGTAATATTTACAAAATGGGCATTTGCTGTTTGGGTAATCCTCCCATTTACCGCCGCAATTCGGGCATACCCGATTTACAAATCTACCGCCGTGATTTGCACTTATACTACGCTTGAAATATAAATCTTTCTCATTCATACTTACCCCCAGGATCATCATTGATAATTACAGCATTTACATTGCCATTGGTACAATCACTAAAATATTCAACCCATTCCCGTAAGCCTTTTGAAATTTCCTTTGCTAAAGTATCGGTCATTATAATAACCCTCGCACCTTCCGGATTATCCCATTTGCTCCCTTGTCTCTTAGCCTTATCTAGGTCATCAGCTAATTTTAATAAGTCTATCATATAAAAATCACCCTCCCCGTTCCGTCTTTTTGTTTAACCATTGCCCGTACATGGGCGTTAATTGTCGCTGCTATCGGGTCTATATTTTCCTTGCTCTTTTTCTTATTCAGTATGATATTTTTATTCCTATCCACCTGGTCTGCAATAGCATTACCAACCGCCCACGTTAAAACAGGGTTTCCATCATGTATCACCCTTTTCAGATAAACCATATCCCGAAAATCCTTTGTGGGCTCTGATAATGTTTTTATCCCCTGGACAATTTCCACAACTTCATATCCCGAATCTATCAGGTCATTTCCTATCTGCAAAAACCCCCAGGGGTCTCCGCATATTTCCTCAATGTACCATCCGTTTTCTTTTGCTCTTTCAATAGCATAATCCCGAACCAGTCTATAATCAACTACCGGCCCCGGTGTCGCTGTTATCCATCCCCCCGCTATCCATCTATCATAAGGCACTTTTCCCATTTTCCTTCGCTGTGGCAAAGTGTCCTCTGGAAGAAATGAATGATTTAAGACATAATACTTATCATCAACGGGGAATTCAAATGTAACACTGGTTAAATCGATTTTTGCCGATAAATCAAATCCGATATAACATGACTTACCTTTTAAGTCGGGAATTTCTCCCTTACACACCGCCCATTTATTCATTGGCATATATGCGCAATCTCTCTCATTCACCCACACGTTCATACTCTTTGTGAGAAAATCCCGCATCTTATCAGGCTTATCAAGGGCAACCTGAAGCTCTGAACGTATAGAGGCCATCCCCTCTGCCGTTTTCGTGTTAATCGGATTGGCCTTTACCCATACCGATTCATCTTTTATATTGTCTATGAGTTCTCCTTCACCAATTTTCTGTCCGTCTATTTCTATCGGTTCCCCTGTTTCGTTTTTGTCCAATTCACATACGATTGCAAAGTATTGTTCATTCTCAATAGGGTTATCCGGATTAAGGATTTTAGAAACATAATCATACTCTGCGGTATAACAAGGATTGTTTAAATCAAATCCGGCAGTCGTAATAATCATAAGAATTGGCTGCACTCTCGTTTTCATGCCTGAAGTAAGCACATTATAATTTTCATCAGTCTCTTGCGCCTGATATTCGTCTAGGATGCCACACTGCGGATTGCTACCGTCACCCTTCTTTTTATCCTCTTCGCTCATTCGGATAAATGTACTATCACTTTTAATGTGCCTTATCACTCCATAAACTGTTCTGAATTTTTCTTTAAGTAATTCACCATCTATTTTTATTTTACACCGCCGAATTATTAAATCCGCTTCCTCCCAAACATATTTTGTCTGTTCTTTTTTAGTTGCAGCAACGAGAACTTCTGAACATGATTCCCCCATACAAGCCAGTTCATATAATCCTACTATAGCCAAGTCCTGCGACTTTGCATTTTTCCGCGCAACCTGATAATAAGAATACCTGAATCTACGGTATCCGGTTTCTCTATCTACCCATCCGTATATATTACCAAAGATAAATCTCTCAATAGGTTCCGGTATTTTGGGCTTGCCCGCTAACGGGCCTTTGGTATGACAGAACATTTCCATCCACAAGAAAAACCTCTCAGCCTTTTCCTCATCAAATTTATAGGGATAATCAGGGAGTGCTGACTTGTCCAAATCATTTAAAAACCGTAAACACGCCCACTTGTGCTTCTGGCAGGCAAGGATTTTGCCGGAAAGAATATCATTGCAGTAGTCTTTAATTTGTTTGAGGATCATTTTATCCTATCTTCCTTTATTTAATTTTCTTGAGGATTATTTTCATCACACCACATTTGTGTTTTAAAACATCTCGTTTTGTTCCTTTAAAATTACAGTTTACACAAATATATTTTCCTGTATATTTAAAATCAGGCGATGGTGTTGTATATATATTTTCACCTTCTTTTATTTTAATTGCTTTCAACTTATCTCCTTTTTAAATATTTCCAAACTGCTGTTCAATCTTGCTTGATTTATCAACCTTCGACTCCTGCTTCTTTCTCATGCCTTTAATCTTTGATACCGGATTGAGAAATAATCTATCTGACAAAGGAAGCATTAATTTTACCTGAGTATCTATGGCTTTTTGAATATCACAGACAAGAGCTAAAACAACAACCGCAGGTTCTTTCTCATTCTTTTTAATTATTTCTGCCTTTGCTTTTTCCAATCTTACCACCGTTGCATAACTCATGCAGTATTGTTCAATCGCTCCACTATCCGAATCAGAAATAAAATCTATGTCATATTCCAAGTAAGTTTTAATAAGCGCATTCCATTTTTTCAGCGCAATATCATCGGCCTGTATCATTTCAGAAGCTTCAAACTTTTTGCCACCAAGTTTTATCTCAGATTCGGCAATATCCTTCAACTGCTTCTTAGTTTTACGATTCTTATTACCCTCTAAAAGCTGTAAATATGCCGGTGTCGGTGTTTTACCCTTCATAAACAATCACATCCTTTAAAAAGCTTAAATAACGAATTTCATACACGGAAAAG
>Ga0307379_10011712_pt1 | contig 11483 bp, 13 predicted proteins | sample UN2MG_FD_202237 | JGI IMG/M metagenome (GOLD analysis project Ga0307379, IMG submission 202237) | Soil microbial communities from Risofladan, Vaasa, Finland - UN-2 | ecosystem: Environmental > Terrestrial > Soil > Coastal area > Acid sulfate soil | place: Finland: Risofladan, Vaasa | collected... | reverse complement strand
CCTCACCCCTGACCCCTCTCCCACGGGGCGCCGCCAGACCGCTTGCAGGGCCGGCGAGCAAAGGCTATTATCGGCCGACGAGACACGGACCGAAAGGGCCCCCGCGCGATGGACCGCGACCGATTCGAGGAACTCGTCGACGAGGCCGTCGACCGCCTGCCGCCCGAGTTTGCCGCGCGGCTCGATAACGTCGATGTGGTGGTGGCGGCACGGCCGTCGCGCCGCACGCTCCGCGAGATGGGCCTCCTGGGCCGGGGCACGCTGCTGGGCCTGTATCGCGGCGTGCCGCAGACCCGCCGGACCACCCAGTACTCGGGCGTGGCGCCCGACCAGATTGTCATCTATCGCGACCCGGTCCTGGCCGAGGCCGACGCCAGCTGCCCGCCGGAGGCCGACGACGAGGAGTTCGAGCAGACGATCCGCGAGGTGGTCCGCAAGACGGTCCTGCACGAGATCGGCCACCACTTTGGCCTGAGCGAGGCCGACCTGCGCCGCATCGATTTCGGATGAACCCCGGCCGCACCGACTCGAGGAGACTCTCCGCCCATGGGCATGGTGGAACCTCACGCGACCGGCGCCCTAGTGGCCGTCAAGGCGGTGCCGGGGGCGTCGCGCGAAGGCATCGTCGGGCCGCTTGGCGAGCGGCTGAAAGTGGCGGTCCGCCGGCCGCCCGAGAAGGGCGCCGCCAACAAGGCCGTCGCCGCGGTCCTGGCCAAGGCGCTGGGCGTCCGCGTGGGCGACGTGGAGTTGGTGCGCGGCCAAGCGCGGCCCGAGAAGGTGTTTCTGGTGCGCGGTCTGGGTGCGGCCGAGGTCCGCCGCCGCCTGGGGCTGCCGTGACGGGGCCGGTTTCGTGCCGCAGCGGCGGGCGCGCTCGGGCCCGCGTGGCGCCTGGCTCGGGGCGCCGTCGTGTCAAGATGGGCAAAATGTTCCGGCTATGCGGGCGGAATCGGAGCAAAAACCATGCCTTTTTCCCCGCCGATTTGACTGGGGCCCGTTTTTGTGGTATAGTCCTGATGCATTTCGTTGTACGGGGGTTGTGGTCGTATGTGTACGGGGGTTGTGCGAGGGTTGACTTCGCACCGGGGGTAGTGCGATGAAGGACGTACTGACGACGGGGGAGGTGGCGCGTCTGTGCGGCGTTGCGCCACGGACTGTCTCCAAGTGGTTTGACGCCGGCCAGTTACGCGGATTCAAGATACCGGGCTCGCGGGATCGCAGGATTCCTCGCGAAGCCCTGGTTCGTTTTATGAGGGCCCACGGCATCCCGCTGCGCGGCCTCGATGGTGCCGTGACCCGCGTCCTGATCGTCAACCGCGACTATGACGCCGCCGATGCCCTGCGCGTGGCGCTGGAGAGCGGCTTCGACTACGAGGTCCAAGTGGCCACGGGCGTGTTCGAGGCCGGCCTGCTGGCCCGCCAGACGCGGCCGCACGTCCTGCTGCTCGACACGTCGGTGCCCGGCATGGCGCCGCGCGAGATGCGCTTGGCGCTGCGGTCGGACCCGGAACTCGTGGCCACGCGCGTCGTGGCCGCCGAGGACCAACTCACCGACGAACGCGTCAGGCTGCGGATGGAAGAGGGATTCGATTCCTGCATCGCCAAGCCGTTCAACCTGACGGCCGTGGTCCGTGTCATCGAGGAGGCCACCAACATCGTCGGCTGAGTGATAGAGCACGGGGTGCCTTTCGGGGTCGCATGCGGCGGCCTCTTTTTTTGCGCGCGCCGGCCGACTGGGGATGGGCCAACCGGGCGGCTGCTGGCAGGGCGTGCCCCGCCGCGGTATAATGACGCCGGTCGTCCAGGACCCGAACGGAGGCCCCGATGAGCGCCGACGCCAACGCCTACGAACGCTTCGAGTCGCCCCTGCTGGCCCGCTACGCCGGCGAGGAGATGTCGCGTCTCTTCAGCCCGGCCGCCAAGGTCCGCACCTGGCGGCGAATCTGGATCGCCCTGGCCGAGGCCCAGAAGGAACTCGGCCTCCCCATCACCGACGAGCAACTGGCCCAGATGCAGGCCCACGCCGACGACATCAACTTCGACCGGGCCGAGGCGCTCGAACACACCCTCCGCCACGACGTCATGGCCCACGTCCACGCCTTTGGCGAACAGTGCCCGGCGGCCCGGCCCATCATCCACCTGGGGGCCACCTCGTGCGACGTGGCCGATAACGCCGACCTGGTGGCCATCCGTGACGGCCTGCGGGTGCTCGAGCGGCGGCTGGCGGCCACCATCGGCTGCCTGGCCGGCTTCGCCCGCCGGCACCGGGCCCTGCCCGCGCTGGGCTTCACGCACTACCAGCCGGCCCAACTGACGACCGTCGGCAAACGGGCCTGCCTGTGGCTGTGGGATCTGGTGATGGACGCCGAGGCCGTGGCTGGCGCGCGCCGGGGACTTCGGTTCCGCGGCATCAAGGGCACCACGGGCACCCAGGCGTCGTTCCTCAGGCTCTTCGAGGGTGACCACGCCAAGGTCATGCGGCAGGAGCGCCTGGTAGCCGCCAGGATGGGTTTCACGCAGGTGCAACCCGTCACGGGCCAGACGTACACCCGCAAGGTCGATTCGCAGGTGCTGGCCGTCTTGTCGGGCCTGGCGCAGAGCGCCCACAAGTTCGCCAACGACCTGAGGCTGCTGGCGAATTGCAAGGAGATGGAGGAACCGTTCGAGACGTCGCAGATCGGTTCCTCGGCCATGGCGTACAAGCGGAACCCGATGCGAAGCGAGCGGATGACGGGCCTGGCGCGGGTGCTCATGGCCCTGGAGCCGGCGGCCGCCGCCACGGCCGCCGAGCAGTGGCTCGAGCGGACGCTCGACGATTCGGCCGCGCGGCGCATCGTCCTGGGCGAAGGGTTCCTCCTGGCCGACGCCATCCTGCGCTTATATCAGAATATCGCCGAAGGTCTTGTGGTGTACCCCGAGATGATCGCGCGGCACATCGGCGAGGAACTGCCCTTCATGGCCACCGAGAACATCCTGATGGCCGCCGTCAAGGCCGGCGGCGACCGCCAGGCCCTGCACGAGGCCATCCGCGGCCACAGCCAGGAGGCCGCACGCGTCGTCAAGATCGAGGGCAAACCCAACGACCTGCTGGCCCGCCTCAAGGCCGACAAGGCGTTTGCCAAGGTCGACATCGGCGCCGAACTGGAGCCGTCGCGGTTCGTCGGCCGTGCGGCCGAACAGGTCGACGAGTTTCTGGCCGAGCACGTCCAGCCCATCCTCGACGCCCACGCCGGCGACGCCGCCCTGGAGGCCGACATCAACCTGTGAATCGCGGTCCGCTCGCCGACGCTCGCGGCTCAGAGAGAAACGCCCGCCGCCACAGGTCCAGGCACAGCAGGGCCCAGAGGCGTTCGCCGTGGTCGGCGCGAAGCGAGGTGTGTTCGTCGATGAGTTGCTCGACGGCCTGGCGTCGCACGAAGCCCCGCGTCGCCGTCCCGGCATCGAGCAGGATACCGCGCATCCACCCCGCGTAATCGGTTGCCAGCCAACGACTTACGGGCACGCCGAATCCCATCTTGCCCCGGCCGAGGATCCGCCGCGGCAGCCGCCCCGCGAAGGCCTGGCGCAGGATCCACTTGCCCAGGGGCGGCCGCCCCAGCCGCCGGCGCCACTTCAGGTTCGCCGGCATCCGCCGCGCCAGTTCCACCACCCGGTGGTCGAGCAGCGGGCAGCGGACCTCCAGGCCGTGGGCCATCGAGGCGACGTCGACCTTCGCCAGGCAATCGTTCGGCAGGTAGTCCTGGAGGTCGATGGCCATCGCGCGGTCGAGCCACGGCCGCGCCTCGAGGCCTGCGATGGCGTCGCGCCACGGCCCCAGCGGGTCCGCGGAGAGGGCCTCGGCGGCGAAGTCGGGCGCCAGTAGCGTCGCCAGGTCGTCGCTCGAAAAGAGCGACCGCCACGCCAAGTATCGCGGCAGGGGGTCGAGGTCGAGGGCCGCCAGAAACCGCCGCGCGGCATTCCAGGCGCTCTTGCGACCGGCCCGCGGCCGCATGGCCCGGCCCAGGCGCGCGAGCGGCGACCGCAGGCCCGCCGGCAGGCTCTCGCTCAGCATCATGGCGGCGTGGCGCGGGTACCCGCCGAACGACTCGTCGCCGCCGTCGCCCGAGAGGGCCACCGTGACCTCGCGCCGGGCCTCGCGGGCCAGGTGATACATGGCGACGGCGGACGAGTCGGCGAACGGTTCGCCGTGGTGCCGCACGAGCGTCTCGAGGGTCTCCAGGCACCGCGGCTCGACGCGGACCTCGGTGTGCCGGGTGCCCAGGCGGTCGGCTACGACCCGGGCGTACCGCGTTTCGTCCCACCGTTTTTCGCCGAAGCCGACCGTGAAGGTCCGCAAGGTGCCGCCAGCGTGCTCGGCCGCCAGGGCCGCCACGACCGACGAATCCAGACCGCCCGAGAGCAGCAGCCCCAGCGGCACGTCGGCCGCCAGTTGCGACGCGACGGCCTCCGAGAGGGTCCCGACGAGCCGCTCGCGCCACGCGGCGGCGCTGGTGCCGGTGTCGACGGGGCCGCGCGGGATGTCCCAGTACCGCGCCGGGCCGGCCAGGCGGCCGGTGGCGGCGTCGAACTCAAGATAGTGGGCGGGCGGCAGTTTGGCGATGCCCGCAAAACCCGTCGCCGGCGCGGGCACGCAGCCGAATCGTAGGAACGCGGCGATGGCCGGCGGGTCGATGTCGCGCGGCACGTCGGGGCAGGCCAGGAGGGCGGCCGGTTCGCTCGCAAAGACCAGGGCGTGCGGCCCGCGCCACCAGTAGAGCGGTTTCTGGCCCAACCGGTCGCGGGCCAGCACCAGCCGCCGGGTCCGGGTGTCCCAGATGGCCAGCGCGAACATGCCGACCAGCCGCCCCAGCAGGCCGGTCCCGTCGTCCTCGTACAGGTGGGCGAGGACCTCGGTGTCGCCGGCCGAGGCGAAGCGGTGTCCGCGTGCGGACAGGCGCTGGCGCAGGTCGCGGTAATTGTAGATCTCGCCGTTGTAGACGAGGCGGACCGAGCCGTCTTCGTTGGCCATCGGCTGGCGGCTGCCGGGCGGGTCGATGACGGCGAGGCGGCAGACGCCCAGGCCGGCCGTGCGGCCCTCGTCGATCCAGAAGCCCTGTTCGTCGGGGCCGCGGTGGGCCAGGCCGGCCACCATCCGGCCCAGGACGTCGGCGTCCACGGGTGCCCCGTCGGTCCGGACGATGCCGGCGATGCCGCACATACACGTGCCTCCCAGTCCGGCGAGTCTAGGCCCCGTCTCGGGCGGGTCAAGGCAAACTTGCCGGGTGCGCGGGCGGGGGTGGGGTCCATAAAGGTTGACACCCGGCGTAGCGGGGACCTATAATCCGCCCTGAATAATTGTCAGCGCGAAGGGAGCCAACCAGTGGAGCGATCCATCAAGCGGGTGCCGCGCGTGGCGCGGGTGGCCGTGTTGGTCGGCTTCGTCGGCCTGTTGACGACGGGGTGCACGTCGCTTCGGACCGGCGGCTACGAGCGGGACGAGATGGTGGTGAAACTGGCCGACGCGCTGCGCGAAGAGGCGCTCAGGGTGCCCGAGGACGAGACCCGCGAACGCTTGGTGACGGGCCTCATCCGGCTGCGCGAGGTGATGCTGGGCGACGTCTTTGTGAAACCGACGGACCAGCCGGCCGAGGCGCCCCGCCTGCCGCAGCCCGAGGGCGGCGCCAGGCCCGCCCCGCCCTGGGCCGTCATGTTTGCCCCGCAGAGCCTCGTGGTGGGGTTCTTCACGCGGAGCAAGAATTTCGACAACGTGCCCGGCGACGACGGCCTGGAGGTGCGGCTCCAACCGCTCGACCAGTTCGGCGACCCCACGAAGGCCATCGGGTCGTACCGGATCGAGGTCTTCACGTACCGCCTTCAGTCGGGCGAGAAACGGGGCGACCGCCTGGGCCACTGGTTCGTGGCCATCCTGGACGCCGCCGGCAACCGCAAGTATTACGACCCCGTGGACCGCTCGTACGTGTTCCCGCTGCTGTGGGACAAGGAGATTGAGGCCGGCACGGCGGTGATCGTTCAAGCCACGTACTATCCGCCGGGCGGGTTCACGGAGAAACTCTTTGCCCAGCGCGTGGTCAAGATTGGGGACCAGTCCGAGTAACAGCGGCGAGGTGGGGCTATGGTGCGGCGGCTGTTGTGGGTGATGCTGGCGGTCGGTGTGGCGTTGGCGGCGACCGGGTGCGAACTGACGCGGAAGAATTACCTGGCTGTTTCGCTCGGCCAGTCGGCAGATGAAGTGAAGAAAGTCCTCGGCAGTCCCCGATATGAGTTTGAGGGACAGTGGGTGTATACCCGCAACGACCCGCGCGACCTGGCGAAGGTCGAAGTGTATTTCGACGACGAGAAGCAGGTGGTCGCGAAATCCTGGCAGAACCCCGAGCGGCCCTGGGAGAACCATCGCGAAGGGCAGGTCCCCGCCAGCCAGGGGGGATGACGCCCGGCGGCGCGGAAGCGAAAGGAAGGACGCATGCGCGTGAATCGGTATCTCGTGGCGGCGCTGGTCGTCGCCTGCCTGACCCTCGCCGGCTGCTGGTACAAGCGGCCGAAACTCGATGAGATGTACACCGACGTCAAGGTCGGCATGACCAAGGACGAGGTCGTCGAGTTGCTCGACCAGCCCACCGCCATCATCGAGAGCGAGATGTTCTATCTGTACGACGACCCGCTCGACCCGGTCCGGTTCCGTTTCGTCCTGGACGACAAGGGCATCGTCGTCGAGAAGTATTACGAGACCAAGAAGGAACTGGCCAAGAAGGCCGAGGAGACCAAGGGCCAGGTGCCGCCCGTCGAACGGATGCCCGGCGAGCCCGGGCGATCGTATCCCGGTGGCCCCCTCGAACGGTTCGAGCGAAAGCCGGGAGAACCCGAAAAGATGAAGTGACGCCGCCCGGCGCATCGGGCGCTGTTGTGTTAGCCGCCCGGCTTGACGGGCGCGTGTTGCTGTTTCGCGACGCGCACCTCGGCCTCGGCCGTCAGGACCTCGCCCGAGAGCGTCGCAAAGGCCGCCCGGACGATGAGCGTATCGGTGGCGGGCCTGCGTCCGTGGGGCCACGGCCACTTCATGACGTAGCCGCGAATGCCCAGGCTCCCGATCCACGTCTGGGCCAGGTCCCGCGCGGTCAGTTCCCACCGGTGGAACGGTTTGGGCGGTTGCCCCTTGGCCCCCGGCTCGAAGGTCTCCACGACCAGGCGGCCGGCCCGCTTGACGACGTCGCCCTCGGCGTCGAGGGGTTCGATGACGATCTTGAGCCGCTCGTCGCCGGGCGTGCCGTCGCTGTCAAGCCCGCCGGTGCCCCGGCCGAGGTGGATGGCCACGGGCCGGTACGGGTCCTCGGGGGTCGCCGGCAGGGGGGCGGGCGTGGCGCCGCCGGCAGCCAGTTCGGCCACGCGTCGCTCGGCGGCCAGCAGTTTTTCCGACAGGTCCTGGTTGCGGTCCATCAGGAGCCGAATCTGGTCCTCGCGCGCCAGGTGCGGTCCGCTCGCGCAGCCCGCGCCCAGCCCGACGGCTGCCGCCAACCCCAGGATGCTCAGGACCCCGCCTCGCTTCATGATGCCGGCGCCTCCATCGGTCGGCCGCGTCATCGGTCGCGGCCGCGAGCCACTCTAGGATGCCGGCCCCGTCCTGTCAACGGCGGGGCCGCCCGTGAGGCGAACTTGTGGTGGCGCGCGGCCGGGCCTATAATGTCCCTTTCGCCCCGAAGGAGGCGCGATGCTCGAGACCATCCGCATCGGAAGTGTCCGGTTCCTGAACGCCTGGCCGCTGGCGTACGGCCTGGAGCGGCGCGCCGACGTGACGCTGCGCCTCGAGGACCCCAGCGCGCTGGCCGGCCTGCTGCGGCGCGGCGAGATCGACGTGGCGCTGGCCCCGTCGATCGACTACGTCCGCCTGGTGGCCGAGGGCAACGAACGGGCCTACGCCGGCGGGGTCACCGGTTACGTGGTCTTGCCGGTGGCCGCCATCGGCTCGCGGGGGACCATCGGGTCGGTCCGCCTGTTCGGGTACGCCGAGGCGGACCAGTTGCGTCGGGTGGTGCTGGACCCGTCGAGCAGCACGTCGAACGCGCTGGCGCGGCTGCTGCTGGCGCGTCGGGGCGTGCGGCCGCATTTCGTCATACCTCGGCCAGGCAACCCGCCGGCCGCGCGGCCGACCGACGCCGAGGTCGTCATCGGCGACCGGGCCCTCGTCATGGACCCGCCCGGGGCCAAGTGGGCCTGGGACCTGGGCGAGGAGTGGCACCGGCTGGTCCACCTGCCGTTCGTCTACGCGTTCTGGGTGGCGCGGGTCGGGGCGGACCTGGGGCGGCTGATCGACGTGCTGTCGGCCGCGCGCGACCAGGGCCTGGCCGCCCGCGGGGAACTCGCCGCCCGGGCTGCCGAGACCCTCGGCCTCCCGGTCGAGACGGCGCAGACGTACCTGACCCACCAGGTGCGGTACGAGTTTGGCAACCGGGAACGCAGCGGCCTGCGGGCCTTCTACCGGATGGCGGCCGATGAGAGCCTGGTGCCGGAGGGCGTGCGGCTGCGCGTGGCCCCGGCCGCCAGGGACGGGGCGCCATGATCCTTCCGGCCGAGCCGCGGCGCGTGTCGGCCGACGAGGCCCTCGCCCTGCTCGGAGAGGACGACCTGCCGGACCTGGCGCGGCGGGCCGACGCGGTCACGCGGCGGCTGCATCCCGAGCCGTACCGCACCTTCGCCATCGACCGCAACGTCAACTTCTCGAACCTGTGCGAGTGCCGGTGCCGGTTCTGCGCGTTCTGGCGCGGGCCGGGCGACGGGGGCGCGTACGTCCTCGACGAGGCGGCGCTCTTCGCGAAGATCGAGGAGGCCGTCGGCCTGGGGGCGACGCACATCCTGGGGCAGGGCGGCCTGTGGCCGGAGTTCGACCTGGCGTACTACGAGGCGCTGCTGCGGCGGGTCCGGGCGCGGTTCGACATTCGGCTGCACTGTTTCAGCCCGCCGGAGGTCCAGCACCTGGCCCGCCGGGCGGGGCTGCCCGTGCGGACGGTGCTCGAGCGGCTCCGTGCCGCGGGGCTCGACAGCCTGCCGGGCGGCGGGGCCGAGATTCTCGTCGACCGCGTCCGCCGGCTCATCAGCCCGCGCAAGTGCACTGCCGAGGAGTGGCTCGACGTTATGCGCACCGCTCACGCCCTCGGCATGCCGACCACCGCCACGATGGTCTTCGGCCACGTCGAGACGCCGGCCGAGCGGATCGAGCACCTCGCGCGGCTGCGCGACCTCCAGGACGAGACCGGCGGGTTCCTCTCGTTCATCGCGTGGCCGTTCCAGGCGGCGAACACGGCCCTGGCGGCCGGCGGCGACCTGGGCCCGGACTGGCGGCCGGTCGGCGGGGCCGAGTACCTGAGACTGGTGGCCGTGGCCCGCCTCTTCCTCGACAACATCCCCAACATCCAGGCCTCGTGGGTCACGATGGGGCCGAGGGTCGGCCAGGTGGCCCTCGTGTTCGGCGCCAACGACCTCGGGTCGACCATGATCGAGGAGAACGTCGTGGCGGCGGCCGGGTGCGTCTACCGGGCGTCGCCCGAGATGCTGCGGCGGCTGATTGAGGCCGCCGGCTTCCAGGCCCAGCAGCGCAATTCTCGTTATCAGACGGTGGGCCCCTGACCGATAAAACGGGGGAGGGGCTGGGCGCGCGAGGGCCGACAGTGCCTGACATCGAACCCATTATCGACACGGCGCGGAAGGTTCTGGTGGCCCAGTCGCCGCTGGGCCGGAACGATGCCTTTCTGCTGGACCACGCCATGCGGGTCATGCGGGTGGCCGACCGCCTGGCCGCCTGCCGCGAGGTCCGGTCGTGGCGGATCGACCGCTTCGCCCTCCAGGTGGCGGCCCTGTTTCACCAGGCCGCCACGGTGCGGCTGGACGAGGAGCGGCGGACGTCGACCGTCTACTCCGCCGCCACGATGAGCGCCGAGGACGTCAAGGAATACAGCGCCGAACTGGCCGGCGATCGGCTCCAGGGCAGCGTGTCGCCGCGGCAACTGACCCTCGTCCAGGAGATCATCCGCCGGGCCCACGACGCCAGCATCAACCTGCCGGAGGCCAAGATCCTGTCCGACGCCGACAGCCTCGACGACATCGGCGCCCTGGGCGTCTGGAGGGACCTCAGGCGGTACATCCTGGAGGGCCGCGCCGTCGAAGACACCGTCCGCGCCTGGCACCGACGCGAGCAGTACGGGTACTGGGAAGCCCGGGTCCGCGACGCCTTCAACCTCGAAACGTCGCGCCGCCTGGCCGAGAAACGCCTGGCGGCGGCACGGGCCTTCATGCAGCAACTGGCCGACGAATTCGAGGCCAACGATCTGCCCGACGAGGAGAACAGTCCGTGACGGCCTCGTCGCCCCCTTCGGCCGCGGTCATTCTTGGCAGCGGCATCTGGCACGTCCTTCGGGATAAGGGCGGCCTGGACCTTTCCGGCGGCACCGTCCGCGAGACGCCCTTCGGCCCGTCGCGTCCTGTGTTCCGAACCGTCCTGCCCGGCGGCCGCCGGGTACTCCTTCTGACGCGCCACGGCGAGACCGGTTACCACGTCGGCGCCTGGAGCGTCAACTACCGGGCCAACCTCTGGGCCCTGAAGGACCTGGGGGCCGACCTCGTGCTGGCGACGTGCGCGTGCGGCGGCATCGACCCGGCCCTGGCGGTGGGCGACTTCGTCGTCCCGCACGACATCCTCGACCAGACCACCGGCCGCGCGAAGACCTTCTTCGAGGGCACCGGCCTGGGCATCCTGCGGCACAGCGACCCGTTTTGCCCGGCGGGGCGCCGCGCGCTGGTCGAGGCACTGGCCGGGGCGGGCCTCGCGCACGAGCCGCGCGGCGTTTACGTGTGCACCGACGGGCCGCGCCTCGAGACCCCGGCCGAGATCCGCCTCTTCGCCGCCCAGGGCGCGACCCTCGTCGGCATGACGCTGGCGCCGGAATGGGCCCTGGCCCGCGAACTCGAAATGTGTTACGCCCCACTGGCCTGGGTCGTGAACCCGGCCGAGGGCGTCCGGCCTCGGCCGTACCGGCCCGACGTGCTCTTCGAGGGGATGGCCACCGACGAGGAACTGGCCGAGGGCGACTGCGCGGCCGCGCGCCTGCCGGCGATCCTGGCGACGGCGCTCGGGCGCCTTGGGCCGGACCGGCCCTGCCACTGCCGCCGCGCGATGGAGCGGTACAGGCAGCGTGGCGACATCGGCGACGATTTCAGGACGTGGATTCGCCGCGGCGAGTAATCCTGCAACGCCACTTTGCCACTTCATCCCGCCTAGCGGCCTTCCCAGGCCGCCAGGAAGATGCGTGAGATCCTATCGCGGCGGCCTGGGAAGGCCGCCGCGCAACAAGTGGCATTGTAGGTAACCATCACTTCGGCGGGTCGGTTCGCGTCAGGGCCACCGTGGCGCCCTGGTCGCGGGCGGCGGCCAGGACCTCGGCCACGGTCTTCATCGACGCCTTCGGGTCGGCCGCCAGGTTAACGCGTTCGACGCCCTTCAG
>Ga0307379_10011711_pt1 | contig 11483 bp, 9 predicted proteins | sample UN2MG_FD_202237 | JGI IMG/M metagenome (GOLD analysis project Ga0307379, IMG submission 202237) | Soil microbial communities from Risofladan, Vaasa, Finland - UN-2 | ecosystem: Environmental > Terrestrial > Soil > Coastal area > Acid sulfate soil | place: Finland: Risofladan, Vaasa | collected... | reverse complement strand
GGCCTCTGCACCGCTCGGTGGCTGCTCGACGAAGCGGCGCTGCGGCTTTGTCGCTCAGTTGAACTCTGCGTAAGCCGCCGCCTTACCGCCCGCTGCTGAATCAGAAACGACGCGGTGCAGCAGGCCGCCGCCGCAATGCGACCGATGCCGGCATGTGAGTCACGCCGATCGCCCGCTCGGGCATTTACTCATCGCTGTCCTTACTGCTGATTATGGTTGTGGATGCTTACGTGCATTGGCGATAGCATATACATATCGTATCACACCGGTTTCGCTGTCGGCAATTGCGAACGCGATTTGAAGAAGAGTTTAAAGCGGGGCGAATTGCCTCAGCTACGGGCGAGGCGCAAGTTGAGTCCACAAAGGCTTAGAGAGATGCAAGTTGAGCCTTCGGAGCGCTTCCGTAGTGGTCATTGTGGAGTTGCTCGGGAGGGAATCGATCGGGAACCACTCCATCCTGGTGTGCGAATCCGGCTCCATGTTGCGGGGAGTTCCGGAGAGGATGCGCACCAGGAATGCCGGGGCCACCCAGTGTGTGCCTTCACCAGGCAGTATGTGGTTGGTTATGCCCAGCATCTTGGTGATCCCGCAGCGGACACCTATTTCTTCCTGTACTTCGCGGATTATGGCGTCTTCAATGGTTTCGCCGAACTCCACCGCTCCGCCGGGTATTGTCCAGCATCCGCGCTCCGGCGCTTTCCTGCGCAGTAGTAGGAGCACCTCGTTTGCATCGTTGAGGACTACAGCACCGACCCCCACGCGGGGGTGCCTTTCCGGGGGGTTGAGCCGTCCGGCTTTCTGAAGGACGGAAACAGGACGTTCATTATATGCGGCCAAATCTGCGAACCATGCCTCGGCCTGAGCGATAAGCTCTGGTATTCTCACTTCTCGGGGGCACGTAGAAAGGCATGCACCGCATTGCGTGCACTGCACTGTGTAGTTCTTTTCGAATCCGTGAGCCGCCCATCTGTGGAAGCCCAGAAGAGCATAGGCTCGATACCGCAGAATCTTTGGGATGTTGATTCCTTCCGGGCAGATACACTTCTGGCACCTGTTGCACTCGGAGTGGGGGAGTGGCGCTGGCTGAGGATCCACGGTTGCGCTTTTCTGGTAGTCTGATAAAAGCTGTTCGAGTTCACGCTCGGTTCCAATGCCGACAAGAACCGCGACCGGCGAGCGGGCAAAGGCAAACGAGAGGAGCGTAGCTGTCGGAATGAGGGCTGGTAGGATGCCCGCTCCGTAGACCTTGTGGAAGACTGCCTTCTCGAGCACCAGACCCTTTTCGCAGGCGGTGTCGAAGAGGCCGTATTCGAGGGGGTTGCAGGGCAGTTGGACCATCGAAATGCAATCCAGCTTGCTGGCTTCGGCCGCGACGGCGGCATGGTGTGTGCCAAGAGCTATCCCGCGGATCTTGCCTTGCTCTCTGGCATCGAGAAGGGCGCGCAAAGCTCCGCGCTTGGGGTCGAGGCTGATGTCGACATTTTCGGGCGAGACCTGGTGAATGCCGTAGAGGTGGATGTAGGGAACCTGCATCCTCTCAATGCTGCCCCTGATCGAGGCCTCCATACTCTCGCGGGTGTAGGCTCGGGCTTTACTGGATACAACGACTGAGTCCCACTTTGTTCGGAAGGCCGCTGCGATCTTGGCCTCGGAATCCCCGTATTCGTCTTCAATAGCTGTGTCGAAGAAACTGATGCCGCTATCATAGGCTTTATGGAGAAGTTCAACCGCGTCCGAAAGTGTGGGATTGAAGTGCCGCGGCATGATATCGAGCCCACCTCCGAGGATGGGGATGCCGCCGAAGCCCAGTTGGGAGACGACAAGTTTTTCGCCTAGTTCTTTGTACCGCACAGGCCGCCCATTTTATCTTCAGGTTGAGCAAACGGCCCGGCCCTCTCGGGGCATGAAGCGCCCTGGGAGGAAGTACAACTATCCTGCATGCCGGAGTGTGCTCGGAAGCGTTAAGAATACAGGTGTATTATACTACAGTCTGGTCGTCTTGTCAAGTGTGCATTTCGGCCCAAGAAAATCTGCCCGCCCGCACCGATTTTTTCCTTGCTTTTTCGCGGAAGGCGCGTACAATCCACCACATATGGTTTTGAGTAAGCATCGGCAAGCCCTTGCCCTCGCCCCGCCCGAAGTCTGCCGGCGGCAGGTGCCAGCAAGGCAACCCCTCGTAAGTAGTTTCGACGAGAGTTCGGTAAGAATTCAGCGATAACTGGGGGAGTTGTGGCATGCAAGCAAGTACGCTCAGGATGCGGCTGCAGAATGAGGCGCCCGATCTCTACGCTCACCTGATGAGGAGTTGGGACATCGCGCTGGCCGAATGGCTGCACGCGATCGAAGGGAAGGCCGGCTCCTCCAACTCATACCCACATGTTCGCAATGTGGAGCTTCACGTTGATCAGATCGTGCATGATTTCCTGAACGATGGCGGTAGAGGCTTGCTTCCGCTATCTCCGCTCGAGGTGTACCTGTTGCTCTCGGCGGTGCTGTTTCATGACATCGGCAAAGTTCCGCACCTGCGAAAGCCTGCAAACGAGGTGCCGATTGGCGTAACGACGCCGGGTTCGAGTAGTTCAGCCAAGCCGGTGGAACCCAGCCACGGCGAGAAGTCGAAGCGCATAATTGTGGGGAGTTATTCGAACCTTGGGATACCATCGGGCGACTTCGCCGACATCATTGCGAGGCTGAGTTACGATCACGACCCTACAAAGGGTAAACTGACTCCGCTCCACACTACGGTTCTTGAGCCGTACGGCGAAGTACGTCAGGACCTCCTCGGTGCACTTCTGACACTGGCGGACTGCATGGATGCTTCGCGAACCCGAGTCTTGCCCGACTACCTAGCCGACCCCAAGCAACTAAGCGGCGCCGCCCAATTCCGCCAGATTATCCGCGGCGTGTACGCCGACCCCGTATGCAAGATGGTGCGGACAGTTCTCACGCCCGAACCCGAAGCATCTCCCCAGACAAGTGTTCCCGCTGGTGTTGAATACACTCTCAAGTTTCCGGAGAAGAAGGAGAAGGACTACAAGAAGCTTGGTAGGGCGTGGAGAGATATCAGGAAATCGCTAAAGATTGGAGCCAAACCTGTTGCCGGGAAGCGCCGTCGTAACACCAAGCTGCGCAACATGGGAGTGTTTGGCAAGCTTGTGAAGAAAAGTTTGAAGGATGCATCGAGGCCGCACCTTCTGGCCGATACGGAACCTGTGCGCAAGATACCGCTGCTGAGGCAGTTGCTGGCTTCCGGCCTTGTGCAAGTGGAGCCGATATCCGATGAAGCTCGTGAGCGGGTCGCGGCAAACGTTTCGATTGCCTTCTCCCGGAAAGACTGGGCAGCCGTAGTAATAAGTGATCTGCGTGGCATGTCTGAGAAGACGACCAGGGCGTTCAGCACGCTGCGGGCGAGCGGAGTTCCTTTGCTCGGGTGGGTAATTGAGGAAGGGGAGCATCTGTTCAACAGTGCCGGTGTCGAGACATACGAACCTATCTTCTTCGAAGGCTATCTCGTGGACCTGGTCCAACATATGTGGGATTTGAGCACCACGATATTCGGGACAGCGGAGTTCTTGTATGAAGACCTCGCAGCCCACATGGGCGAGACGGACGTCATGAAGGTGAAGAGCGCAGTAAGGCGGGTGCGGATCGTCCTGGGCGACAAGCCGACGCAGAATCACCCGACGCCTCCAATATGGTCGGGGGACAGGTTTTGGAGATGGAAAGCAGAACGATCAGGCGAACATCAAAGCTGCAACTATGCATCTCTTGATTACGTGAGGAAAATGGTCAAGAAGCTGGACGACCCCAATGAACGATACTCCGAAGACGGTAGATCACATTAGAGGCATCTTCCTGGGATATCCCTTCGATCACCTCTTGAATCCATCGTGCCCGCGAGGAGCCTACGATAGAGTTCAGCAGACAGAGGCCGCTTTCGTTGACACGGGAGAAGACAGATACGGGATTCTTCTGCCGGACGAGAACGGTCCTGGAACGGGAAATATTATTATCACCGGGCCTCCGGGCGCAGGAAAATCGACGCTTGCCCTTCAGTTTGTGGTTGCCGCAGCAGCCCGCGAGGAGAATGGGTGCGTATCAGGTTATGTGGCGCTTGAGAACTCGCCGAAGGAAGTGCTTGCAAAAGCGAAGCCCTATGGCTGGGATCAACATTTCTTCTTAGCTAGACAATTATGCCCGTCTTTACCTCCGCACTCCCCGGAGGAACTCGCAAGATCTCTGGCCCTGGCACTGACTCAAAAGAGGGAGAGCTGTCCATTGGCCAAGGGGATTGAGAATGATCATCAGTCAAGAAATGATGCTTGCAGCCCGCATCAGGTAAAAGCAGATAAAGCGTCTGCTATGAAGACGCTGGACCCATGCGTAATGCTGTGTTCGCTATCGCCCAGGTCCCTGCTCAACGACGATAGCGGTGAAGATATTTTCTGGAAACGTTATCAGCAGTTGCAGGATCTCCTTGTCGGCGCTTACGAGCTGCGAAAGAAAAAAGGCGGAAAGCGAGTCTATACGAAGATTCTGCCGGTTATTGCGGTAGACAGCCTTAACATGTTCGGTATCGGGGAACTCCGCAGGGATCAGCTACACGCCCTGCTGAGCCTGTTCCGCCGCTATGAGACGATTGGTATCTTTACCGTTGAATCGCTCCGAGAGACGCCCTATGATTCGACGTTGGCAGACGTCGTTATAGAACTCAATGGAGGGGAAGATGATGGCTACTACGTCAGGTATCTCGAGGTGAAGAAATCCCGCTACCGCAATCACGTCTTCGGGCGGCATCCTTTCAAGACCATCCCCTTGAAGGACATGAACGAGACACCGAAGGTGTTCTACAGGAAAGAAGACCAGCGTGACAGATTAGAAGGTGGCAGCGAGAAAGATGCGCGTTGCGGCGTAGTGGTTTACCCTTCTCTGCATTATGTGGTTGTTAAAACGGGCGAACACGCGGACTGACCAGGCCCGAATGAAGAGCTTAGGTGAGAGAACGCGGTCAGCAGGTAAGCCCTGGAGGCCAAGCAGATGACGCATGAAGACGTGCGGGATTGGGGCAAGGAATGGGGCATAGGCGCATTGAATGGCATTCTACCCCCGTTACTCCCCAAGGGTTTTGTGATCGCCATCGAAGGCCCCCGGGGAACGTTCAAGACAAATCTAGCCATGACATTTCTCGCCGCCGGGTTGTTGCAGGGAGAGTCGGGGATGCTCATCAGACTACACGACCAGCCTTTGCTTCAGGAGCTTTCCGGACGCAGTTGGCCGTCACTGAGCGAAGAGCTGGGAAAGTCAGAAAAGCCGGAAAAGAAGTTTGAATGGTCTGACTGGGAGTTGCTGAAAGACAAAAAGAAAGACAAAGAGAAAGGCACAGAGAGAGGCGCAGAGGCGACTAAGTGGCAGAACCTCTGCCCCAGCCAAAAGGCTAATATCAGAGTTTGGGAGAAGGAAACACAACGGCTATTCGAGGTAGACTTCAAGGGAGGGGCGCTCCTTCCGGAGGAGTTTGTTCAGGTGATATGGGATATCCTCATCCGCCAGCCTGAGGAGCATCTCATTCGGCGCGTTGTTCTATATGATGTCAGTGAAATAGGCGCCGCATATCCACTGCTGAGAAAGAGCAGCACGTCCTCGGATATTTTTCTGCCGGCCTTTGCCCACCTTATGCGTAACCAGGAAATAGAGTGCGTGGTAACTGGCACAACGACGGGCCTCAAGGACGGCGACGAGGCGGTGGGGAAGATATGCGCTGTCGCAGACGCAGTGATCTCCTGCAAGTATTGCGACGTTTTCGGGAGAAGGTATGTCGCCCTCTATGGAATAGGCCAAGGCCGTGAAGAAAATCGCGAGGACGAGGACCTCGCTCCGCCCGTCATCATTCCTGTTCAGGAATCAGACGAGACGAAGACACGCAGATTCAACGTGGACGCTGAAAGACTGCAAGGCTTGGTAGGCTTCGGTACGGGGAATATCCACCGGCCGGGCGTAGCTCTGTATCTGTTCGAGCAGAACGAGGCCCTGCACGGCGCATATAACGCGGAAATACAGAAAATGCTGAGTGCGTCGTTCGCCTCGATTGCTGAGGGTCATGCTCGCCAAGCCGACACTATCGGCGATGTGGAGCAAGATCAGGCTGATGGCGATCGTGAGATCGGCCTTATGCAAGGTGGTTCCTTTGAGCGGAGGACAGGGGTTGGATCTAAGATTTCTGTTGTACCTTTTGGTTCGCCCCAATCCGATGCAATTCACAGTTCGTTCGGGATGATTCTCGCGCAGAAGCCGATTGAACAGACCGTCATCTGCACCGTGGATGAGTTTTGGGAAAAATCCAATGATTTTGTTGAGCTTGGCGAATTGCCGGACTCGGGCGAGTTGATATGTAGCCGACCTACGGGGCGATCTTCGGCTTTGTGGCCGTATTATGCCAACGTTCTCCTTCTAGCCTATCGGACGGATTTGGTTCCTAAGGATGCAGCATTGGGATCATGGGTGGACATAAGAAATATCGCAACTTGTCTCGAGACGAGTACCGATGTCAAGCATGCCTTCTGGTACGATCGGCATGCTGCGGAAACACTGTCGTGCGCGTTTCTTGATGCAGCCCTCGGGCAAAAGGGCCCAAAGCAACCGTCGATCAGCGATGTTCTCAAAGCGATTGATGAGAAAGAGAATGGGGCGCAGGTTAATGCGTTAGCGGAATTGACAAGCCCGTTGGGGGCGTTGAGGGAAGTGCCGCAAATACAGAGTCACCGTTACGAGGTCCTTAATCCGGACTCAGCGATCTACCTTTGCTGGTATTCCCAGCTTCGTGAACTCATTGCCAGAAGACCGGATCTTAGCGATAAACTAAAGGTTGTCGGTCTTCCCGGCGGTGGGTTCACCGGAGACTGGTACATTGGTGTCGCAAAGGGATCGGTAAGCCCCTCAATCGGCAGGGTGGTTTTGAAGAAGCTATGCAGCCGAGCGGAGGGATACCGACGCTTTCTGTGCGGAGTGGGTCTCCCGGTGCGAAAGCCGAAGACAGCAGACCCGGAGAGCGTAGCTGCATGGTATCCAAGGTCTGACACGACTCTGGCCAATATCCTGGAAATATACGGGAACGCTAAGTCTCGGGCAAAGCTGTACGAAATAGGTGGAGTTAGAACAGCCATTCTCTACGCCGCTCAGCAACTGAAGTATGAGAATGCAAAGGATTGTGTTCAGGACATCATTGACGAATTGAAGGAGGTATCTGCATCTCTTGAGGCTGCTGAAAAGGAGGAGAAGGAGCGCAAGAAGGGCGTACAACCTGAATAGGCTTCTCCGATTCAAACGAGATCCGCCTCTTAGACTCCGAAAAACGCAGCCTCTGTCGCAGTCGGTCGTTCGGCTCCACGCTGAGGCAACAAGTCACCGTACCTGCTACCTCATTGCCTTTCACTCGCCCGGGAAGCTGCAACATAGAATTACCAACACAAACCACCCACAGGAGCCCCCTATGGACATCAAGCTCTCCGACATCAACATCCGCGATCCATACATTGTGCCGCTTCCCGCTGAGCAGCGTTACCTGATGTTCGGCACCAACGGCCGCAATGCGTGGTCCGGCCCGGGCCTCGGCTTCGATTGTTTCGTCAGCAAGGACCTGGAAAACTGGTTCGGCCCCACCCCGGCGTTCCAGCCGCCTGCGGATTTCTGGGCGAATACGCAGTTCTGGGCGCCCGAGTGCCACCTCTGGCACGGGAGCTACTACCTGTTTGCCAGCTTCGCACGCGACGAGCGCGGGCGTGGCACGCAAATCCTGATTGCCGACAAACCTGAAGGACCCTATCGCATTCACAGCGACGGGCCTGTCACGCCGCGCCAGTGGGAATGCCTCGACGGCACGCTGTTTGTTGACGATGACGGCGCTCCGTGGATGGTCTTCTGCCACGAGTGGGTGCAGGTGGAGGATGGCGAGATGTGCGCGGTGCGGCTGGCCGCCGACCTGCGCTCGGCCGCAGGCAAGCCGATGCTTTTGTTTCGCGCTTCCGAAACCGGCTGGTCCAAGCCTTTTGAAGCCAACGGCCGCAGCAACAACCGCGTCACCGACGGCCCGTTTCTGTATCGCACCACCGGCGGCAGGCTGATCATGCTGTGGTCGACCGTCGGTGTCGATGGCTACACGCTCGGCTACGCGGCATCGGAAACGGGCCGCATCCAAGGCCCGTGGCGCCAGGCGGCCGAACCGCTTTTCAGCAAGGACGGCGGCCACGGTATGATCTTCCGCGCGTTCGACGGCCGCCTTCTGCTCGCGCTTCACGCTCCGAATACTCCGGGAAGCGAACGCCCCGTTCTTGTTGAGATCGCCGACCGTGGCGATTCGCTGGCCGTCATGAGGCATAGGGCGAGAGGCGTGAGGGCTAAGGCATAGGACGTATAAGACGCATGGGACCTATTTTGCCGCAAGCCGCACCATGCGGCGGCGCCTGGGAGGGTAATAGCCTAGCGGGGGGCAGGGCAAGCCCAGCCCCTACTTTCCCAATCCGGCAAAGCCGGAAGAAAATAGAATCCGCAGATTTCGCAGATTCCGCAGATCAAGAACAGATGCCCGGATGTTGCTTGACGGCGTTGATTTCTTGATTCTCTTAGTCCAAATCTGCGAAATCTGAGTAATCTGCGGATGAAAAACAGAATTCAGACTACAGCAACTTCTGCGCGACGTGCGCGGAAGTTCTGACGAAAGAGTCTAAATGATCCACTTCCGCTGGATGTTTCGCAGGCTGATGCCGAAAAGCACCACGCAGAATGCTGCAAGGACGGCGAGATCGAGGCCGATCGGCATGTGGCCGGCTTGGCGGATGGAAGCCTGGAGCGCGTCGACGCCGTAAGTCAGCGGCAAAGCATACGACAGCGGCCGAAGCCAGATGGGAAGTTGCTCGACGGGAAAAAACAGCCCGCACAGGAAGATCATCGGGAAGCGGAAGAAGTTGGAGAACGTTTGTGCTTCGAAGACCTCCTTCACAGAAACCGCGATGAACAGGCCGAGGAAGGTCGAGCTTACTGCAATGAGGAATATGGCAGGCGCCATGACGGCCCACCTGGCGCTCGAGATGTCGACGAACAGCGACGCGATGAGGAGCGGAACGAACGCGTTGACCACGCCGAATATGATCGCGCCGGTGGTCTTGGCAAGCATGAGCAGTTGCAGCGAAATCGGTGCAAGCAGCAGCCGTTCGAACGATCTGCCCTTTTTCTCGAAGGTCACGGTAACGGAAAGCACGCTGGTGGTGCCGAACAGAATGCTCAGCGCCATAAGGCCGGGAAGCAGGTTGGGAAGGCTTTCCATCCCAAGCCCGGATCGTATGAAGAACATCGCGATCCAGACCATCGGAAACAGCAGGCCCCAACTGATGTTGGGCGGCTTGAGGTAGTATGACCGCATATCCTTGGCCAGGATGTTCCAGAATGCAATCCACGCTTTCACTGGCCGCCTCCCATCTTTGCTTTTTCCTTTTCCTGCTTCATGGCGCCGGCCTCGATGCCCGTGATGCGCACGAATACTTCCTCGAGCGACGGCCGCATTCTCCGCGCTTCAAACACTTCGGCGCCGTTGTCCTCGAGCAGCCGCACCAATGGGCCGACCGCAACAGGCTCGGACGATTCGACGCGGATGCCCGTTTCTGACACCGCCCGGCATTGCAGGTGCGCGAATTCGCTGCTGACCGCGTCGCACAATGCGGCGGCGTTTTGCGAAACGGCAAACTGCACCACGTGGCGGCCGTCCGACTGCCGCATCAGGTCTTCAACGCTGTCGATTCTGACGATCCTGCCGTTGACGATGAAGGCGATCCGCCGGCATAGCCGCTCGGCCTCTTCGATGTAGTGTGTGGTCAGAAAGATCGTCGTGCCGGCGGCGTTGAGCTGCGCGATCAGTTGGCGAATCTGGCGGGCGCTGGCGACGTCGATGCCCGATGTCGGCTCGTCGAGAAACAGGATGGGCGGCGAGTGGATGATTCCTGCGGCGATGGTAAGCTTGCGCTTCATGCCTTTCGAGTAACCGGCGAACTTGCGCCCGGCCGCGCCGGCCAGGCCGAAGCTGTCGAGCAATTCTCTTGCGCGTGCAATGCGGTCGGGCTTGCTCATGCCGTAGAGCGCTCCGCAGAAGCACAGGTTCTCGAAGCCCGTCAGCTCGGGATACAGGTTGCTTTCGTCGGGGACTATGCCCATCAGGTGCTGAGATGCCTTGGGGTTTTTTGAGCAATCGATTCCGGCGATCGTTATGGTGCCGGCATCGGGGCGTGCCAGGCCGGTGAGCATGTTGATGGTGGTGGTCTTGCCGGCGCCGTTGGGGCCGAGGAAGCCGAAAAGCTCGCCCTGCCGAACATCAAAGCTCACATCGGCGACGGCCTGCACGTCTTCGAATCGCTTGGCGAGTCCCGACGCTTCTATCGCGTTCGTCATTGTTGGCAAACCTCCTTGTCGAACAACAGCCATACGCCGAGGCCGGTGTCGGGATCATCTTCGCTCAAGCCGCCTTCGCCGATGACGTCGAAACGGGGCACACCGGCCTGCGAGGCCCAGTTGCTGAATGTTTCGTGGCTGCGTACTTCTCGGAACGCACGTCTTGCGTTTTCCTCCTGCCCTGCTCTTCGCTGCGCGATGAACTGCCGGCGCGCCCAGGGGGGATAAGTCGATCCCAGCCCGCCGCCGATCATGGCCTTTCCGCCGGGCCGCAATACGCGATAGATTTCGCGCAGGCCGGCGGGCCGATCTTTCCAGAAGAAGATCGAACCGCGGCTGATGACCAGATCGACGGACTCGTCGGCAAGCGGCATGGCCTCGGCCGGGGCACAGATGGAAACGACGCGGCCGGCCATGCCGCGTTGTGCCGCTTTTCGAAGGCCGTCTTGCAGCGCGCTGCCGTTGGGGTCAACCATCACTATCACGCTGTCCGACAGATCGGCGAGTGCAAGCGCAAGGGGACCCGCTCCGCAGCCCAGGTCCAGCCAGATGCCGGGGCGAGGGTCGCACAGGCGCATGACGTCGCCGGCCACGTGCGTGTAGTAATCGGGCAGTTCCTTGTCATCGTTCATCGGGGTTCAGGCCTCATGCTTTCTGCTCGCACGGATGCTCCGATTCGCCGCCGTGGCACTTCCTGATCTGCTCTTGCGAGCAGCCGCCGGGCTTCTGGCAGCCATCGGTGTCGCAGGGATGTTCGGCAACATCGCCGTGGCATTTCTTGATCTGCTCTTGCGAGCACTTGTTCTTTTCGGTGTTCATTTTCCGAGGCTCCTGATCGAGACTATAGGAACGGCCAAGTATTTAAGCATGCGCTAATATACTAACAAGCGTGGAAAAAGTCAAGCAGAAAAATCGCTTGGTCGCGGCTATTTTCCCTCTTCCCCCTTCCCCCTTCGAAGTTTTCAACGTTCTGGCGCGATGACAGGCGTGCTTCCGGTACGATCACGCGTTGCCGGTGGTGCAGTTGACGATCCATTCCGACCGCTCGGGCT
>Ga0307379_10011708_pt1 | contig 11487 bp, 6 predicted proteins | sample UN2MG_FD_202237 | JGI IMG/M metagenome (GOLD analysis project Ga0307379, IMG submission 202237) | Soil microbial communities from Risofladan, Vaasa, Finland - UN-2 | ecosystem: Environmental > Terrestrial > Soil > Coastal area > Acid sulfate soil | place: Finland: Risofladan, Vaasa | collected... | reverse complement strand
CGGCAACTATTATGTCCTGGATGAAAAAGGAGACCGTATCGCCCGCATGCCGCCCGGCGGCTTCTATTTCGACAAGCTCCGGAAAGGCCCTGGGGCTGCTCATGTCGACCCGGACAAGTGGGAGCTCCCGGAGCTTGAAGAGGACGAGCTGCGTTGGCTCGAACACCAGGCCCGCTTCTTTCGCCGGGAGACCGACTATGCAGTGATCGGCGAGATGCGCCAGGTCGAGCTTTTCTACGGCCTGGGCGAGGGCGGGTTCGATGACTGGATGGTCACCCTGCTCAGCGAGCAAAACTACGTGCGCGAGCTTTACGAAAAAGCGCTCCAGGGCATGCTAAAAAATTTTGACCTCTATTATCAGGCTGTCGGCGAGCGCATGGACATTGTTAAATTCACGGACGATTTCGGCATGCAGACCGGTGAGTTCGCCCACCCGGACCTTCTCCGCTCCCTGGTGCTTCCTTATTACAAGAGGTACATAGAGCATATAAAAAAGCGAAACGAGAAACTGAAAATTTTTCAGCACTGCTGCGGCTCGATTTTCAATATCCTGGGCGACATGATCGATATCGGGGTGGAGATAATAAACCCTGTGCAGACCAGCGCCGCCAACATGGACCCCGGAAAGCTCAAAGAGACATACGGCGGCAGGGTCTGCTTCTGGGGCGGCGGGGTGGATAACCAGCGGGTCCTGCCTTTCGGCAGTTCTCGCGAGGTGGCGGACCAGGCGGCCGGGCGCCTCGAGATATTCAAGCCCGGCGGGGGATTTGTCTTTGCCACTATCCACAATATCCAGCAGAACACGCCGCCTGAAAATATCGCGGCGGCTTTCGATACGGCTTTCGAGAAAGGAGCCTACAGTTAAGCCAGAGGAGGCAGCACCATGGGGCAGAACAGAAAAAATCCTTGCCCCTATGCGGGATTGCTGATGAAAAAGACTAGTGTTATGTCAAATTAATTTTACAGGTTATAGGGTGGGGATCTTTTTTGCTCAAAATGTGCGTGTTTAGGCTCTAGGCTGAAGACTGTAGGGGTGCAAAATCAAATCTACAGCGTACAGTTTACAATCGATAGCCTAGATAAAGGTTAAACCTTGGGGTAGCAACCCTATAGCTTACAGCCTTCAGCCTGATGTTAGCAGGCTTGCATATTCTCGCTCATTTCAACTGTGCAAATTACACTGCATTTCAAAGTTGACAGACTACTAGCCAAAAATATTTGAAATTTATTTTATCTAACCACAAAGTAACTATGTTGCTTAGTACTGTAACTCGAAAATACGGTGACGTATTTTTTCCAGCAACGCTGTGCGGACTCGTAGGGGCGACCGGCGGTCGCCCGAACAGGGCGAGGCATGCCTCGCCACTACGTTTACTAAATTTGTAAATTGGTTTAAAACAATACGCTACACTATTTATGAATTCATGTACTTAGTGTCTTTGTGGTTGAAAATGTAAGAGATATTCTCTTAGAGTGAATTTGTAAGAATCTAAAATAAGAAAAAGCCCCGGTGGGTGAATAATCCCTCCGGGGCTTCCATTATGCAATTTCAGCCGGAAAATAACTTTATTACTGCAGACCAGTGCTGCCGAACCCCCCTTCACCGCGGCTTGAGTCCTCAAGGTTCTCCACCCGCACCAGATCCGCCTTGGCGACCGGCTGCACGAGCATCTGGGCTATCCGTGCGCCCCTTTCCACAATGTAAGGCTCGCTGCCGAGATTGCAGAGCACCACCTTGACCTCGCCCCGGTAACCTGAGTCCACGACGCCGGCCAGGCAGTGGATGCCGTGCTTTGCGGCCAGTCCGCTGCGGTCCCAGATCAGGCCCACGAAGCCGGGTGTAATTGCAAAGCGCAGGCCAGTGGGCATCAGGGTCTTGCCCCCGGGCGGCAGGACAATCTCCTCGGCCGCCCGCAGGTCGAATCCCGCATCGCCGGGATGGGCGTACGATGGAGCCTCAAGGCCCCCGGCATCGAGCTGGTAGGGTGTTCTGATATTTTGCTCCAAATCACCGCTCCGCTTTTCTAAGCGCCCCGCAGGATGGTGTCCTTGAAGTGGTCCTTGCACAGTTCGTGAAATCTGCGCAGGAGCTCCATGGGAGTACGTCTTGTGGGAAGACCTTTCCTCGGTATAACACCCTGCAAAGGGACATAGGCCTGGATCACGTAGCGCCTGCCGCCGCCGATTTCACGGCAGATTGCAAGCATGTCCTCCTCGCGGTGAAAACCGTCGATCACTGTTGTGCGGAACTCGTATTCGCCATCCCAGTCTTTGATCAGCTTCACGCTTTCCGTGATGCACTGAACATCCAGGTCCGGTTTCTCGGTTATCTCCCTGTAGGCCTCAAGCGGCGCCTTGTAATCCATGGCGGCGTAATCGACATAAGGCAGTACTTCCGCGAGAACTTCGGGCCTGGTTCCATTAGTGTCGAGTTTCACCTGGAAGCCCAGATCTTTAAGCCAGTGGATAAGATCTTTCAGTTCTGGATGAAAGGTCGGCTCCCCCCCGGAGATACAGACTGCATTGACCCAGTTGCCGCGGCTGGCGAGAAGGATACTTTTAAGCTTATCCCATTTGATAGTAGGCTTTTGGGGCTTGATCAAATCATTGTTGTGGCAGAATATGCATTGCATGTTGCAGCCGGAGATAAACATCAGCCGACACAGCCGGCCCGGGAAATCTATCAGGCTCGGCCTGCGGAGAAGGGCGTAAACAGGGCTTTCTTCGCTCGTGGCAAGAATATTTTTTTCAGTCTGGACTTCCATAACCTACACTTTTACCGCATCGCTTTGCAGGGCCAGTTCCAGTATTTGCCGGATCATTTTCGGGGTAATCAACCCGTCCGAGGAATAATCAGTCTCAAGCCAGATAAAGGTTTCAGTATTTTCCTCGTCCAGGGCAGACAGTCTCCTCCGGCAGGTTACGGGACGCGACACTCCTGGGTTGTTGGGTGCATTTTTATGAAGGATTATCAAGCCGGGTATTCTTTGAGGGTTTAAGACCTCGCACTGGCAGAAACGGACCAGGCCTTCCACTGTGCCCAGATCGTAATAAATTAGTTCTAAATCCTCGTAAGTTTTATCTGTCAGGATCTTCTCCAGCCGTTTTTTAACCACCTCACATTTGGAACAGCCCTGTTTGCCGAAAACAGCCACCTCAAAACGTTTCATTAATCTCTTCCCCCCAGGCTCTCCGCAGTAATGATTCCTCCCGCTTGGGTTCTCACGGCGTAGTTTCCTCTCTGGCGGTCGGTCAGCTCGCCAAAGCGTTTCGACTTGTTCCAGTTTTCAATCTTACTATAATAACCTACTACCCTGGATTCTCCAAATACATCCGAGCTGCCGCAGGCAGGGCATTTTTCCAAAAGACCCCTGCTCGTCTCATTGCAGGAGCGGCAGAAAGTGAATTCCGGGCTGATAGTCAGCTGGGCAGTCTGTGTTTTGTAAAATGTGTCCCGCACCAGCCGGTAAATGGTTTCGGCATCCGGCCGCTCATCGCCGATAAAGGCATGGGTTATCGCGCCTGATTCGATCATCGAATGGAAGCAGGCCTGCTTGCGGATTCTCTCGACAAGGCTTACCTGAGCATCCGGAGCCAGATGCACGGAGTTGGTGTAGTAGACAGAGTCCTCCTCGATTGAGCCTTTGACTGCGCGGACAGCTTGCTTTTTATAATAAATTAAGTCTGTTTTCGCAAGTCTTCTGGCTGCACTCTCGGCTGGTGTTTCCTCGAGAGTTACCTTTAGTTTGTATCTTTCGCTCAGTTTCTTGGTCTTGAGATACATGGCCGCGATTACTTTAAGACCGAGCTCGACAGCCTCGTCATCCTCGTGGAGCTGTTTTCCGGCGAGATAGTGGATAGCGTCATTGAGTCCGATAATGCCGATAATGTAAGTGGCTTCATCGAGGTCCACATAAGACCTGCCATCCTGGGATGGTTTGCCGATCTGCCAGAGGGGGCGGCCCGGGCCGTCCATCATCCGCCTGATGCTTTCACGTTTTTGCAGGTGGGCCTCCATGGCGATATCCATTGTGTCCAGGGCCTCATCTATCAGGCCTTGAATCGTCTTTTTACCTTTCAGCTCAGCCCTGTAAACTGCCTGGGGCAGGTTTATCGTGACATTCTGGAAACCGCAGAAACGCATGCTCTCGGGATGAAGCAGCATGTAGTTGTCGTTAATGGTGGTGCGCAGACGGCAGCAGGCTGAAAGAATCACCTCGTCCCGGTCGAAAACGAAATAGGTCGAGCCGTTTTGGCTGGCCAATTGACAGGCCCGGCGCAGGATGGCATTTTGCTCCGGGTCGTTGAAACTGTCTTCGTTGACATGGAAGTCGCACTTGGGAAACTCGAAGATTCTGCCGTGACGGTCGCCTTCGGCAAATACCTCAAGCAGGGCTAGGGCAAAATCCCGGGCGTTTTTGGTATACTCTTTATAAGTTACCAGTGCCTCACTGCGGGCGGAGAGTTCTTTCTGTAATGTTTTATCGGGGTGGATCGCTCCTGTGGATGGATCAACTGTCTCCCGGTAAACCACCCTGCTGTGGCTCCCACTCTCGGAGAGCACAAGCTGCATGAGCTTGCGGCCTTTGGAGTCTGTTTCGCCGGAGCGGATTTCCTCGAGGGATTTCACAGTGCCGTCTTTAAGACGGAGCATGTAACATCCTCCAGGTCCCACTGCAGGCACATCAGCCAGGTAGCGCGGCACCCCGGTATGAATGTTGAAATCGAGAAACAGGGTCTGTCCACCGCGGCTGAAAGCGTTTTGAGAACCGTTGAAAATAAGCTCCTGGGCGATTTGTTTAAGCTCCCTGGGGGTTTTATCATCAAGCAGCGGCGCATACAGGATGTTAACATAGCCGATCCCGAGCGCGCCGGCATAGTTGGCCTGCATGGAAGCCAGAAAAGTGTTCAGGTGTCCGGTCAGTACAGAGGCGCTGCGCGCGGGTTTGCTCTCTGTGTTCAGGTTTTCGAGCCCCACCAGGCCGTATTTTTTGATATACTCCAGGCTGTGGGTGCTGCAGTATACGCGGTGCGGATAGCCCAGATCGTGGATATGAACGGCTCCGGTATCGTGAGCCCGTTTGACATCCGCGGTGTAAACTGTGTCCAGGGCCCACTGCTTGAGCACCAGCTCGGCGATCGAAAGGTTTACAGCCTCGGGGTTGTTGTTGACGATATTTGAATTTTCCGTGCTCTTGCGGAACATCAGGGTTTCGGCAAAATCCCTGGGAATCGCATAGATCGAGAGGTCTTTGAGTTGTTTGTCCAGGCCGCGCTCCTGAAGCTCGTTGTTGACCAGCTCGCGGATCAGGGCTGTATTGACCGTGGCGAACTCGCCGGCGATAATCCGGTTCTCGACCGCCTTGGCAATTTCATTGGCCAGACTGCCCGTCAGTCCGGCCTCTTCAATCAGTTGATAGGCGATCTTGGAGCGGTCCCAGGGATGGACAACCTCCTGGGTAATTGATTCAACCAAAAGCAGGCTCGCATCAGTAGGATCTACACCGCCCGGGGAGCCGTGGCGCACCTTGATCCTGCGGCGCGCCGTTTCCCGGATCTTGCGATAGCGCTTATAAGCGGCCACGACACCTGAAAAACCCTCCTCCGCCAGTACGATCTCCACCAGATCCTGAACGTCCTCTATCTCAGGAATCCGCTTGCCCTCTTCATTGGGAAATACGTAGTACTCGCTTCTCGGGTCATCCAGATATTCGATTACCTTATCGGTAACTTCCTGCACCCGTCCAATATCAATCTGGGTTCCATCACGGCGGGAAACTGCCTCAGCCGCCTTTTTAACCGCACCGGTTATTTTCTGTGGATCGAAAGGAACAATCATTCCGTTTCGTTTTTTAAAGTGCGTGAACGGAATTGTCGAGGGCATGAAACCTCCAGAAGCGATAAAGTGTATCAGATTTAGGCTGTTTAATTTTTTTTAATCCTAATCTCAAAATTTGAAAGCTGATCTCGATCCCCTGTCGGGGATAAATATCAAAACAAAATAAAAAGGCCGCTTTAAAAATCGGGCGCTTTGTCGGGTAATCCAACATGATAAAACGAGCGGGCCGAAAAAACCGGGCTGAATCTAGACTAACTTTATATTTATATTGATAATTTTGTCGCGTGTCAAGAAAAAAAAACACAACTTATTGTATATAATTTTCTAAAAAACACAAAATGTGGTATCTCTAATATAAATTTGACTTAGCAGTGCTTGCCTTTGCGAATAATTCTCGGTTGCATTTTTTAACCTTGCACCCCGTTTGGAAAAGATAAAAACAGCGTTTTTCCGGGGCTGTTTGATCCGGCTCGAAATATTTCTACAGAAAGAACCTTAAATGAAAGCATTTTTTGCTTTTATTCGTATACCATAAGCTATAAGATTTACAATCAGCGAGCCTGGGGTGGATTATGAAAGCCTGGTCTTCCGGTATTATGACCATCAATTTTTTTTGTTGATTTTTAAAGTTAGTAAAACTTTACTTTTTCTTTAAGTTTCAAATTATTTTTGTTTGCCTGCGTGCATAGAGATATTTTTAGATATTGAAGTTTAGAAGCCGCAGAGGCCGCCCGGGCATTTTGGCGAAGCGGTGAAGATCAAGCATAAAGGGGAGGGTATTCTGGAAGCGAGGGCTGGAATTTTGTCTTTCTGCAGAACAGCGGCGGTTGCATTCCATTTATCTGCGGTTGTCTGGGTGTTTTCAACAGGACAGCTTGCGGCCGATGTCAGTCCGCTTTATGATCCGGACCTGGAGAGAGCAGGCCAGCTTTTGCTTGATATGCGTCTGGAGGAAGCCGAAAAGCTTATCGGAAACTCGATCGAGCGCAATGCCGAAAAACCCGCCGGGTATTTTTTTCGCTCTGCAGCGCTTTCCTGGAGGATTTTCCTGGCGCCTGAAAGGAGTGACACTAAAGAGCTTAAAAAGGAGTTCGAGAAAGCGCTTAGCACCAGCCGCCGGTTCGCTGAGAAAGCCCAATCCCGCAGCGAGAGCAGATTCGAGGGCACGCTTTATCTGGGCGCGGTTTACGGCCAGGAGGCTCTTCTGGCGCTGCTTGACAAGAAATATCTCCTGATGGCTCCTCTGGCCAGGCGGGCCTGGAATTACCTCCAAGAGGCGGTTTCCTTGGACCCGGAATACTATGACAGTTATTTCGGCCTGGGAATCTACAAATATTTTACAGATGTGCTGCCCAGGATGATTAAGATTCTGGCTCTGGCTTATGGTTTCGAGGGCGACAGGGAGGGGGGTCTCACCGACTTGTGGCTGGCTGTAGAAAAAGGCCTCTACTCGAGGGATGAGGCTGGGATAATGCTCTTAAACATCTATTCGATAACCGAGACCCCGGACAGCTCGCTCGGTGCGCTGGCCAGCGAGCTGCATCGACGCTACCCGGACAATCCTTTAATCCATTGGCGTTACGGGGATATCCTCTTTCGGATGAAAAAGTATGCTGAGGCCGGGAAAATCTATCAGGAGGTGGCTGAAAGGATTGAAGCAGGCCACCCTTTTTACCGTAACAGCATGTTTTCCGCCTACTCGATAGCTTACAGGCTCGGCGCCTGCGACAGGCACCTGGGTAAAAACCGCGAGGCGCTCGAGCGCTTCAAATCCATCCTAAAAGCCCACGATGTTACGCCAGAGTGGGTCGTTCCTGTAAGTTATCTGGAGTGCGGCAGTCTTTACCTGGCCGAGGGTAACACGGCCCTGGCCGAGAAAAGCCTGAAAGCCGTGTTGCAATATAAAGATTTCAGCGGGAGCCACAGCAAGGCAAAAGCCCTGCTGGAAAAACTGGAACATGAATGAACTCTTAGCGGGCCAAGGGGCTCTCAACTAAAAAACCACTTTAAAGGCAGGGTCCGGATATATGAATAAAAAAGTATTCAAAGTGTTAGGGATAGCAGCGCTGGCGCTTGCGTTTCTTTTCGGAGCTCTGGCCCTGGGGCTGAAAATGTTTTTTCCGGCCCAGGCAGTGAAAGAAATTATCGAGACCAGGGTTTCCGAACAACTCGGCCGCCAGACCAGGATCGGGGATATCAGTCTGTCAATACTGCGGGGTTTCGCCCTGGATCTCAGAAATTTCGAGATTGCCGGTGATCAGCCCTCGGACAGCATTCCTTTCCTGCTCCGCGGGGACCGTCTGCTGCTCAGACTCAGGCTGCTGCCGCTCTTCAGGCGCCGGATCGAGATAGTCAGTCTCCGGCTCATCCGGCCGGAGGTATACCTGGTCAAGGATGAAAGCGGCAATCTGAACACCTCCAGGCTTTTCCCCAAAGAGGAAAAACCGGCCCCCAGAGAGCCTGGAAAGTTCAGCCTCAGGCTGATTGTCATCGCGGCAGAGATGGAAGGGGGCAGCCTGCATTACCTGGACCGGGTGCTGCCTTTGGATTTGACCCTGAACCCGGTAAATATGGAGCTTTACTTTCAGGAAGGCCGCGGGAGCTCGGCATTCGGTCTGAGCGGTGAGCTCGAGATCGAGGGCCTTGAAACCTCGGGATCTCTGCAAAACTTTGTCCGGGCCATGCCCCTGAGAGTTGAATTCTCAGCCACTCAGCCTGCCGAGAGCGGGGACTTCCTATTCGATAAAATAGGGTTGAGTTTTGCAGGACTGGAACTCGGAGGTGAAGGCCGTCTAAGTGGTTTGAGCGGTGAGACGCCTGGTTACGCGTTTTCTTTGAGCGGGGAGACCAAAGATCTCGAGCGCCTGCTCAAGCTGCTGCCTCCTGAGGCCGGGAAGGCGGTGAAGGTTGAAAAGGCGGAAGGTCTGTTACGGTTAAGCGTCAAATTTGAGGGCCGGAAAGGGGATGAAGAGAGCCCGTTGTACGAGGTAAAAGCTTCCCTGAGCAATGGGAAAGCGAAGCTTGACGGTTTGCCTGAGCAGATCGAAGAGCTCAATACCTCGGTCACTCTCAAAAAGGGCGAGCTCCTGATCGAAAGCCTGAGCGCGCGGCTCGGGAAAAACCGGGTTTCGCTTGACGGCAGGCTGGGGCTAATCGACGGCTATCCTTATGACTGCCGGGTGAAAGGCTCTTTCAGCCTGGACAATATGGCAAAGTCGCTCTTTGAACTGCAAAATTGGGACGCAGGGGGCACTGTCGAGGCGGATCTGGAGTTAAATGGGAGGTTTGATGATTTTTCTGCGCTATTGATTAATGGAAAGCTGGGGGGCCGGGAAATCTGGCTGGCGCGCCCTGGAGATGAGTTCAGGCTGGCCGCGCCAAAGATCGAGCTGGCCTTTGCCGGGCGCAATATCGAAAGACTGCAGATCGAGCTTGCCTCACGCGAGACCCGGCTCACAGCAAGCGGCAGAATTGAAAATTATCTCTCTTTATTCCCGATCCAGGAAAATAAAACGATTGGGCCTCCGCGCTGGAAGCTCAACTTGGCAGGCGCGCAGTTGAACCTTCAGGATATTATCCCGCTAAGCTCTGAAGATAAAGATCTAAAGGGAAAATCAGAAGAGAGTTTCACGCTGCCCATGAGGCTTGGAACCGGAAGCGGAGAGATTAAAGTCGGAAAGTTTTCAGCTTCCGAAAATTTTTCTTTGGATAGTCTCGAAGCCTCTTTCAGGGTCGCGGACAGCCTGTTATATCTCGAGAGGATAAAGGCCAAGCTTTTCTCTGGCAGCCTCTCAGGCCAGGGCAGCGCAGTATTTTCAGAAGGAGGGCCTCCAAGTTACGCTCTGGACTTTGAGACCAGTGATGTCCGGGTGGGCCAGGCGCTTAGTCCACTGACCTCTTTCGGCAAATATCTTTCCGGAAATATATCATCGAGATTTCATCTGACCGGCTCCGGGGCCACAGCAGAGTCTTTCCTGAAAGCCCTGGCGGCGCAGGGAGAATTCACGATCAGCCGGGGCGAGCTGACCGGCTCTCCGCTTCTGGAAAGTCTCGCCGGAGTAAGCAAGATCAGCGAATGGCGCGATAAGCTCTTGATTAATGAGTGGGTGGGGAATCTTTCTATCGGAAATGAGAGAGTCTTTACGGACAACCTGGAGATCAAGGCCGCCAATGGCGATTGGAATGCCGCGGGTTCTTTCGGGTTCGACGGCTCTCTCGACTACTCGTTAGGGGTGGCTCTCGATAATGCCCTGACCCGGAAATACAGCTCTGTCCTGCCCGGAGAACTCGCCAGTGTCCTGAAAGACGAGGAGGGCCGGATAACGCTTGGTTTCAAGATTACCGGCACTCCCGAAAAACCCATTATCCGCCTGGATACGGCCCCGCTCAAACAGCGTGCCAGTCAGAAAGTAAAAAGCGAGCTGACCCGCCAGCTCGACAAGCTCACTAGCCGTCTCCTGCCATCCGCCCCGGAAAAAGAGAAAGCCGATTCACTAGGCCCGGCCGACAGCCTCACTGCAGCGGACAGTCTGTCCAGAGAAAAGAAGCTCGAGCAGCAGGTACCCGCCCTGTTGAAAAAACTGTTCAAAAAAAAGCCCGAGCCGAAAAAGGAATGAGCCGCGGGAACCGGATACCACAACGATTGATAGATGGGCGGGCCGTCAGCCTTTGCTTTGCGATCAACTGAAAGATAAAAGGAAGAAAATGGCTTGCAGCCAGGCTGATTGGCACATCAGAAGTCTTCCTTGTGATAATAATTCGAAGGTTCCAGTGCTGAAAAAAGCCATTTCAGAAAAACAGCTTTATCTCAACCGGTTCGACATTACCCGGTGATAAAACCAGCAGCCTGGTTTCTGCATTGTAATCAAAGGATACCTCCTGTCTGTCCGCCTCGACCCTCGAGGGCACGCGCTCAGAGTAAAAGCCGATTTCACCGCCGGAGAGCAACGAAGCCGAATATACATTATCCCTTTCCCAGCCGCAGGAGTTAAAAATCCCGCCGCCGTTGTACATGCCGAGATGCCCCAGGGGAGCCAACTCCTTGTCGACAACAGAGACTGTATAAAGCCTGAACTCACCCGGAGAAAGGCTCAGAGGCCAGCTCTCATCCGGCTTGCGAATCTCGCACACCCGGCTGCCGAACTCATGCACACAGTAGAGAGAATCCGGATTTGTCCCTCGTATTTGATTTACGCTCAGTGTGTCTGTAACTGTGATATTTCCTTGTTTGTCGCAGCGGCAGTTGAAAGCGGCAAGCACGAAAGTACCTGCCCGGTTGCGGTTGAATATTTTTAAGAGCACATTTTCTGTCTGCGGGTCGCGGAACAGGATGTCCGCTGTGGGCCGGGGCGGGCCGGGACAGCGCAGGATCCGGCCGTCCGGGAGGGCCAGGCGGCGGATGAGCCTGAAATCGTGCTGGCCCGGCTCATCGGATAGATAGACCGGTCCGCCGGAGATCGCCCTGGCCGCGGCGTGAAAAGCCCCCCAGGGGTGGGCGGATTTGATCATGTCCCAGTCTGGCTGGATCAGCTGGCCCCAGATAAACGAGTTATAAGCATTGAGCACCAGGTGGGGCCCCCAGCTTTCGGCGCTGTCCGGGAAAAAATCAGTAGAGGTGCGGGTGACAGAAGTCTCCTTGTAGCGGTACA
>Ga0307379_10011705_pt1 | contig 11487 bp, 11 predicted proteins | sample UN2MG_FD_202237 | JGI IMG/M metagenome (GOLD analysis project Ga0307379, IMG submission 202237) | Soil microbial communities from Risofladan, Vaasa, Finland - UN-2 | ecosystem: Environmental > Terrestrial > Soil > Coastal area > Acid sulfate soil | place: Finland: Risofladan, Vaasa | collected... | reverse complement strand
ATTAACGTTTGAATTACTTGATAATTCTCAATGTGAACAATAATAACATGGAGTGTAAAGAATGAATATTGGAGAATTCTTTAGTCGTAGCAGAAGATTATTAGTACATAGCAAGAGACCTGATCGAAAAGAAATTTGGTTAACAGTAAGAATCACCGCTATAGGTATACTACTTATAGGCTTAGTTGGTTACATCATTCATATCTTGTTCACAGTAATTCTTCCTAATAGAACTTAAAAAATCGGTTTATAGTCAAAATATCTTTATTACTATATTCCTATATTTTTTTAAGAATAAAAAAACTCCATCAAAAAGCTAGCAAACAATGAGAGCTGGTAGAAGTTTAAAAGTTCTAAAAAAAGATTAATAAAGTAATGATATTCCGTTGAAAGATTAGTGGGATGATAAAGCATGACTATATGGACACTTCGAGCAACAATCGGTCAAGAAAAAGCAATTGCAAAACATATTCGAAAGAAGATCGAAACTAAGAGTATTGGTGTTTTCTCCTTACTCATACCTGAGTCCTTACGTGGATATATCTTTATTGAAGCTGATACAATAGATAAAATTGACCAAGCAATAATTGGCATACCACATGTTCGAAGCAAAGTTGTTGGTGAAGTTGAAATCACTGAATTAGAAGGTTTCCTTGTACCAAAGCCAACCATTGAAGGATTACATGTTAACGATATTATAGAAATCATAAGTGGTCCATTTAAAGGCAGTCGTGCAAAGATTAACCGAATTGATATAAGTAGAGAAGAAGTAACGGTTGAGCTTCTCGATTCTCAAATCCCTATACCCATCAAGCTTCATTCTGATTTCTGTAAAGTAATTGAAAGTAGTGCAGGAGAACAGCCAGTTGTCGATGAGTTTCAATCACTAACATCACAATCAACTGATGAAACACAAGCTGAAGCTAGAGAAAAATCAAAAGAGAAGAAGAAGAAAGAAGATGAAGACGAGGATGTTTTCTCCGAATTCTTTAAACCTTCTACTTAATTACTTCTTTTCATTTCTTTTGCTATATTTTTTATTCTATTTTATTTTCATTCAATTAACAAAGCTTTTTTATGTGACTAATATTTGAAAAAGGTTGATTTTGAGAATCATTTGTATAAAAACACTTATGTTTGAATATTCAAAAAGATAAGTGGACTGACTTAAAATAATATGAGGCTATGAATTGTGTCAAAAATGCAAACTGGAAAAATTCTAAGAATCTCAGGACCTGTGGTAGAAGCTGACGGGATGCTTGGAAGCTCCATGTATGAAGTCTGTAAAGTAGGTGACGAAGGACTTATTGGTGAAATTATTAGGATCCAAGGAGATATCTGTACTATCCAAGTTTATGAAGAAACAGATGGTATCTATCCAAACGAAAAAGTTATTGGTACAGGTGCTGGATTAAGTGCTGAACTAGCTCCGGGTTTAATTGGACAAATTTATGATGGTATTCAGCGTCCTTTGCCTTCGATTCTAGAAAAAACAAAAGATGATTTCATTCGCAGAGGAGTTATTGCAATTCCCTTAGATCATACTAAGAAATGGCCCTTTAAACCAATCATAGAAAAAGGAACAAAAGTTACAGCTGGAGATATTATTGGAACCGTGCAAGAAGGTCCAGTAGTAAATCATAAAGTTATGATTCCTCCAGGAGTTCAAGGAACGATTACAAGTATAATCAAAAAAGGCGAATATACTATTGACGATCCAATTGTTAAACTAAAAAATAATGGAAGCGAAATTGATATTTCAATGCTCCAGAAATGGCCTGTACGATTTGGTCGTCCTATTAAGCTAAGATTAGAGCCCACTATTCCACTCATAACAGGTCAAAGAATTTTTGACACATTCTTCCCAATTGCTAAAGGTGGTACGAGTGCTATTCCAGGTGGTTTCGGAACTGGAAAAACTGTCTCCCAACATCAGCTTGCCAAATGGTCGGATGCTCAAATTGTTGTTTACATTGGTTGCGGTGAACGTGGTAATGAAATGACCAATGTACTTGAAGATTTTCCCGAACTTATCGATCCCAATACTGGTAAACCATTAATGAATCGAACGATATTAATTGCAAATACCAGTAATATGCCTGTTGCTGCGCGTGAAGCTAGTGTTTATACTGGAATGACTCTCGCTGAATTTTACCGCGACATGGGTTATGATGTTGCCTTAATGGCTGATAGCACTTCTCGTTGGGCTGAAGCGATGCGAGAAATCTCTGGTCGTTTAGAAGAAATGCCTGGTGAATCTGGTTATCCCGCTTATCTTGCAAGTAAAATTGCTCAATTTTATGAACGTGCAGGTAGAGTAACTACTTTAGGTTCTACAGATAGACAAGGTTCCATAACCATCACAGGAGCTGTAAGTCCTCCGGGTGGAGATTTCTCTGAACCAGTTACTCAAAACACTCTTAGAATTACCAAAGTATTTTGGGCTTTAAGTAAAGATCTTGCAGCTAGAAGACATTTCCCCGCAATTGATTATTTGGTTTCTTATACCCTCTATATCAATGAGTTAGCTCCATGGTTTTCTAAGGAGATTGATCCAGATTTTCTCAAATATCGTTCAAATGCTATGGCTCTCTTACAAAAGGATAAAGAATTAGAAGACATTGTTCAGCTTGTAGGACCCGAAGCACTTCCTGAATCTGAAAAAATCATTCTAGAATCAGCTCGAATGATTAAAGAAGATTTTCTCCAACAAAATGCTTTCAATGATGTTGATAGTTATTCTACAATTCAAAAACAATGGTTAATGTTGAAAGTAATAATTAATTTCTATGATAAAATGCGAGAGCTCTACAATCAAGGCGTAAAACTTACAGAAATGATGAACTTACCCATTATTGATAAAATTGCTAGAATGAAATATATCCCCAAAAATGATGTGGAAACTGATTTAAACAGCTTGTTAGCAGAAATAGATGCTTTGCATGGTGATGAAATCGTAGATAGGGTCAGTGGTAGAATGTTCACTGATATGAAGAAAGACTAGGAGGAAAAAGAAATGACTCAAACACCTACCAAAATTAGCTCTAAAATACTCTCAAAAAGAATTTTTAAAACTGCTGTAGAAGTTTCTGGACCCTTGCTATTCGTTGATTTGAAAGGGAAAGCAGGAGTTTCATATGGTGAAATTGCTAAAATAATTCTCCCATCAGGTGAGGAACGTTCAGGTCAAATCCTGGAAGTCTCAAGAGATTTAGCAATAGTTCAGATGTTTGAAGGAACTTCTGGAATGGATGTAGATGAAACAACGATACAATTTCTAGGAGAAACAAAGAAACTTCCTGTTTCAAGTGATTTACTAGGACGAATCTTTAACGGACGTGGTGAACCCATTGATGGACAACCACCAATTATCGCTAAAGAAGAACGCCACATAACAGGTTCACCAATTAATCCTTATGCTAGACAATATCCTAGAGAATTTATTCAAACAGGGATATCTTCAATTGATGGATTATTTACTTTAATTAGAGGACAAAAATTACCAATTTTCTCTGCAAGCGGTCTACCTCATAATGAAGTTGCAGCTCAAATTGCTAGACAAGCAGCAGTTTTGGGTCAACAAGAAGATTTTGCAGTAGTATTCGCAGCTATGGGAATTACTGCAGAGGAAGCTCAATTCTTTAGAAATGAATTCGAAAAGAGTGGTGCTCTCGATAGAGTAGTATTATTCTTGAATTTAGCAGATGACCCGGCAATTGAGCGAATTATTACTCCAAGACTTGCTTTAACAGCAGCTGAATACCTAGCTTTTGATTGCGATATGCACCTTCTAGTCATTCTTACAGATATGACAAATTATGCAGAATCTTTACGAGAAATAGGTGCTGCAAGAGAAGAAGTTCCAGGTAGACGTGGTTATCCAGGTTATCTCTATTCCGATTTAGCTAGTATCTATGAACGAGCTGGAAGAATCAAAGGTAGAAAAGGTACAATCACACAAATGCCTATTCTTTCAATGCCTAACGATGACATGACCCATCCCGTACCAGACCTTTCAGGGTATATAACCGAAGGGCAAATACTTCTAGAACGAGGTTTGCATAGACGAGGTATCTATCCACCTATCAATGTAGGTCCTTCTTTAAGTCGTTTACAAAAAGAAGGAATTGGTAAAGGATTAACAAGAAGAGATCATCGTGAACTCGCTGACCAACTGTATTATGCATATGCTCGTGGAACTGATTTACGTAATTTAGTTGCTGTTGTAGGTGAAGAATCTCTAACAGAGGAAGATCATCGTTTCTTGCAATTTGCAGATGCTTTTGAGCAAAAATTCATTAAACAAGGACGAGATGAAAACAGAGTTATTTTTGAAACTTTAGATATAGGTTGGGACCTTTTAAAAGAATTTCCAAATCCAAAAAGAGAATTGAAGCGTATCTCTGAAAAAACAATTGATTTCTTCCTTCCCAAGAATAGAGATCCTAATGTTGATTTCAATTCACGTGACGTCTAATTTTTTTAGACGTTCAATTTATTTTTTATCAAGGGATTCTTTCATAACCTTTTTTAGATAATTAATTTTAGCTATATATAAGGAAAATTGCTCAAGTTTTTACTTGATTTTATAGACAATATTATCATCTCTATTACCAAAGATTAATTCATATGCTAAAAGGAAGTATAAAAAAATGAAAGCTATAATCCCTGCTGCCGGCATTGGAACGAGAATGCTTCCCGCTACAAAATCTCAACCCAAAGAAATGCTACCAGTCGCCAAAAAACCAGTTATTCAATATATTGTTGAGGAATTAGAGGAAGCTGGTATTAAAGACATTTTAATTATTACTGGAAAAAACAAACGTGCTATTGATGACCATTTCGATAAAGATCCAATCTTATTAGCTGATTTAAAGAAGAAAAATAAAACAAATCAGGTAAAAGACTTGGAAGCACTTGAGAATCTTAATATCCAAATTTTTTATGCAAGGCAAGCGATACCAAGTGGTTTAGCTGATGCTGTCTATAAAGCAAAGGAATTTGTTAATGGAGAAGATTTCGTTGTAGCTTTAGGAGATACTATTATTGATTCATTAACAAAACCGATTCATTTATCAAAATTAATTGATTTTCACAAACAATCAAATGCTATCTGCACACTTTCTACTGAAAAAATACCCAAAGAACACTGTAATAGATATGGTATATTAGATGTTGAATTTTATAGTAAACAAACAAATCCTACCTTTGATGGTCATTTCGTTGTAAAAGATTTAATAGAAAAACCCTCAATAAATGAGGCACCAAGTGATTTAGCTATTTGTGGTAGATATGTGTTCAATGCAAATATCTTTGACTATATAGAGAAAATCGATTATGGAAAAGGTGGAGAGAAACAATTAACAGATGCGATACGATTATCTCGAGAAGCTGGCAAAATAGTAGCATTACAACTGAATGAAAATGAAAAAAGATATGATACAGGAACCTTTCCATTATACGCAAAAGCTTTTGTTGACTTTTGTTTAAAAGATGAAGAGATAGGTCCTGAATTACTAGAACATCTCAAAAAATTAAATTTATGAAGAATTTTATTCTTCATTTTCCGAATCTGAATTAGAATCACTTAATGTTTTTTTAGCTTTACCTGTTAATAGATCTCGAGAATCGTCTACAAGGTAAAAATTCCTTTCTACGCCAACAATATATACTAACTCATCGGGAAAGAATTCTTGATGTTTATAGACAGTTTTTGCTGGAACTCTTAATGGCTCAAATTGATCGGGTATTTCTACTCTAATAGTTCCTCCTTTGGAATCCACATCTACTATAACTACTGCTTCTCTTCCAAGGAAATCGCTATTTGAAGGTAATCGATATGTTTCTGAAACTGCTACTCTTCTCCAAATTAGATTAACTAATGTTGCCATGATAAAAGGACTTGCAAGGATAACAGATAATCGAATATAGGAATTCATATCAGGTTGTTGCCAAAAGAGCAATAGTCCTAGACCTCCAAAAGTAATTGAAAATACTGCCATTGAAAGTAACAATGGAGCCGAGGTACCTTTTTCAACGCTTATTGGTCCTCTCAATTGATCTGGTATTTGTAAGTGAAGATTAGGATGACTTGGTATATCTTTATCTACACTAATATCTTTATCAATTGTGAAATCCTTATCTATACTAATATCTTTATCAACAGAAATATCTTTGTCTATGGAGAAGTCTTTATCAACAGTAAAATCCTTGTCAATGGTTAGATCTTTATCAATACTGAAGTCCTTATCTACGGAGATATCATGGTCAACTGAAATATCAGCATCATGACCAACATCATGACTGAGATTATGACCAGTACTAATACCCATTGTCACTAAAACAAGTGCTACTACTAAAAAACCGAAAATTAGAAAGCCAATACAGAAACCTTTAAGCCATTCTTCCCAAACGAGAAGTGCACTAGCTAATTTTAAAGAATCTTCAATAATTTTGTCTATGACCAATTATTAGTAATCCTCCAGTAACATCTTGTATTTTACATTATGTAGAATTTTTTTTCTAAATAATGAAATTTGGGAGTTAATTACTCCCAGGAACCTAACAAATCTGTTAGATTCAATGAATTTTCCTTTAGAAAATTCATTCAGTTATTTTTTCCACTTTTTAAGCTTCGGGAGAAGCTAATTTTTTAGGTTTATTAGTAGATTTTCTATCAGACTCTTCAGCTAATTTCTCTGAAAATTGCAAGCTTTTTCCAGTGATTTCGGGAAGTACTGTAAGGAAAGGAATGATAGATTCAGCTAAGCTTGAGAAGGCTTTCTGACCATCGCCCATAACAAACATTTTATCGACATTCAATTGTTTGTAAATTTCTGGGAGCATCTCAACGATTTTAAGTTGGAAGAATTTAGGATCAGCTTGAGCTAGTGATTTAACTTGTTCTAGAATACCTTCAGCTTCAGCAACAAGGTTTTCTTTAACTGCTGCTGCTTCACCTTGAGCTTTAGCAATAAGTGCTAAACGATCACCTTCAGCGATACGTTTCATACGCTCAAATTCAGCATCAGCTTCAATGGTTATTTTCTTTCTCTGAGTATTTGCATCAATCTCAGTTCGAGTCATTTCTAGTTTTTGAACCTCAATTTCACGATTCTTAGCTTCACGTTGAATTTCTAATTGAACAGTTTGTTCTTGGATACCTGTTTTTCTATTGACTTCCAAATCTCTTAAACGAGTAATTTCATCCATACCTGCACGACGAAGACGAGCAGTTTCTTCTTCTTGAATTTGTTTGGTTGCTTCCATGTTATTTTTAAGGACTTTATTTAGAACTTCAACATCTTTAACTTCTACAGAGATAACAACTATTCCCCAATCAGCCATGAGCTCATGCAACTCTTTAGATACAGCTGAAATAATTTCACTTCTTTCTCTAATTATGTGTTCTAAAGGCATATTTGCACATGTTGTTCTGATAATGCTTTCTGCAGCGTTTTTGATAATCTTTTCAATATAATCAGATTCTTTTTGTTCCCATGATACCGCTGTAAAAGCTATTTCAGGCTTTACTACTTTCCAAAAGATGAATGCACTTACTGAAACATCTTGGAATTCTCTTGAAACTACTTTTTCACTTGCTTCAAGGAATGTTTGCTGAGTAGTTGTTGGAATGATCACTACTTCATCTATAATGGGCATAAGGAAGCATCTGCCACCTTTTCCGGCTGATTTTATTTTACCGTTTCTGAATCTGATGACATACTCATTTGTTTTGAATTTTCTATATCTGCTAATCAAGAATATCAAGAACAATAAAACAAAGGCGCCTACTCCTGCTACTATTAAACCGACTGTTAATTGTATTGCCATTTTTTCTAGTTACCCCTCTTATTTTAATTAGGTGCAATAAATTCGGTAAAAGTCATCAATTTCAATTATTGTCTGTAAAAGACATCTTCTCTGTCTAGATCTTTTACTTATGTAGCTTATCTTTCTTCAGCTATTTAAAGGTAAATAAATATCTCACTTATTTTTTCAACAATTAATCTATACAAATAATCGTCAATTATATTATCTCATTTTTGGTATTACTTTAAAATGTAAAACTAATTTGTAGATTTCTTTCCATATTATTACTGTTATAGTATATAGTTAAAGTATAATCGCAACCTGTTGTAAAAGCACTATCAATTTTTAAATATAATATTAGTGATTGACCAACTTCTATTTCTAAAGGAAATATCGTGGTTACTAATTCATTATCATAAACATCTATTGGATTTATTATATGAGTAGTATTTACAAATGAAAAACATGTTATATTTGCAATTTGAGCCTTTGTTTCAGCTTTATTTTTCAATCCAATAAAATAAACATCAGTATCATTTTCAGCTGTTTTACTATAAATAGTGTGACTAAATATAAGAGTTGTATATATTGGAGTATAACCAAAAAAGAAATCAGAAAAATAGAGAAAAATGAGAATGATTAAACCATTCTCTTAATATGTGAACGGAATATCCATTGTTTTACCTTGATCATAGCTAATGGTTATGGTATAACTTTCACCAGTAGTTAATGTAGTATCAAAATCAAGAATAAATGTTACAGAATTTCCTTGATTGAGTGTATATGGCCATATTTGTAGAACTGCTCCAACATAAACCGCTGTTGGATTAAGACTTAGTCCTTCAGTTGTATTGGTTAGTGTTATAGCGATTAAACTTTCTATATTGGCTGCTGCTCCACCATTGTTACTAAATTCGATTTCGTATCTGTCAGTTGTCCCTGCAACCTTTCCATAGCTTATAGGAACTAATTCAGGTTTAGTTGTTAAAATTGGTACTACAACAAAGTAGACAATCGCTGCAGCAGTGACGGTTAAAGCAATAAGAAGTATTGTAGCAATAACTGGTGAAACCGCTTTATTTTTCTTTAGGATTAATTTTCCAAGTGACATATTAATATCAACCATCCGTTTTATTTAACATAACAATTTATTGTTATTTAAACGCCAGCTTTCTGGTGCTTAAGCAATAAATTTCTCCAAAGCACTTTTTGCCTTTTTAATAAAGCTCTCATATCAATTTAAAGCATTTTCGTAGAGGCAATCCAGTTATCTTGTAAATTTATACCTTGAATATAGTATTTTGTTTAGTATTTTCTTGAACTTAGCTTTTTTTCTCTCAGAAGTTCTATTGACAGTGTGTATTACTTTTTGAAGTTATATGAAATTATTAATGAAGCTATAAATTATTTAAGGAAAAATTTTATATCTATTAAGGAAAAATATAAATTAATCATTTTTTAGTTGGGATAGAGAATGAAAAGATTAAAAGAAATATTTAGATTAATAATTAATATTGGACTAGTTGTTAGTTTATTTTTTATACCTGTGTCTCATGTCAAATCTGCATGGGACCCTGAAGTTTTAGCAATTAGTGAAAATATACAATTTCCAGATTTAAGTCACTCGACTTTAAGTTATACTATAGAGACTACTGCAACTTATGGTTCTGATCCACAGATTTACTATTCTGTTGATGAGTTTTCTAACGATCCTTACACTCGTTATTTCTATATTTGGGTTGATGATACGAAAGTTCTTGATTCAACTATTAGTAATGACAAGTCTGGAATAATTGACGCTCCAGAATTAAGATCATTTGAAACTCATACTATTAAAATAGAGATTTACAATGGTGCTTATGGTGATGGTTGCTATAAACTAGACTATCTAAAGATTGGTCGTTTGTTTTGGAATCAAAATATAAACAAATATGCAGTATTTTTCTGGCAAGAGTTTGATACAAATGATCCTAATGATTCTGGTATAATTTCAGAGAATAGAATTGATGATTATTGGGCTTTATTAGAAGATTGGGATTTTTCAATAATCAATCATATGAATACAAATGATTGGAGAGATGATATGGATGATTTGGATGACATAGAGGATTCAGATGACATTATTTTTATTTATATAGCAGGTCATGGATACTATATACCAGGCAATGATGTTTCTACTGTTCGAGTTAGTCCTTCGGGAGATAATACTTGGATACAGTCTGATTATCTTGATGATTATATTACAAATCTGGAATCGACAAGAATTCTAGTTGTTATTGATGCTTGTGAATGCGGTGATTTTAAAGATAAATTAGATATATATGGAGTGAGTGTGATTACTTCAACTGATGAATCTCATGATAGTAAATTTGAAGCTAGATCTTATTGGCCTGTTTATGCTGAACCTGTGTTCTCGAATGATTTCTTTGACAAAATAGGTGATCATATTACATATTATTTACCTACGAGGTATTTGTACTATGATGATATCTTATCATTTGGATTTGCTAAAGCTCAGAACCCTACATACTATTCTTTAAGTAATTTTCTTGCATTACATAGTTTTTTTGGACCGTAAAGGTCCCTTTATTTTTTTTCATTTAGTAAAGGATTATTTTTATTCAAAGATTTTTATAAATTCTTTATAATAAATTTAGTATTTTTTGAAATCAGTTATTCTTTTTTCTCTCAGAAGGTTTATTGTCGAAATATGTTGCTTTACAAAGGAATATAAATATCTTCTACGAAAATAGATGTTATAAAATTTGATGAAACCAATTAGAACCCTATTTAAAACCTTGGAGTAAAATAGCATGGATTTTATTGAAGACTTTGATCCTAAATTAGTTGGTATGATTGTATCCTCTTTCAGTGATAGTGGTCCAAACGTTATTTTTAATAACACTGAATTAGGTGATGATGAAGGTATGATTTTAGCAATCAAGGGTATGACTGTCATAGGCTTAGATAATCCCCTAGATGCAATAGATGATATTAATGATGATGAGCAACGCCGTTCAACAATACAACAATTTGGACCCTTTCCAATAAAAGATCGAGAGTCTTTACGAGCTTTAGCCATTTCTTTTGTTGTAAAAGCTAAAGCATCTAATGATATGAGGATTCAAACTTTTGGTCGTTTCTGTGTTCTCTTCCTTCTTTATAATATTGAACATACGAGATTAATTTTAGACTCATATGGTCTTATAGAACCCTACTTCAACATCATTTCTCGAGATATCATTTATGATACAGATTTGAATCCAGCACACCTCAGTGATGTCTTTAGAAAAATGAATATGCTCTTTCAGGGAGTACTTCCTAGAGTTTTTACTGTTATTGACAAGGGTGTAGTTAAAGAACTAATAGGAAAAGAAATTATGCATCGAGATGTTTATTTGATTGCTGATAAGAAAAAGAAAATTCTATTTGTATTATTAGCTGATCCTGAGATGTCTATCTGGCGAAAGCATGATATTAATCGAGCTGCATCAAATCTTAATACCCATCTTTACCGCAAAAAACTCAAAGTAGAGACAATTACTGAATTAGAGGAAATTTCAGCTCAACTTAAAAGGTATAATCTTTCGGTAGAAGGAATTACCCAAGGATAATTCTTCTACCAATTATTTGACCAATACTAATTGGTCTACTCATTATGATTTGATTTGGATT
>Ga0307379_10011702_pt1 | contig 11490 bp, 8 predicted proteins | sample UN2MG_FD_202237 | JGI IMG/M metagenome (GOLD analysis project Ga0307379, IMG submission 202237) | Soil microbial communities from Risofladan, Vaasa, Finland - UN-2 | ecosystem: Environmental > Terrestrial > Soil > Coastal area > Acid sulfate soil | place: Finland: Risofladan, Vaasa | collected... | reverse complement strand
CGGGGCCAAGCTGTGGAAACTGGAAGATGAGGTCGAAACGACGACGACGCTGCGGGACATAACAGTCCTGCATTCTCTGCCAGCGTTCGAACCAGCAGCGCCAGTCCAGCTTGGCCGCTTCACGTCCCATGGACCCGACCTCCCTCGCAGGCTCTCTGCGCCCCTGCAGGTCGCCCCGATACCTCGCAGCCAAGACGGCTGCGTCACCGTCTTCCGGAACGCGCGCCGGGTGCCCTACTTCGTCCCCTCCGCCACATCCGCGGCGAGGATGATAGCTTCCGCGATCTCGCGCATCGACTTGCGGCGGTTCATGCTCTCCTGCTGGAGGCGGCGAAATGCATCCTTCTCCGACAGCCCGTGCGCGTCCATCAGGATGCCCTTGGCGCGCTCGACGAGCTTGCGCGTCTCCAGGGTCTCCTGGAGATCGCCGACCTGGCGCCGCAGCACCGCCAGCTCTTCGTAGCGGCTGCGCGCGATCTCCAGCGCGGGCAGGAGGTCGCGCTCCTCGAACGGCTTGGTGACATACCCGAAGACGCCGGCCTCGCGCGCGCGCGCGACCAGCTCGGCCTGCCCGTAGGCGGTGAGCAACACCACCGGGCAAATCTGCTCCGCGATGATCACCCCCGCGGCCTCAATCCCATCCATGCCCGCCTCCCGACCGGCGGGCGAGTCCGGCATCTTGATGTCCACAATGGCGATGTCAGGCCGCTGCGCCCGCGCCTGGGTCACGGCCTCCTCGCCGCTGGAGGCCTCCGCCACTACCTCGTGGCCGGCCGCGATCAGCATCTCCCGCAAGTCCATGCGGATGACCGACTCGTCATCGGCGATCAGCGCTCGCAGCCTGTTCATTCCTCTCCTCCACCTGCGTCCAGGGGACGGTCATACGGGCCCACGTGCCGTTGTCGCTGCCCATCTCGAAACGCCCTTTGAGGTCCTGCGTCACCAGCATGTGCACGATCTGCAGCCCCAGGTTGGGGCTCGCATCGAGCGAGAAAAGCGCCGGCAGACCCACGCCGTCGTCGCGCAGCTCCAGCACCAACACCTCCCCCTCCCTTCGCAGCGCCAGGCTCACGTGTCCCCGGTCCCGACCGCGAAAGGCATGCTCCACGGCATTCAATGCAAGCTCGTTGAGCGCCAGTGCCAGGGGAGTGGCGCGGTCGGCGCGGATGGACACGTGCGGCCCGCTGACGTCAACCCGCACCTCCGCGGCATGGCGGCCCTCACGCGCCGCCTGCAGGAGGCTCGCCCCCAGCTCCTTGAGGTCCACCGCCTCGGTGCCTTCGCGGCTGAGGAAATCGTGGACGGTGGCGATACTCAGGATGCGGCTGACGCTCTCGCGCAGCGCGCGGCGGGTGACCTCGCTCGCGGCGCGGCGCAGTTGCAGCCGCAGCAGGCTGGCGATGGTCTGCAAGTTGTTCTTGACCCGGTGATGGATCTCCTGCACCACCGCCGCCTTGACCAGGCGCTGGCGCTCGCGCCGCCGCAGGTCGGTGACATCGCACACGACCGCCAACTGCCCGCCCGCGCGCCCGTGGTGGCTCAAGGGTATCACCCGCTTGATGATGACCGCGTCGCGGATCTGGATCTCGTGCTCGCTGTGGATGCGAAAGCGATGGGTCTTGAGCACCACCGCCCCCGCCAGCTCGCGTTCGTCCAGGCGCAGCCCCGCCACCCGCGGCAGGCCGAGCTTCCGGTAAATGGCGCGCGCCCGCGCGTCGGCGTAGATGATGCTGCCCGCGGCGTCATAGACGACGATTCCGTCGCCGGCGTGAATGAGCTTCTCCATGCTGGCGGCATCAATCGCGTCGGCAAAGATCATGGTCGCCAGCACCGCGGCGGCCTCGCGTAGCGCGTCGTTGGGGCGCCGCGCCGGACGGCGGTAGTAGGCGCTGCGGTGCATATCGAGCACGGCGACGATCTTGCCGGCGCGATTGCGCATCGGCGTCACTCGCTCCTCGACCGGGACGCCGGCGATTAGCAGACCGTCGAGCTCGCGCGACGGGCGGCCGCGGTGGAGACTGCGCCATACAGGCGACCCCCGTTCGGCGGCGATGACGTCCCCCCGGCGGTTGCGCGGATAGAGGGAGTGGGCGGTCGAGGGCTGCCCGTGCGCCGCCACGACCACGCGCCCCGGGCGCTCAGTGGGGCACAAGATCAGCAGGTCCGCGTGGGCAAGGTCTGCTGCCACCTGAAGGTCGCCGGCGGCGCGATCGAGCAGGCGCCGGTCGGCGGCCGACAGGTAGGTCGCGCTGGTTTCCGCGGTCTGGGTGGAGTCGCAGGTCGGCATGGGGCGACGCCTCACCGGGGATTCTATCAAATCCCTCCCCGCTTGACCAGACGCGGCGCCGCGCGCGAGGGGATAGTTCCCCGTCGCCCAGGGCAGCGCCCACGCCCGGGGCGGAAAGGAACTGTCCCCTCCAGCCATGTCGCTGATGGTGGAGCGCGAACTGCGCGCGGGGAGACGAGCTGGTGGTGGCGGCGGTCGGGGAGCCGTTCGTGGCCCAGGATGCGCCGGCTTCGCTAGAATGCCGGTGGTGGGGGCGGCAGCTCCACCAGGTACACCGCGCCGAGGTCATTGTCCCCCTGGACGACGGTCACCGTGTCGGAGAAGGTCTGGTAGCCGTCGGCGCCGACTGAGCGCTCCAAGGCCCCCGGGGGAACGACCGCGATAAACTCGCCCGCGTCGTCAACGCGCACGATGATGGAGCCGATGCGGACAATCGCATCAGTGGCCGCCAGGCCGGTGGTGCGGTCGAGGACGATACCCGAGACGGTCGCCGTGGGGGTATCGGTGCGCGCGAGCGGAACCTGACCGCTCGACCCGCAACCTCCGACAATGACGATGAACAGCGCCAGAAGCAGCGCGCCCACAACCCGATTCGTAACCCAACGCAGCACGTTGGCGCACCTCCACACTGTAGCACGCGGCAATCCCTCGTGGGAGCAAGAAGCGTGCCACTTCGCACCCATTCGCGCTGCCTGATTCGGCTGCCGGCACTGGCCTGCCGGGTTGCGATGCCCGCCGGGAGCGATGACCAGACGCCGAGCGCGACCGGGACGCAGACAGGCGGCAAGTGGACGTGCGTCGTCCCCGTCGTTCGCCGTCCTCATTGCTCACGGTGCGGGGGCGGCGGTCGGCCGCAGCCGCACCACGCCCGCCACCGCTGCCTCGGCGACGCGATCGCGCGTGCTCCCCCAACACGTAATCAGGAACTCCTCGCGGTCGAGAGCGCCAGGCGCCAGCGGGACGGCAGGGATCTCGAGGAGGCGGGGCCCGTGCGCCCCCACCGTAACGGGTCCGCCGGAGGCCGCGACCGCACCCACGTGCTTGACGTGTCCGCGGCCGTCGGCGCGCAGGTAAATGGTGGTGATGAGCGGAGCGCCCTGTTGGTCCCAACTCCTGATATCGAGACCGATGACGGCGTGGTCATTGATGCGGCCGGGGGCGGTACCCAGCCGCACCGCCAGGGTCTGGTGGTGCGAGGCCTCCAGGCGCAGCCGTGTCACCTGGGCTCCGCCGAGCCCGCGATGGCGGGTGTTCGGGTGGTTCCAGACGTATGCTCCGCCGGGCTCGAGGTTCACCGGGCGGAGCAGCTCGAACGCTTCGTTGGCTCGGGCGAACCTCAGCAGCAGGCGGGCGAGCCCGGGGCCCTGGGACCGATAGCTGCGGATGGCTTTGAGCTTGCGGCGCGCGATCTCGGGCGCGAGGGACAGGCGCTGCCATTGCGAGCCGAGGCCGGACAGAGCGGGGGGCGGAAGCAGCGCGAGCTTGGTCGCCGCCCGCGCCGGCTGCGGGAAGCGAGGCCAGTGCACGAGATAACCGTAAACCGGGGTCATCGCCGCCCACTTGGCCCCGCGCATCGCCGCCGTCGTCAGCGCGTAGCGCACAAAGCAGCACGTCGCCCAGTGATCGGGGTGGGCGTCTTGCGGCGCGGTGACGAAGACGACGGTGGGCCGCACCTGGTGCAGCACCGCCATCAACTCCGCCAGCACTTGCTGCCCGCAATAGGGGGCGCCGGGGGTGAAGGCGTTGTCATACGGGCAGAAGGAGGCGTCGGTGCGCGACGAGCGATAGAGGTCGGTGTAGCGCCAGTGCTCGGGCTGCCAGAGGGCCGCCAAGCCGTTGTTCGGGAAGCCGAGGAAATGGACCTGCTTGGCGGGCAACCCGAGGCCGGACAGCGCGCGCAGGCTTTCTTTCCGCCGCGCCTGCCCCAGCTCGATGAAGGCGCGCGGCCCGAACGGCAACTCCTTCTCGCCGAAGATGACGGCCAGCTCCGAGGCATCGCCGTTGGTCATCAGCACCACGTGCACTTCGGCGCCTGCTTGCAGGGCCGCTTGGATCAACCCACCGCAGCCCAGTGCCTCGTCGTCGGGGTGCGGCGCCACGATCAGCACGCGGTCGCCCGGGCGCGGGAGACTCATCTCGGCGACGAACCCGGAGCCGTGCAGGGTCCGCCTCCAGGCCAAGTAGCCGCTCACCTGCCCCCACGCCAGGGCTGCAAGTCCGATGACGACCGGCAGGAGCAACCACCGGCGGCGCCGTATCCACCTAACCATGCTGCGTCCTGATCGCTCGCTCCCCGAGACCTCGCGACCGTCGGCAGCAGGATACATCATCGCGTGAGGCCGGTCAAGCAAGCAGCTCGCGCGGTCGCCCGATGCCGCGCGGAGGGCCATCATCACTCGCCGGGCGGCGGGCCGGCCGCTGCGAGTCGCCGCCCGGAGTACGGCAAAGGAACAACCGAGCATGCCGCACACAGGACTCATCTACCTCGTCCCCCACTTCCACTACGACCCGGTGTGGAAGGAGGATCAGCGCACCTACACCGCCCGCGCCTTCGATCTGATCGCCGCCTATCTGGAGCTCGCGCGCAGTGATCCCTCCTTCCAGCTCCTGCTGTCGGAGCTGGACTACCTGCAGCCTTACTGGAACGCCTTTCCACAGCAGCGCGCGTTCCTGCGCCGACTGATCGCCGATGGGCGCCTGGAGGTCAACGGCGGTTACAACCAGCCCAACGAGACCTCTATCCACGGCGAAGCCTTGCTGCGCAACCTCGTGTACGGGCGCACGTTCCAGCGCGGCGTCCTGGGCATCGCCCCGCAGGCTTACCTGCCGCTCGACGTCTTCGGCCATTGCCCGCAACTGCCGCAGATCCTGCGCCAGGTGGGCTTCGGCGCCTGCATCTTCTCCAAGGACATCATCGGCGCCGAGCCCCTGTGCCGCGCGATCGCGCTTGACGGCTCCGAGGTTATCCAGAAACGCGAGCCGTACTGGTTCTACCCGCAGTCGTGGCAGGACCTGCTCGACCGCCTCGGGCCGCAGGGTGACGAGGGGGCGGTGCAGCCGGAGATCCCCGGCCTCGGGGTTGATATGCGGCTGGTCGGGGGGGACATGAGACCGCCGCTGGAGTGGCTGGCGGGGCGCCCGGAGGAGCTGCGCGCGCACACCCCCGAGCTGCGGGTGGGGCTGCCCGGCGAATACCTGGAGATGGTGGCGGAACGCCTGGCGCGCGGGGAGGCGATACTCCCCGCCAGCTCGCGCGACCTTGCCATGTACCACGCGGGCGTCAACGTCTCGCGCATCGAACTGAAGATCGCCAACCGCTTGGCCGAGAACGCCCTCTACGCCGCCGAGTGCTGGTGCGCGATCGCGTGGGCGCTGGGCGCGGACTATCCCCATCGCCCGCTGGACAAGGCCTGGCGCGGGCTCATGTTCGGACACCACCACGATGCCATCACCGGCGTCTCCTCTGACATTCCTTTCCTCGACCTGATGGCCACATACCGGGAGACCCTCGACCTCGCCCACCAGGTGCACGTTGACGCGCTGGGGGCGTTGGCGGGGCTGGCGGATACCGCGCCGGCCCGGGACGAGGCGCTGTTTGCCCTGGTACTCTTCAACCCTCTGCCGTGGGCACGCACCGACGTCTGCCGCGCGCGCCTGAGGTTCGACCCGCCGGTGCACGGATTCGGCCTGCACGAGGCCGGACGCAGGCAGGTCCCGTGCCAGCTGCTCTCGGAACGACGCGAAGGCGACCGCGTGGCGGAGGCGGAGATCGCGTTCATCGCGACCGATGTGCCGCCCGTGGGGTACGTCGTTTATCACGTCGCGCCGGCCGCCCGCGCGCCCCGCGGCGGCGAGCGACGCGAGGCCGACCGCGGCGTGATCGCCAACGAGCACTATAGCGTCACCGCAGTGGCGCCGGCGGGCGGCGGCCTCATTTCCATCCTCGACAACCGGGCCAAGCGACAACTGCTCGACCTCTCCCGCGGGCACCCCGGCAACGAGATCGCGGTGCTGGGCGAACAGGCCGACCGCGAGGAGCCGCCGTGGCACGTGTTCACCACCGGCGAGCAGGCGTTCTCGAAGGACGAGCCGGCCGCTGTCTGGGTCGAGCGGGGACCGGTCATGGAGCGGATCATCGTCCGCGGCGGCGCCGCTGACTGCGCCGGCCGCGATCAGGAGATCGCGGTTTATCGCGGCGTGGACCGCATTGACTTCACCACCGATCTGCGCGCCTATCGCGGTCAGCACCAACTCTTCGCCGCCACCTTTCCGCTGGCCCTGGAGGGGTGCGCGCCCGTGTTCGAGGAGCGCTTCGGGGCCGTCGCGCGGCGCCGCAGCGCCGGCTATCTCGACTACCGCACCTACCGCCAGCAGGCGATGTCCGGCTGCGCCCTGCTGCCCGCGCAGAACTGGGTCGAGCTCGGCAACTGCCTGCGCATCACCGCCCGCCCGGCGAGGGGGCGCCCCGAGGTGAGCTTCTCCGTTGGCTACGCCGCCATCATCACCGGCGGCAGCACCGAGTCGCGGCTGCTGGGCGAGCGGCTCATGCGCATCCTCGCGCGCTGTGGCGTCACCGCCGGCGCCTTCACCGATGACGCCGGCCTTGAAGCTGACCGGCCATACAGCACGTTCCGGTTCTCCCTGTCCGTGGGCCGCGACAACGCCCACGCGCACCGGCTGCTGGAGGCCGCGCCGCCGGCGGTCGCCGCCCAAGCGGACAAGGCGATCCAGCGCTCGGGCTATGCGTTCGTCGTGACCGTGGACCCGGCGGGGGAGCGGGACCCCGAGGGCGCGCCCGCAGTGCCGGGGTGGGACCGGCTCCTGCCGGCGCTGCTGGTGATCGCGCGCGACGCGCAGGCCGGCGCCGCCGCCGTCGCCGAGTTGGAGAAGGATATCACCGACGGCGTGATTTCGCTGCCGTCGCACAGCAATGCGGTGGCGGACGAGCAGCCGCGCGCCGACGACTACGGCGTGGCCCTCATCAACTGCGGCAACATCGGCGCCAGCGTCGAGGCCGACGGCACGGCGGTCCTCACCCTCATGCACACCACGGCGTGGCCGGGTCTGCCCTGGGGCGAGGGCAAGCTCGCGCCCTTCTTCGTGCCGGAGCACAAGGATCATCGCTTCCGCTATGCGCTGTACGCCCACGGCGGCGATTGGCGGCGGGGCGAAACCACCCGCCGCGCGTGTGAGTTCAACCAGCCGCTGACGGTGGTAGCGTGCGCGCCTGCCGAGGGGCAGTTGCCCGCGCGCCACAGCTTCCTCTCCGTAGAACCGGGCAATGTGTTCCTCAGCGCCCTCAAGCCGCGGGGGAATCCGCTGGCCATGGGCGCGCGGCGTGATCCCGCCGCGGCGGAGTCGCTGATCGCCCGCATCTACGAGGGCCACGGCGAGGCGGCGCGCGCGCAGTTGTCCACGCCCTTCACCATCACCGACGCCTGGCGGGTCAACGCCTTGGAGGAGCGCACGGCGCCGATCCACGTCGGCGGCGACGGGGTGGCGCTCGACCTCGCGCCGTGCAAGATCGAGACCTTGGAGCTGGCGGTGCAGCGGCAGGCGCTGCTGACCGGGGCGCGCCTCGGGCCGCAGCGCGAGCCGCTCCAGCCCTGCCACACGCGCTACTGGGAGCATAACCTGGGGCCGGCGCCGATGGGCAACCAGCCGGTGTCGGTAACCATGCGCGGCGCGCCGCCGATGGGTGCCACCACGCGCTTCGGCCTCGCCGTCGCCAGCGCCCTGGCGGACCGCGAGGCCGCGGGCATGGTGCGCCTGTCGGTGCCTGCGGGGTGGACGATCACGCCCGCCCAGGTGCCGTTCCGACTGGCGCCCGGCGGCGAGCAGGACTACGAGGTGGCGGTCATCATCCCGGGCGACGCGCAGCCCGCCTATATCCGCGCCGAGGTCGAGTTCGAGGGACAGCTCTACCAGGAGGTCCTACCAGTCGGCGACCTGCACCCGGTGGAGGCGTCCGCGCGCCGCGTGGAGGATCGCATCGAGGTCACCTTGCGCAACCCCAACCCCGACGCGGTGCAGGGGCGGGTGGATGTCATCACTCCGCTGGAGACGTGGGGCGCGGCGGTCGGCGAGTTCGCGCTGGCCGAGGTGCGGCCGGCCGCACAAGGCTTCGCGTTGGCGCCGGGCGGCGAGACCGCGTTGACGTTCGAGGTCGTGCCCGGCGCCGACGGCGATGCGCCCGACCTGTGGGCCTATGCCCGCGTCGCCAGCTATGGGCACGTGCAGTATCTGCGCTGTATCCGCTAGCGAAGCGGCTAGGTCTGAAGACCGTCGTGGCGGCCCGCAGGGCCTAGCCGCTTCGCGCGCCTCCGGCGAGCGGGGCGTCCTGCGACCCATTCGACGAGCTCAAGGCAAGCAGTAGGGATGAACGACGGAGCGAATTCGCAGCTACCGCTGGAGGGAAACGCGATGAGGATTGGCGTCGCTGACTACGGGATGAACGTGTGGGAGGGTGGGGACTTCGATTCGGAGCAGCGTTGGGCCGGACTGAAGGCCATCGGCTACGACGGCGTCGAGCGGCTGCGCGCGATCGGCGCGGAGGAGGCGATGCACAAGGCTGCGCGCGCGCGCCGAATAGGGATGGATTTCGCCACTTGCCTCGGCCCCACTGCCGAGACCTCCATTCAGTGGACCGCGGCGCTGGGCAAGTCCTACGTGTGGACGAATGTCACCGGCAAGGACTTCGATACCTTCTGCCGCCAGGTGAACGTTCAGGCCGCAGCATGTGCGCGATGGGGCATTCGCGCCGGCCTCCACAACCACCTCGGGACCGCGGTCGAGACCCAGCCCCAGTTGGAGCAGTTCCTCGCGCGCTGTCCGGGATGCGGGCTCATCCTTGATACCGCTCACCTCGCGGCGGCGGAGGGCGACCCCATCGCCATCATCGAGGAGCACGCGCAGCGCCTGGTGGCGGTGCATGTGAAGGACTGGCTGGTGGTCAACCCCGACATCGGGCTCGACCGGTGGCCGGAGCGCGGCCGCTTCTGCGAGCTGGGCGCGGGCAATATCGGCCTCGACAACTCGGCGGTCATGCGCGCGCTGGGGCGCGCGGGCTACGACGGCTGGGTCTTTGTCGAGCAGGACACGCACCTGCAAGACCCGCTGGCCGACCTCGCCATCAGCAGGGAGTACCTGCGCGCGGCGGGGCGCTAGTGCTGCGCCAAGATTGACACGTTGTAGTATCAGGGGCGAAACTCGGTCCCGCCTAAGCTAATGGAGTAATACTGGCGGCACGCGGCGCGTGATGTTTCTTCCGGGGGGACAAACAGCTATCTGGCAGTCCAGCCCCCGTGGGCCGACGCGCCATTTCGGCGCGGGCGCGGGATCAAAGCGCCTGACGAAGCCGCGGTCATCCACCGCATTCTCGGGCGCCCGCAGGCGCCAGATTCCTGCTGCTCCCGGCAGCGCGATGTCCACCGCGGGCTGCGACCGGTCGGGAGCGATCACCGGCGTATGCGCGCTCATTCGTCCCCGCTCCGGCTGTACGCGACCCGGCCGGCAACGATGGTGTGCAGCAGCTCCAGCTCCGGGGACAGAATGATGAGGTCGGCGTCCCTGCCCACCGCGATCTCGCCCTTGTTGAGGCCCATCAGGCGGGCGGGCGTGGTCGAGCACAGGCGGCTGGCAGTGGCGAGGTCCTTGCCGAACAGGCGCACGGCATTGCGGAGGCTATCAATCGGCGTCAGGGCGCTGCCCGCCAGTCCCATGCCGCGATCCGCCAGGCGTACGCCGTGATTGGGGCCGTCAACGACGATATCGCCCCACCTGGGGGTCGTGTAGCGCCCCGGCGGCAGGCCCGCGCCGTAGTTGCTGTCGGTGACGAATGCAACCCTGGCGGGCGTCTTGCAGCGCAGCGTGATCTCAACCAGATGGGGATGGACGTGGGTGCCGTCGCCGATAATCTCGCACCCGACGCGGTCCTCGATCAGCAGGTAGTCGGTGAGGCCGGACGGGTACACCCCCGGATCGGGGTCGGTGAGGTCGGGCAGCGGAAACACGTCATAGAAATGGGTCACCAATCCGGCGCCGGCGTCCACGGCGGCCCGGGCCTGCCGGACGGTGCACCCGGTGTGGGCGATGCTGCAGAGGATGCCGCGGCCCGCCAGCCGGCGGATGGCGTCAGGGGCTCCCGGCAGCTCGGGCGAGATGTCCCAGATCCTGATATGGTCGCCGCCGGCCTCGAGCAAGGTCTCGGTAGTGCCACTGGTTATGGGCGCCAGGTCGTCGCTCACTCCGGCGCCGGTATTGGCGAGGTAGGGCGACTCGAGGCGGAACCCGCCCACCTGGGGCACGTCCCGCAGCTCGTTCGTCTCGCGGCGGTGGCGAGCCATGAGCTCCGCCGTCGCCTGGGGCGCACCGAAGAAGCCGGGAAAGAAGGTGGTGGCCCCCCGCTCGGCCTCGAGGCGGGCGAAGTCGAGCAGGGCGCCCTGCTCGAGGGATTCGCGGCACATCCCGTGCATGTGCAGGTCAATTATCCCCGGCAGCACATAGGCGCCGGCAGCATCAATTACGGTTTTGGCTTGTAGGCCGGGGGCGATCTCGCGGATACCCCCGCCCTCGATCAGCACGTCAGTCCGCGCCGGTTCCCCGGCGGGCGGCAAGACCGCCCCATTGCGAATCACCAGGCTGCCCTGCGCGCCGCGCATGATGGCCGCCTTTCCCCCCGGGCACCGCCGGACCGCTAGCCGGGGCATTTGCACTCTGCATCGGATCCGAGCGCATATGAATGATCCGGGCTCCGCGCGCCGGTTCCCGGCGGTGGGCGTCGGCGCGCCCGCTCAGACGTTCTGCCATCGGTTGGGCATCAGCAGGTCGTCCGGCAGCTCGGGCACCGCCCTGCCGATAGCGGCGCAAAGAGCGGGGGCGAGCGGGCCGCGCTCGATCAGCGTCAGGTTCTCGCGCAGTTGCTCGACGGACTCCATACCGATCACGACGCAGGTGACCCCGTCGAGGCTGAGAACGTAACGCGCAGCCAGCTCCGCCAGGCTCATGCCGGCCTCGCGCGCCAAGGCCTCCAGCTCGCGGCGCACGGGGATTGCGGCCTCCAGGCAGGACGGAATCTCCCGCTCCGACATCAGCAGCGACCCCTGCAAGTAGATGCTGCGCGCGAAGACCGCCACCCCACGGCGCCGCGCCTCGGTCAGGATCCCCGCGCGCGCAAAACGGTGATCGAGCAGGCTGGCCGGCAG
>Ga0307379_10011697_pt1 | contig 11495 bp, 16 predicted proteins | sample UN2MG_FD_202237 | JGI IMG/M metagenome (GOLD analysis project Ga0307379, IMG submission 202237) | Soil microbial communities from Risofladan, Vaasa, Finland - UN-2 | ecosystem: Environmental > Terrestrial > Soil > Coastal area > Acid sulfate soil | place: Finland: Risofladan, Vaasa | collected... | reverse complement strand
TAACTGTAAAAAATCTTTTAATCCCCAAACTATCTTCAATATCTTCCCCATGTGCCATTGCCATTGCAAAAGCGTCACCGTTTTTTCCAGCATCCAAACTTAAATAATATTTTTGATGAGTATCTCCCGTAAAAGCATCCAAAACCATTCCAAAATATTCTTTTCCAAAACTATCAACCGGTGTATAGGGAGAAAATACCCCTTTAGGTCTTAAACTCCTATCACAACTTTTTTCAAACCAATCATCCCATCTCATAATTAAAGGATTTTCTCCGCCCGGAGGATTTGCACCAAAATCCCTTTCTGCTTTTAATTCATCTGTATCATACGCTTCTTTTAAATCTTCTTCAGTAATTTTAGGATTAAAATCCAATGTTCCATAATGAAATGTAAAAATAGTTTTACTTTTTTTAGAAGATTTCAATAATTGCATAGTCTTATCATTTTCAGAAATAGGACTCGAAACACAAATCATTAATCCGACCCAATTAGGTAAATGTTTTCTTCTGGCGGCGGCCCTTACTGTCAACAAACTATGATCAATAACTGTAAAAACTTCATCAGCAGATCTTTTACTCTCAGATAAATCAAATCTTGAAAGTTCATCAATAAAACCCCCAACTCTTGTTCTTCCAGCCAAGCCAGATGAGTTTGAATTTAAACTCATCATAAACAATCTTTTTTCTCTATATTCTATTGAACCTCTTTCATATTCTTTATAAAATTCATCCCTTAATTGAATTCTTTCCAAATTTTGTCTATAATGTTGAATCCACGGAGAAGAATCTCTTAAAACAGTATAAACATCATATATTGTATCCTTTGCCTGTGTTCCTGTAGTAGCGAGAAATGCATTTTCCAATCTTTGTTTTGGAATTACATCAAAATATGTTTGTAAGTTATCCACTAATAAACAATTATGTTCAATCCAAGTAGCTATAAAACCCGCTGTCATGGATTTCCCACTCCGCATGCCCGCACAACCAACCATAGTATTGTATCTTTTTAACAAACCTTCTTTTTCTAATTCTCTTCGTGTCCATGCACATTTTGGACAAACATCATCCAAATATTTTTCATTCCATGTAAGTAAATTTTCACTTTCAAGGTATTCTTGACTTTTATTCCATGCATCAATATCTTCTGGTTTATTAGAATTACATAAAGGACATCTTAGTTGGAAAAAATCTCTCATTACCTGATATTGACGTGTATAATCAAATAATTGTGGTTGATTTAAAAACTTAGAACCAACTACCCATTCAATAACGTTAGAAGCATGGATTAATTCAATACCGTTGAACATTTCTTTTCCATCAAGAAAATGGTCAACTTTATTATCAACAGAATTTAACATATCATCAATAGATAACGATGGTATTTTTTGATTAACCATAAATTTTCCTAATTAGGAATATCAAATATTGTATTTCTTTCTGGCACCCATTCTTTTTCTTTTTTTGGCAATTCATTAAACACTTCTCTTGCTTCAGGATCCAATGGTGGGTCTAACATTTCTCTTTCTAATCGTTCAACTGGAAAAGTACCCGCTCTAATTTTTCCATTGATAACTGATGCTGAAACTATATGTGGATTGTCTCCAAAAAATATCACAGATGGAGAAAGAAAACTTCCGCTTTTAATAAGTAAAGGAATATCTGACCTGATTTTAATACCAGATGGAGATTTAAAAATTGCTTCTATTTTCACTTCTCCACCATAAATACTATTATCTGGTTGATAATCCACATTCTTAATTCCTTTATATTTTAATTCTGGCAAAACATCAATTTCTAAACCGCCAAAATAACCGGATAAAAATTCTCTAGCACTAAGCGAAACAGAATCACAATAAAGTTTATTATCACAACCACAAAAACCTTCTTCGATTTCCAAGGCTCCGCATTTTCTACAAACATAATTAATCGCTGATATTTTTTTCATTTTATTCCTTAATTAAAATTTTTAAATCTTCGGCTATTTTCTTATCACATTTTTCTACTCTTTTAATCACTTTTTTTATTTTTGAATTTTTTCTAGATGATCTTTTTTTCTCTGACATTTCTTTATAGCCCGTTGTTCCTTCCCATCCCGGACTTTCTGTTTTTAATTCATCTTTTTTCTTTCTTACGGGCGCTATTTCATCCACATTTCTAACCAATTCTTTTCCATAATCACCAAAATATTTCTCGTAATATTCTTTAGTATATTTATCAACCGCTGCTTTTTTAATTATTCTTTTAAAATCTCTTGATAAATTAAAAACTTGCATTTCCGCCTGTCTTTTTTTAATAAGTTCTTTGTCCATAAATTCCTCCTTTTATTCAATTTTTCATACCTTTCATTACCAATATAATTGTTTGTTAGATAATTGAACCTTCTTTTAAAGCATGGGGATTATATGCTCCCATGTGTGATAAATTAACCGCTGCATTATAATCTGCATCCAATAACTTACCACAATCTACACATAAGAATCTCTCACCATGACGATTTTTCTTATCTGTAAACCCACAGACACTACATTGCTGAGATGTATAAGCAGGATCAACTCGTGTAAGTAAAACACGGTTTTCCTCGCAGAGCATTTCCAGCTTCTTACCACATTTCGGGTAACTCCAGCGTTGTAACTTGTTCATAAAACTTTTTCTTATCTTTCTTTTATTGCCTTTTTCACCTTGTTTTAATCCTATTAAATCTTCCATTACTAGTTCTCTCACTGAATTCAAATCCAAATCTTTGTTAATGAAATAATTAATTTTATTATCACGTTCAACTAAAGCTCTTTTAAAAGCATTGCTTCCTTGTTTCTTCCTGGATATCTTTTCATATACCTGCTCCATTTCAGAACCAATCATCTTTCCATCTGAAGTTACCAGAAGCTTCTTATATCCCATATCTATTCCTACAACATCTCCTGTATACTTCTTTTTAGGAGTTTCTTTTTCATAAATAAGTGTAACAAAGTTTTTGCTTATCCTGACACTTGTAGCTCTATTCCAATCTTTGAATTTCAGACTTTGTTTATGTTCTTTTATGGGAATAAGAATTTCTATTCTCTCATTTCTATAACCACTTCCTTTAGTAAAAGGTAATCTCAATTTTACCCACGTATCAAAAGCATTAGTTTTTGATAATTCTATTTTTACCTGATTGATATCAAAATTTATAGTAAAATTTTCAGGTTTAGGTTTGCTTTTTCTACCTTTCCTAGCCTTCGCTCCTCTTACTATTTCAGAAGCGTGTTTATAAATTAAATATTTATATTGACCTCCCAAACCATCCATCCAATCTATTTGTTTACAAGACATATATTTACTAATTGGAACTTTGCCTTCCCACATTCGATCAATAGTTTTCTGAAGATAATCTCCACAAACAAGAAACATCTTGTTCAATAAATCTTTCTTTCTAGCTGTTGCATATTTAATTGTATGTTTACTTGATCTTATCATATTTTCCAATGTAATTGGTTTTTAGATTTTCGTACCAATGACATACCTGGAAAAACAGGAATAGTCATAATTTCATAATCTTTCCCATATTTTTTTCGAATATAATCTGCGGCTTTGTAAGCTGTTCCACATTTTGATAATGATAAATGCTTTTCATTTTCTGGATATGTGTCATGCAAAACAATGATTCCATTTTCTTTAACAATTTTCGAATAATTAATAAAATCTTGCAAAGTTTGTTCGTAACTATGATTTGCATCTATGAATAAAAAATCTATAACTAATTTATCTTTATTCTGTTCATAAAATTTATCTGTAGTCGTAGAGTAAAATTCAATTTTTTTATTGGGAACAATTAAATTTTTAATATCTATACCTATTGCCCTATTCACAAAAGGCAAGATTTTTAACATCGTTTCAAACTTATAAATTCCTAATTCTACATAAACACTAGGTTTTAATATTTTTACTAAAGGTTCAATTATCTCATAAGGCCTCCACATTAATACTCTCCTTTAAATCTTTTTATTCTTAAATCTATTAAATGATGGTTATCGTTCCATATATATCTGATATACGTAATTTTTCCATTATAATAATTTCTAGCTTTTTCTTCTGAATCAATCACTTCTCCTTGAATTAATGGTTCTTGAAAATCCGTACCATTTCCTCTTATATTGATTACAAAGCAAGGCAATATATCTACAGCTATATCTGAATATTCTTCCATTACAGTCAAACGATTATTTCCTATCAAACATCTAAAACCTCCCAATTCTTTTGAAACATTTGTAATAAATTGAATTATTAAAGGATCAGCAATTCCACTCTTTTTTATTGAAGGATATAAGCAATCTCTTCTAAATTCAAATCTTCTTCCAGCAGATCTCCAATTCTTACTACCTTTTAAATATTCATCTTGTTTCATTAAATCAATTGGAATATTATTCCTTCTAATATTTGCGTAAACTGTGTTTACAACTTCCAACGATTTTCCATTATAAACAAAACTAGGATCTCTTGATAAACTAATTGGTTGATGGAATTTCATTTTTTCCTTCCCAAACTTCTCCCAATACTTTTCATATATCCAGCATGGTATTCATCAGTTACAATACTCAATTCATGAAAATTTGTTCGATGTCCTAAATGATTAAAAGCAACTTCTGTCGTCCACGCCATGCTACATCCGGTTTGATATCTAAGTTCTAACAAAATATTCCATGCTTTTACAATTCCATACGATTTAAATTGTTGAAATTTAACATTTTTCAATAAATCTCTTTTAAAAATCCACAAACCTCCAACAGCTTTTGAACTACTACTTTTTAATATATAACAATTAGTTTCTGAATCAAAAACCCCTGATTTTCTTGCTGCATTGGCCTGTATCTCATCAGGGGCCAACAAATCAATACCGCTTTTCTTTTTTATTTCTAATAATTTTTCTAGCCATCCTTTTGAAAACAGACAATCGCTATCAATTTTTACCAAATAATCTGCTGTTGCATTTTCAAAAAATTCCAATAACCTAACTCTCAGACCTTCATTTTTATCATAAATTTTTACAACAGTATTCGGTCTTTTTTCTTTAAACTGTCTCAATAATACATCAGTACCATCATTACTTCCATCATCTATTAAATAAAATTGAACATTTTCATAACACGTATTTTTATCCATGTTATTTAAAATATAATTAGTATATTTTATTCTTTTATAACAAGCTAAAAATACTTGTATACTTTCCATTATTCCACCAATTCTCTCATTTTTATTTTCAAGTTTGCCATTAATTTTCTTTTAACATTTTCTATTGAAATCTGACTTATTGGCAATGCATGTGTCGAATGATTTTTTGGATGATTAAACAAAACTAGATTTTCTCTAGGCTGTCTCAGTTTTGAAGGAGTATAATCTATTCCAAGCCATTCTCCCCCTCCCATAATAATAATTTTTTTTAATTCTGATTCTGACATTTTGCACTCCTTTTGTTATCCAACCAATTTTTTAAAATTCATTACCAATAAATTTTGAAAGGATGCTTTTAATAAAATCCATTATAATTGAAAATCTTCTTTTAAAGCATGGGGATTATAAACTCCCATGTGTGATAAATTAATAGCTGCATTATAATCCGCATCTAATAACTTACCACAATCTACACATAAGAATCTTTCACCACATCGGTTCTTCTTATCTGTAAACCCACAGACACTACATCGTTGGGATGTAAAAGCAGGGTCAACTCGTGTAAGTAAAACACGGTTTTCCTCGCAGAGCATTTCCAGCTTCTTAATGCACTTAGCATAACTCCAACGTTGTATTTTGTTGTATGTCTGCTAGTTCTTATCATTTTTTCTACCCAACCAATTTTTTAAAATTCATTACTGATCTTCGATATCCAGATAACCAACCTGCAAACTTTGAAAGAATATTTTTTATGAAATCCATTATTATACCACTTTCTTTTTTATGAGATTTAATTTCTAATTTTAATTTTTCAATTACGTTTCTGTTTGTAACCTCTGATAGAATTTGTGCTTTTATAAATTCTCTTTCTTCTTCATCAATATGAAGCAATGCTTTAGAAAAAGCATTAGCATAAGATTTAGATGTTTTGTTACTTTTTTCATATCTTAATACTGTATTTCCTACTTGAAACATTTGATCTTTCATTTCTCTTAGTAAAGGTTGAATTTTTTCTTCCAATGGACCTAATTGAGATAGTTTTGATTTTGCATCATCAAGTTGATTTTCTAAATTTTGTCTTGTTTGCATATATTTTGTTATTACATCCTTCGTTATACTTTCTGCATTCATCCATTCCTCTACTTGTTCCCCTGGAATTAATGGAACGGCAGGTTTGGGAACTTGTTCAACTTTCTTTGCTAATTCCTTTGGAAGTACTCCTAAGTTTTTAACACATTTATTTCTCCAATAAGCAACGCCTGCGCCATATCCAAATTTACTTCCTAGTTTATTAACTACATCATCCCAAAATCCTTCGTAATTTGCATTGTTTTTATCTTCTGGATGATCTCTAACATAATTTACAACAAATAAAGGCATTTTTTGAGCATACTTATACGCCATTGATTCAATATCAGTAAGAATTCTAATTGATGAACCGTTTACAATTTTTTCTTTATTCCCGATTTTAAGTTGCACCCAATCCTTTGTTGTTTTTAATACTTTCCCGTATTGTCCATTTACAATTACTATATCACCAGAAGTTATAGCAAACCTCTCCATAATTCTTTGTCTCACTTTCTGTGCAACACGATCCAAATTTTTCATATCTATATTCTCTCCTCTTTCAAATTTTTTCGATTATATCCCTTCTTTCCTTTCTTTGTCGACAAAGGTCTGCTCGGTTTTCCTATAGGAATTCTCAATTTTGTTTTAATCAATTTTATTTTAATCACAATTTTCTACCTTTGTAAAATTTAATGGCCTTCGAACTGATTCTTCGGAAATTCCATTTTTCATTGCCGATAATAATCCAGCAGCTTCTAAATAATTATTTACAATGAATAGTTTATCTTTCTTAAAAAGAAAATCTCTTAAATTATTTTTCATCATATTTTTATTTTCTTTAACAGCTACTACTGGAATCCCTTGTTCCAAAGCCGCTAATACTGGCAACCCTACAACACCGTCTGGAATAACCAAAGCACTTATATCATTTGCGCTAATTATTCCTGGTTTATTAAAAAAATTAATATCTTTTATTATTCTTGGGCTTTTATTTAAACCTTTCAATACACAGAAAAAAGCTGTAACAGATAACAACTCTGTCGATTTTCTAGGATCAACTTTGCCAATATCCTTTATCAAATAATCTCTGTTATCTATCATAGGGGCATGTGCTGATGGAACATCAAATAAATAAGATATAGCATGTGTCAACATTGCTTCCGCTCCGCCCCATGGATTCACTATATCATCTTGTATAAAATAATTCTTTCTAACATCTCCTGGAATTTTTAAATAAGTAGTCAATGCTATTGCATCATATTCTCCTTTATATTCTTCCAGTGCCAAACAAATATTTTCAAAATCCCCTACCTCTCCAGTAGCTCTTCCAGAAGAAGAATAAACTGATTTCATTTCAGTTTTAGGAACTATAATAATCAATGGACAATCTATTCCAAAAGATGCTCTTGCACCGTTTACCTGATTTATAACAGCATTGTTAAAAAACTCATCTTCATGTTTATCCATTATAACTAAAATTCGATTCTTTCTAACTTTCTGCAATCCAATTGTTCCCATTAACAACCGTGTAATTATACTGCCTTCAACATATAAACTATTCTCTGGCATCTCATTGACATCGGCGGAATTAACTACATTTGGATGAATAATTAAATTATCACAAACCGTTCCTATTAATCTTGCTACTGGTGTTCCATCCCCCGAATGTCCTCCAATTTCAGCATGTATACCAGTAGGAATCAACATAACTATATTAAATTCATTTTGATTTTCGAAATCTCTTTTTCTAAAATCAAAAATAGTTTCTTTTGAAGAATAACTCATAATTTCCATCATCGCCAATTCACAATGATATCTACCATCTGTTTTCGTTACTACAAATTTAATTGGTTCATCAGATTCATCCACAAAACAACTAGAAAAATAATCTATCAAATCTTTATTATAAAATTTTTCAAATTTAAATGATTTTTCATATAGACGCATTCTTATCTCCAATATTTTATTTTGATGCTTTGTCAATTATAAATTTCATATTACTGCGAAGCTCAGAATTGGCATTGGCCATTCGCTCTCTTACAATTTCATTAAAAACTTTTGTAACAGAACTTGCATTTATGGCACGTTCGTTGTTACGAACTGCTATTATAAGTTCCTCAAAAGTAAATCCACGAAATAAATTATCCGAACCAGCCCGGAAAGCTTCTTTTTTAGTTGCTGCTATTATTTTTTTCATCGAAATTTTCATTTTTTCATTTTTTTCCTTGATGTGTTTTTAATCCCACATATATTTTGAATCTAAATAATTTCTAAGTTCTTTATGAGCGGTTTTTAATTTATTAACTAAGTTTCTAAAATTATTATCTCCTCTTGAACGACCAGTATCTTCCAAACCTATAATAGAATCACCTATTTCATACATTGGTTTTCTTACATTATCAAATCTTTCCTTTGCTTTTATTATTCTTTTCATAGAAATTTTCATTTTATCTCCGTTTTATTTTATTTGAATTCTATACTTATGAATTAATAAATTTGAAACAGCTTCTGCATCTGATCTTGAAATATGATGATTAAAATGACCTACCCTATCAATCCATTTCAAAATATCATCAAAACCAATACTATTAGTTTGTAATTTATCCAAATCCCATTTTATTTCTTCAACTGCAGAAATTATAGATGCTTTAATTTTTTGTTTCGATTCTTTTTTGCTATAATCTCTAAAATATCTTTCTCTCCATGAAGTTTCTTTTTCCTTTTTTTGTTCCTCTTCCAATGCCTTTTCTCTATCAATCAATTCCTCTATTTCTTTACGAGAAGGAATTGCACCTTTAAGAATTCTTTCAAACCCACTACCAAACTCATCTTCCAAAATCTGGGATATTAATATATCTTTGCTGGCTCCCGAAAAATCATAAATTTTATTATATCTTTTAATAATATCCTTTATCACACTTGTTGGTTGTTTGTATAAATCATCCATACGTTTTTTAATATTTTCTTTTGTTTTTTGCATTTTAACTCCTTTTAAAAGAGGTCCCTAGAGACGATATGTTTAAAACATATTTATGATACTCATTAAGCGTCACGTTTATTCTAGGATTTACCCTCCGCATCTTCTGAAAAATTCATCATACTCCCATTTTTTAATTAATTCTGTTTTTCCAGTCAAAGTATATTTGTAAACATTGGGCAAATTTATTCCATTAAACATACTAACTTTAACCATTGTATATGCGCCCATGAATAAAAATATTATCTTAGAACCAATTGATAAAGATTCATCAAAACCGTATTCTCCAAAAACATCCCCTGCCAAACAACTCGACCCTGCTAAAATATATTTATAAATTCCTTTTTCTGAACTATTCTTTATATATGGTTCATATTGATATTCAAAAGATTCTGGAATATGGTTTACAGATGTATCAAGTATTGCAATTTCCTTTCCATCACTTTTAAAAATATCAATAACACTAGATATTATACACCCAGCTTCATTTACAATTCCTCCACCGGGTTCAAAAAAGATTTCAAAGTTGTATTTGTTTTTTAAAAAATTTATAATTGATTTTAAAACTTCTATATTATTTTCATCAAAATAATATCCGCCGCCAACATTTAACCATTTCAGATTCTTTAACAAAGTAGGTATGTAAAATTCCAATTGCATTATAACTTCTTCCAAATTATTAAAATCTTTAGATTCACAATTGTTATGAAAATGTAAACCATCAATATTTTTTATTTCATAGCGATGTTCAAGAATACTAAATATTGAAACACCAAGTTTAGAATTTTTACTACAAGGATTATATCTTTTATCTTTTATAAATGATTTATGGGGATTAATACGAATGCCACAACTGGAATTATCTGTTTTAAATCGTTTCCATTGTTCCAAAGAATTAAAAGAAATGTAATCACAGATATGTGTTATTGCCTCAATTTCATCAAAACGTAATCCAGGAGTGGTAATATGAATTGTTCTATCTGCGTTTTTTATAATTTTTTTGGAAAGATACGCTTCAAAAAGCGAACTTGATGCAAATCCATTAACATATTTTTTAATGAATTTTAATCCTTCAACAATTGAAAATGATTTAAGTGGAAATAAAACCTTAATTCCTTGTACAGTTTTTAATAATTCCAACTTTTGCTTTATCACATTTTCATCGTATATAAAACTTGGCGTATAATCTATCTCAAACACATCACCCCCTTCTCCGTAATTTTTCTTTATAAACTACACATAAATGATAAAATTTAACAGATTATAACCTTCTGAAACAGAAAGAGAGACTATAATTAAATAATCTCTCCTTACGAGATTCAAATTCTTAATAACTTTATTATATTTCAGAATATAAAATTAACTTAACTTCCGCTTATTATTCTTCCATACAAACTTTTTTCAATATAATTGATTAATTGTTCCGGAGTAGGAGGATCATCTACATCAACCAAAACATAATCAATAATATTTTTTGCCATTTCTATTTTATCCATTACTTCTCCAATCTTTATTTATATATTTGCCAAAACGATAAAATCCAATTAATTTTGTAGGATTTTCTCCTGGTTTAAATTTTTTCTCAATATCATTCCACATACTAACCTCTTCATAATGATGTTGAAAACTTAATAATTTAGCCATAACCCTAGTAAGAAATTCACTTCTAGACGTAAAACAAGGTGTTGCGCTTGGATTTATTATAATTTGATATAACATTTTTCCATCCTCTTTCAGATTCTTAAAACAATGTTTTTTTAAACCATTTAAAAGCACCTTTCAGATTCTCAAATTCACCATCTAGTTGTGCCTCAAAAGCCTTTTTCAAAATTTCGCCAATCTCCGGACCTGGTTTTAAACCTAATTTTAATAAATGCCTTCCCATTAAAATAGGCTGTGGGCACGTATTTTTTAATTCCATTTCATCTGCAACTGTTAATAATTCTGCAAATCCTTCTGGAAGTCCTTTTTTGCCTTTATCAGCTTCTCCCAATCGCACCAGCATTTCAATCGTTTCATCGCACTCTGCCAGCTTATGAGATAACCTTCTTATTATTCTTGGAGTAACCTTCTTAAACCTTACCATGTGCCTGCTTATTAATATTTCGATTCTTTTAATAATTTGAACAGACCCCCCGATTTTTGTCATCACGCCCACAGAAATTTTTGCTCCAACCGTATCATGTCTCGGTGACCTTATTCTACCATCTTCGCAAATTTTAGTTGTCAAAGCCTTCCCCACATCGTGGAAGAGTGCTGAGAAGATCATTGCTAACCTATCATTCCCAACCAATCCATCACGC
>Ga0307379_10011695_pt1 | contig 11497 bp, 3 predicted proteins | sample UN2MG_FD_202237 | JGI IMG/M metagenome (GOLD analysis project Ga0307379, IMG submission 202237) | Soil microbial communities from Risofladan, Vaasa, Finland - UN-2 | ecosystem: Environmental > Terrestrial > Soil > Coastal area > Acid sulfate soil | place: Finland: Risofladan, Vaasa | collected... | reverse complement strand
TTTTGGCGTTTATCGGAAGCGTGAGTGTCTCGCCCACTGATTTGATTGTGTTTTTCGATCTAATGGGCAAGCGCGCGCAAGATATTCCCTCATTCTACAAGAGCGCTGGCGAGGCAGAGCTGCTCGCGCTCTACGACAAGGCCACCAGGATCTCGGAAGAGTATGCGCTGCAGGATCTCGAGTGGTTTGCCGACTATGTCAATGCGCTCGCCGACGTGTATGACATTATGCAGCGCTTTCACAATATGCGCGAGACGCACCCGGCCATGTACGAGTCCATGTCGCGTGGCGCAGGCACCCTCGAGGATGATATTCGCGATGTGATCGCACGCTCGAAAGAGATCTCGCTCTACAAAGAGTGGTTTGGCTCGCTTCGCGCGACAGGCTTTCCCGAGAGTGCTGCGGATCGCTGGGCGACGCGTGTGGCACGAGGCGAGATTGCGCCCGAGGATGAGGACGAGCTCGCCGAGAAGCTGTTCGAGCAGCACACAGACCCCGACACTGGCGAGCGATACAATGAGAGCGAGGGCGAAGAACTCGACGAGGAGGATCTCATCGATCGAGCGCTCGAGTTTTTCCAACGCGAAGAGCAGAGTGTCGACGAGCTCAAACCCCTCGGGCAGCAGAAAGCCCAGACCGCTATTGAGAATATAGTTCGCGACAAGCTCCGCGAGCGCGCCGAGTTTCTCTTCTCTGACGAGATTCGAAAAGGCGACGAGGACGCTCGAGTGTACGTCGTGCTACACTCTCCAAACGAGCAAGAGTGGTGGCTCGCGCGCAAACGTGGCTATAGCGCACCAGTCGAGCTCTCGGATGAGCTCTCGGACTGGAAACGCGCGTGGGATGAGATTGAGCGGGGCGATTTCCTCCGACGGACTGACGAGGATCCGCGCGAGTATCGACGTGTGGGCATTCGCAACGAAGCCTCGGAGGAGTTTGCCAGCGTCAAGCCCGGCATCCCAGTGTTTACCGAAATCACACCCGAGCTGCCCGAGTACTATGTCGCTCGACAGGGCAACCGTCGAACGTTTGCTTCGATCGAGATCCTCGGACCGGTCGATTCTGAACAAAACGAGGACGAGATTGCCGACTTTGTCGAGGGCTATGAATTTATTGGAGAGCTCCCGATCGAACAGTTTGTCGTTCCAGAGGAGGAGGAGGAGGAGGAGGATGAAGATGATGAGAGCTCGACTCAAACCTCCTCGTCCTCTTCAACCACATCCGAGAAGAGGACGCGCGTCAAGAAAAAGCAACGCTTTCCAGCCATCATCTATGGATTGCTGAGCGAGAGCTGGCCCGAGGGATTCGAGGACTATGTTCGCGTTGTGGATCCCGAGTTTACCGGAACAAACACACAGCTTTTGCGAGACCGGATGGCCGAATTCAGATCTTCGCCTCTCAAATGGTATGGCGAGCATGGCTACGAGATGCGCACAGCAGACCTCGAAAATGTCGCGAGGCTTGTGTTTTGGAACTTGGACAAGGCTCCGCGCGAGTCACTGCTGCGACGCTTTCGGAATCAAAACACGAGTTTCGGGTTTTACAGGTCGACCGATGCACCCTCGGGCACGTTGTTTTACTTTCACAAACCCATACTTGGAAACGAGGCCCGACGCTTTGCCAAGGGCGAGTTTGTGCAGAGCGTCACCATTCCACCGAGTGGTATTGAAAAGGCGAAACTCGACAAGATGCTCGAGGATGGGTTTGAGCAAGAGGAAATCGACCGCTGGAAAGCATTCAAAACCTCTCGAGGCTATGAGCTTTTCCTCAAAGAACTCGAGTCTTGAGGCACGCACACACATACACACACACATACATAAATGCTTTCTTTTGATCACTGTGTGTACGTTTTTTTTTTTTTAAAACACTTGTGGAAAAATAAAAAACAAACATCAGAGTATATGAGCTCGAAATTTGCTACGTCATTTACACATAGTTGATTCGCGCACTTTTTTCGTTTCCCAACGTCCAAAAAAGGGGGGTTTTTAATTTCCAGGTAACTGAAAAAAAAAAACTGATTGCAGAAAAACATACATCCGCCAAAAAATCGCACATGGGAAACAGCGTAATGTGATTGGATGAATGTGAAAAAGCGCAAATACGAGGAAAATCTATCCATCGGACCCTGTGGCGTACACCAGGTCTCAAAGAGTAGTGTGGAATCTCTGTCTTTGTGTTCTTGTCTTTCTTGTTCATCTCCCGCGCCGAGTATCTCTGGCCTGTGCGCGCGTATCGAATGTAGCGAGAAAGCGACCATCGGCGGACTATGCCCAAAACATAGAGAATCTCATCTTCGAAAATTGCGACGAAAACGCCCAAAACAAACCGAGCCAGTGCTATTCGTGACCAATGCTCTCACGCCCGCGGTCGTACCAAATCATATATTCACTCAGCCCCATACATCCAACAATCAAGCATACTGCTCCGAGCCAATGTGTTTCCGTTTTGCCTATCGGAATTCGGAAAAGTGTCGGAAATGCATACACACACACACAAAGCCCTCATAACTCTCTCTTTTTAAATACATATTACAAGCATTAGAAACGTTGCTAGTGTAGCGAGCACAATGCACGCGGTGGGATGCGTATCGTGAAATTTCGAGAGCTGTTCTGTTGTGTGATGCATATTGCGCTCGGCTTGCGCGAGATTCGCGTCAATGGTCTGGATGCGATTGCCCTGCTCTATGACAAGCATTGAGACGCTGTCCATGAGCCGCGCGAGCTCTTGAATGCTACGCTGCAATCGCTCGAGTGCCTCTTGGCGGCTTTGCACGTACACTTGCACAAACTCGGACATGTGATTCTCGCGATACGGCGAGTCGTGCTGTGCGTATGCGTAGAAATCACGCTGCGAGGATAGCCCTCGCGAGCCATGCTTGAGCGCACGCTTGATCTGACGCTCGTCAAGAGGTGGTGCGTTTGACGAAGAAGAAGAAGAAAACCGCTGTGCGACTCGAGTATACTCGGCGAGTGTTTCACGAATAACGCGTGACATTTCCACCAGATAGCTTTTGCGTTGCTCGACTTGCACGAGTGCTTGCGCGCTCTCCTCGTCCACTGGCAAGCGCTCGTGGAATGCACGCTCGAGTTCGCGGTACTGTGTCTCGAGACGCACCACATCGTTGGCCTGTCGCGCAATAGTGTCTGACAGAATATCATAGCGCTGCTTGAGCTCGGGAACGCTTTGCATGTCATAGCGTGTTTAATATCTCCAGAATATTACTTTCCATTTGCTCTCATAGCCTATGATTTTTGTCCAACAAGTTATGCACGTCTTTATCATAATACGTCTTTTCTATGATTGTTTCTCTGGTAGTAATGAACGGACTTGTTCGCGCAAAGTGGTGCAATCGTCTATAATCTCGGAAAGCATGGTATCCATTTTTTCAAGCGATGCGAGAACTTGTTCCATCTTGCCTCCTCGTCCTTTTGCGTACCACACAACATTTCCAGCTGTGAGCGTAAAACGGGGTCCGTCGTTCATAAAACTAATCACTTTTTTGATCCCCGGTATGATATTTTTGATGGCTTGGCATTCCTCGCATATCAGTTCGGTGTTGGTTTTGTTTGTTTTGCAAAGTTTGCATCGATGTTCTCGTACAGGACTGCTCTCGCGACTTATTTTTCGAGTTTCTTGCGTGGACATGTGTGATTTTTTTTTTTTCAATCTGACGATAAACGTTTCATATGTACAAAAAATTAATACACAATAAAAAAAAAAAATTATACATCCATCATTCCAAATGTCTTTGAAACGCAAACTCGAATGGGATAGCCTCGAAACGTACAAATCCCAAAAACGCGCGAAAAAGAGGCCTTTACGAATTTTATTCGATTCACAAAAGAGCCAGACTCGGTCGAGAAAACACTCGAGATATTGCAACTCTCGGATGTTTCCGATGCCAAGTGGGAATACCTCGACTCGGAAGAAGCATTGCTTGTGGAAAAAGATTCAGAGCGAGCTTATTCCGACGACTCTCGAGTGCTAGCGATTGCGAGTGCTTTGGGAAAGGTAGTCTCAAGGAGCGGAACAAAAACCACACTCGACGCTTTCCCGCTTGTTTCGAATCTTCCAGAAAACTTTTTGCGAGTTCTCGAGATGATGGCTCGTCGACAGTGGCTCGAGTTGAACGGATGGTTTCTCATAGCAAGCGTTTGTTCTGACTTGTGCGATTTTTTGCACTCGGAATATTTTTGTCGAAATGCGCTTGGTCTAGATCGGATATTGGGCAACTGTTCGACGAGCGTTTCTCCACTCTCGGCAGTCTCCTATCTACTAGCAATGAAAAGCCCCGAGCAATTGGGTATCGATTCTGTGCAAATCTACCGTACCGAGTTGGAACAACTGCGCATCGACTTGCTATTCGAGCCTGGATTGATTATTGCTAAAACATCACCCGAAATCCGAGCGGGTCCGCGCGATTTGTACACTGCTCACATTACGACGAAAAGCCTCATCACTAGCGTATTTTCTATTCCCTCAAAAACCAATTTGGGTACTTGGTCCGGAAGCTCGCGCGACGGATCCATACCAAAACCCATGGCTCGGAGGTTTCTGCTCTCCAAAATGAATTATGTTCTCGGAAGATCGAGCGCGCTCGAGCGCATCGCAGACCATCTGAGCTTTCGACTAGGCCATAATGCTTTCAGAGATATCGATCGGAGATGGTCTCGACAGGGCTTGCATTGTATTCAATGTCGCACGCTCATTCCGGAACGCGACCGCTATATCACTCAAAAAATAGACAAGAAAAGGCGTCGATTCTGTTCGGTGTTTTGTTGTGTAAAATTTCATAAACCCCTCGTCTAGGATGTATTTATTTTTTTTTTTTTTTTTTCGTCGCACATTGGATTAAAAGTATTTTTTTAAAAGTGCCAAAGGGTCTTTGGTTTCACAACTTTGTGTGTATGAGACAGAGACATGCCCGAAGAATACGACATCCCGAAAGAGCAATTTGAAGCGTTTTTCTGTCGATTGTTCAACCAGAGTCCCTCGTGGAAAAACATCAGCTACTTTAATCGATTTGTGGACACGATCATTCCGCAGCTCTTTGGCAAGTATGGTACGCTTCAGCGCAAGTTCTACCCCTCGAGCAACAACAATAACAAACCTTTTGTCGATGGCGAGGAGCGTCCAAAGTATTTGCTATGCGTGAACTTTACCATGTGCCCTCTCGAGAGTCCCGACGAGGGCATCACACCCACCGAGGCACGTCTGAGCGATCTCGACTATTGCTCGACGCTCTACGCCAACGCCGAGGTGTTCATCTACGATCACAATCTGGTCGGCGAGGGTGTGCCACAGTCGCGCATCGATGCCGAGCCACTCTTCCACACGCATGTGCTGCGTATTCCAGTGATTCGTATCCCAGTCATGGTCGGGAGCGACCTTTGCGTGGCCTCGAGGCCCGACTCGCTCGAGGACTCGCTCGACAAGGGTGGTTACTTTGTCATCAATGGGCACGAGAAAGTGTTTATTACGCGCGAGCGCAAGCCCCTCAATCGACTCGCCATCAAGAAGAACGACGAGTCCGAGTACGTGGGCAAGATCAAGTCGCGCCTCTATCAAACCTCGCCCGGGAGCAACGCTCAGCTACGGCTGAAAAAGTACGCGCGCGAGACGCACCTCACCATCGATGTGAGCAAGCTGGCCGAGTCGAAAGCGATCGATGTGCCGCTCGTGTTTGCGATTCTGGGCTATCCGCATTTCGAGCAAGTGCTGAGCATGATCATGTTCTTTGGCGGCTCGGAGAGCATTGCGCGCGATCTCCTCTCGAGTATCTGGCAGCGATTCAACGAGTCGCTCGGGGAGATTAGCGCGCATCACATTCTCGACAATATCAAACTTGCCTACTATGGTCAAATGGCGGGCAAGCGACATCCCTTCTCGATTAGCGAGAGCAACGCAGGCGAGGGCGAAACAGTGATGAGCGAGGCCGAGCGCGTCGACTATCTCTTCCAGCGGCTTCTCAAGGACATGTTCCCGCACTGCGGCGAGCGCGTTGCCGACGCGAGCATGGGCCACGAGCTTCGCGAGAAGACCGAGCAGGAGATGGCGTTTGATCGCGCCATGTTCCTGGCGTACTGCTGCAGCGAGATGTTCAAGTTTAGCCGTGACGAGAATGACGCGGTCAAGCGGCACGATCCCGATCACATGGCCAACAAGCGCTTTGACACAGCGGATAGCCTTTTGACCGAGATTATGGATCCGGCGTTTCGCGAGATTCTGCACGAGTACGTGCGCACTATCGCCGGGCGTCTGGCGTTTTGCGAGCAAGAGCCACGCGAGGTGGCCGAGGCGCTTGTGCAGGACCTCGTGCGAAACTCGGTCAAATCGCGCTTTCCGAACGTGCGCGATCGTCTGAGCGTATGCATCTCGACAGGCGACTGGACGCGACACATTAGCGGCGTGAGCACCACCTATGTGAAGAATGGCATCACGCAAACCTGCGAGCACATGAACCACTACCAATACAACTCGGCCCAGAACCGCGTGACCAAGAACCTCAATCCCGACAAGGGCAAGCACGTCAGGCCTCGGATGCCGCACGCAACGCACAATCGTCGCATCGATCCCACCGAGACGCCCGAGGGCAAGAGCTGCGGCATTGTGTGCAACTTTGCGCTCATGTGCATCATGTCGCGCTACCAGGACCCGCGTCAGATGCTGCGTGTACTCGCCACACACGAGTCGTTGCGTGGGCTCTTTGAGTCTATAGTGCCCGAGCATGTGCACTCGAGGCGCTTTGCCGACAAGGTGTTCCTCGATGGCGCACTCGTTGGCACTACACCCGCGCCCGAGGCGTTTGTGCGCGCGATGATTGCGCTTCGTCGCGAGTGCGGCGTGCACTTTAACGAGCATGTGAGTTTCTACTACAATTTCGTGGATCGCTGGGTGCTCATCTCTACCGAGGAGGGCCGCGCGCTAAGCCCGCTCGAGGTCCTCCCGAGTCGTCTGACGCCCGAGCATGTCGAGGCAGTGATACGCGCGCGCTCGCCTCTCGAGGCGCTGCGCTACGCTCTCGATCACGCGCTCATCGAGTATCTCGACTTTGAGGAGGAGGAGAACTATGCTGTGCAGCCGCCGCGCTTTAGCGCTCCCGAGGCGCTGCACTATGACGATGCACAGAGTGGTGAGCTCGCGCGGCAGCTGGTCGCCGCACGACCCGAGATACCCTCGTGGGTGTTTCGGCAGCATCCCACGCATCGCGAGCTCCACGACGCGATGATCCTCGGCGTGTGCTCCTCGAGCAATCCATTCGCCGAGTTTAACCAGAGTCCGCGCAACATCTACTACGCGGCCATGTGCAAGCAGGCGCTGAGCATTCCGTTTATTGGCTCGCGCTGGCGTGTCGATACCATGACACGCGAGCTGTTCTACTGCAGTCGGCCGCTGGTGGAGAATTTCATCTCGGGCTGCGAGCGCACGCCCACTGGCATTATGGAGATGGTGGCGGTGGCGCTCTACACTGGCCAGAACACTGAGGACTCGATTGTGGCCAACGACACGCACTGTGGCATGGGCGGCGGCATGTCGACCGACACCAAGACCTATCGACACATTATCGATCCGGAAAAGTCCCAGATCTTTTGCAGTCCCGCGCACATGGTCGCGCATCAGGACACGATGCGCATCGAGGTTGCCTCGTGGAAAAACTATAGCAAGATTGACTCGATCGATGGTCTCCCGCGACGCGGCGAGTGGATCGAGCGCGGCGATGTGGTGATTGGCATTGCGCAGCTGGTCGACGACAAGGGCAAAGTGAAGCTCTTCAAGTGCTTCTCGGTCGTGTACGACGAGAAGTTCCCCTCGCGCGTCATCGATGTGCTCGTGACCTCGGACGCGCGTGGCAATCGCATTGTCAAGGTCAAGCTGCAAAAGCTTCGCGTGCCGCAGGATGGCGACAAGTTTGCCTCGCGACACGGTCAAAAGGGCACCTATGGCACCAATCCCTACCTCGAGAACGATATGTTGTTTTGCACACGCGACGGCATTGTGCCCTCGAAAATCATCAATCCGCACTGCTTCCCGAGTCGCATGACTGGCGGCCAGCTGCAAGAGGGCATCTACTCGCAGCACGCGGCGGTCTATGGCAAGAGCGTGATCGACTATGTGGGCGTCGAGCGCACTGGAGCGCCCGCGTACGTCACGCACATTGACTCGAGCAAGAACGCGCGTCTGCCATTCGGCTCCAAGGAGAGTGAGCGCATCGAGCGCGAGCTGGTCGACGCGGGCTGGAACCCTCTCGGCGAGGTCACTATGAAGAATGGCCGCAACGGCCGCACGCTCCAGGCGAAAATCTTCCTCACGCCCATGTACTATCAGCGACTGCGACACATGTCGGGCGACAAGGAGCGCTCGCGCTCGGACGGTCATCGCAATCGCATCACGCGACAGCCACCCGCTGGACAGAAGAATCGCGGCTCGACGCGATTCGGCCAAATGGAGGTCGATTGCCTCAAAGCGCACGGCACTGCGAGCATGCTGCACGACCGCCTCTACATCAACTCGGATCGCTACGTGTTGCCCGTGTGCGAGCGCTGCGGGACCTGTGCAGAGATGCCCGCGCTCGACTCGGAGGGTCGCATTGAGAAGGAAAAGGGCCTCTGGTGCCGCGTGTGTCATCACTCGGGCAAGAAGCAGCTCGTGTGCAATGTCGAGATCCCCTATGCCTCGTTTCTCGCCATCAAAGAGGAAATGTGCATGGGTATTCTGCCCAAAATCATCACCACCAAGTAAACCAAGTAGCGTATATATGAAACCGTTCTCTGGGCGACTATGAGTTTTGTTTAGCAGACTATGCGTCTTTGGCTTCTTATTCTTCTCGTGGCGCAGGTCGAGTCGGTGATTCGCGTGGGAAACTGCACACTATGCAACTATCCTGGCACAGAGCTTCACCTGGCGCTCGCCGACGCAACACCACAGAACAACACCATTGAGCTCTACGGAGAGATTGTGGTGACCGAGAGTGATGAGCGCTCGCCAACCAATGTGTTTACCCTCGAGCTCGCGGGTCTCTCTATCATTGGGCAAGATGCGCGTATCACAAGCGAGGACATGAGCTTTCACAACTATACACTCTTTGCGGTGGCCGCTTCGGACATCACACTCGAGAGCTTTGCCATTGGCAATAGCTTTGCCTCGGACAAGGCTCTGATTCGGCTAGGCTATGGCAACGCCTCCTCCTCCTCCTCTATTAACAACACACTACTGCAAGGCCTCGAATTTAGCGATCACTCGAGCAATGCGCGCAAAGTGGTCTTTTCCTCCAACTATAGCTTTTCGAATGTGAGCATCCTAGGTAGCAGATTCCGAGCGCCAGAGAATGCGGGCTCTTTTCAACAAGCGATCGCATTCGAGGCACTCGCGCGAGTGGATGGAATCATCACCATTCGCGATAACGAATTTTACGATATTGGTATGGATTTCGACGATGAAATGTACACATTCGCCAACCAGTCGAGTATTGTGGACGCTCGGCGTAATTTCTGGTGCCCATGTCCCTACTCGGAAGAGGTGGAGCGTTTCGTGGCCAACGAGACTCTCGCGAACTATCCACTCCCACCCGCGTTCGAATTCAACCTGACTTTTGCCCAGAATCCTTATGATTCCGAATCGCTCGATCGAGTGCTCTGGCTACCCTATGATGCATTGCCATTCTTGGATGAGGAGAGCGACCGACTCCCGGGACCTTTGCACGATGAGCATGGCGTGGGTGCGACGAGTATTGGAGAGATTCTGCAGCGCAACAACTCGCAAAGCGCATTCATCTCGGCCTCGCACTATCTAGCGCTCGAACCCGCTTTGGTGGTGGATCGCGCGCTCACCATTACCCAATCGGATGGTGGTTGCTTGGGCTATTGCGCCACAGCGCCCACGCTGCACGTCTCGAGTGGGTTTTTCCAAGTCGATCTCCCGGCGTTTGTGGGCATCGAGTGCCTACTGAGTATCTCGGCGCTGCGCATTACGTTGCACTCGGCATCGGAACTCGCGTGGTATCGTGGCGCCGACGAGGTTCCCGTGCAACTCGTGCAAGAGATTGCATTCGAGGGCTCGGTCTCGCTTACAGATCTCGCGGCGAGTGATATTCCCTCGCGAGTCACTCGCGCCTACTCGGTGCTCTCGCCTAGCACCTACGAGTGCTCGCTCCTCACGCACAATTTCATTCAAACGCGCAGCGCAGCCTCGTACACGGCAGCACTCGTGTCCGAGTTTTCGCCCAACACTCGCGCGCCAGCCAAATTCTCGAGCAACACATTCCTAGGCATGAGTCGTTTTGCGCTGCGTCTCGTCGATGTGCTGAGCACTCGCGGGGTGCTTGTGCTCTCGAATCTCTTCTCGAGCATCTCGGGCCCTGCGGTGCAAGTGGATCGCTGGGCCACACAGCGCATCACCATTGCCGAGAACACATTCCACTCGGACACACTCGCGGTGCAATTCGACAACTCGGGCGATAGTGCACACGACTCGCAGATCTCCTGCAACGCGTGTCTAGAGACCACTCCCGAGTGCTATCGCGTCGCGAAAAGCAAAAACTCCAATAGCTTGATTTGCTCAAATTGCGAGCAGAGCGCGTTTGCCTCGGAGCCCATTCTCAATGCGAGCGCGCTCACGTGTGGCACACTCGACACGCTCTCCGACAATGCCCTCCGGGCGATACTCGAATCGATCTGTGCGAGCGCGGGCATTGACGATTCACTCTTGCTGGCCGAATTCGCGCAGCACTCGAACACTCGATGGGTAGCGCTCTTTTGCAACGCCTCGACCGCTCTGGCATTTGAGAATCAATGCATATCATCGTCCCCGTCGAGCAAGAGCGCATCACCCTCGATCGAGCACAATACATTTGTGATTGAGAAAACCACCCCCGCGCAACCCGTGAGCGGAGACGCAGCGGCAACGTTTGATCGCTACAAAAATGTGTTTGTGTGGCTCGCGCCGGGCGACAATGTCTCATTCCTTGAGCCTTGTGCGCCACCCAACGCCTCGATCGAGTTTAACGCTCTGGGCTATGGCGTCGAGCTTTTCACGCAGAGCGCGAGTGTGCGATTCGTGCCTCGAGCAGTCCAAGGTCAGGAATGCGATGCATATGGCGCCGAGCAGTACAAGGCGTTTTTGTTTGGCACATTCTTGCCCATGCATAGCTATTGTGTGGACGCCTCGTGTGTGAATCGCTCGGGCTATGGCGCGCAGCCTGTCGAAGTGTTCCGAGCGTTTGGCAATGTGAGCAAACAGTGCATCGACGCCGAGCTTGAGATTAAGCACGCGCTCGACGATCAGGACTCGAACGAGACTTGTGCCTGGTTTAGCATTGCAGGCGGCATCAAGGACAAGAGCACTCGCTACGCGCTCCTCGATGTGAACAATCAGAGTATTTTCGCGCGTGACTCGAGTCCGCTTTGCTTTCACACTGCAAACATCTCTCTCGAGCACTATCTCGGACCCTACTCACCCTATGCACTTTGCAAGCGCGAGCGCATCAACCGATGCGTGTTTT
>Ga0307379_10011690_pt1 | contig 11499 bp, 12 predicted proteins | sample UN2MG_FD_202237 | JGI IMG/M metagenome (GOLD analysis project Ga0307379, IMG submission 202237) | Soil microbial communities from Risofladan, Vaasa, Finland - UN-2 | ecosystem: Environmental > Terrestrial > Soil > Coastal area > Acid sulfate soil | place: Finland: Risofladan, Vaasa | collected... | reverse complement strand
ATCAACGCCTGCCACGTCGCCCAGGCTGTGGGGCCTAGCAGCGGAAGCCAGAACCGAGTGGAGTAGTTCCACACCACGTGGTGACCGTGCAGTGTGGGTTCGAGAGAAGCCGCCCTTGTGTCGAAGCACTCTGAGTCCGCCTCAGCTGTCATCCGCGGTCCACACCTCGTCGGGCACACCTAGAAGGTCATGGCATCTCTGGCGAAACTCCTGTGTAACCGGGTTGACACCGTTCAACACACGCGACAGGTACTGCGGGCTGTACCCTAGCTGGGCCGCGACCCACCAGTGACGGAGGCCCCGACCCTCAATCCAGGCGCGGAGACCGTCAGGCGCTCCGTAGGTTCGATCTGCGACCATGGCCTGTCCTTCCTCGGCGTGCTGACGATGGCAGCAACAACCGTGACAAACTCCAACACGTCGCCTAGCTCCGATAAGGGGATCTCTATCTCTTCCATGTCTGCAAACGATGACATTATACACCTAAAACGCAATGTTGTCAAACGATGACATTTCGTGTAGAATAAGAGATACGACTTGTAAGGGCGCAACCGGCCCCATGCGCTACGAAAGGGGGTGATCGAGTGAACGTTGAACACGAGATCGGCCGGTTGAGTGGGGAGGCCCAAGACCTCGGCGAGTTTCTCGAGAAGGCATGCAAGCTCCGACAGAAAGCCGTCACGCGGGCCAGTGAAGAGGCCGGTCTGTCGAGGAATTCCATCTCGAGCTTCATCCTGGGGTCTCGGCGTCCGTCGGTGGACTCTGTGCACGCACTGGCGCGTTACTTCGGGGTTCCCGAGAGGAACATCCTGAGGCTTGCGGGCCACACCGACACTGTGCCGGCTGCTATTCTCGAGGGACTCGGGGAGGTGGTCGGGCTCATGGTGCGTTCCATGGACGCGGAGGAGCTCAACGAGTGGATCCAGTTCGGGGAGATGCTCCTGCTGCGTCGCCAGCGACGCATGATGGAGGAGAGGCATGAGGTGGAAGGGTAGCTACTCTGAGAACTTTCTGGAGGACCATGAGGACGCTTTCCGCTGGCTCATGCTCCTGATCGGTGGGGGCCTGGTGGTGAGGTTCGTGCTGGAATCCCTCGGGGCCTGGCCGTGGGCGTAATGCAGGGCGGAGAGGTTGATCGTCTCTCCGCCCTTCTTCGTGTCGGGGGGTGGTGAGAGAACCATGGCGGAGCAGAAGGAGAGCAGGCCTCGCAGATTCGCCCGATGGCTCGCAGATAGGCTAATGCAGGCAGCGCTCGCGGGAGTCATCCCGCTGTGGATCGCCTACAACACCAACCAGGACCTCCGGGACGCCCTCCGGAAGTTGGTGGATCGGGTGGAACCCTCGCCGATCGCACTTGCCGGTCTTCTCATACTCGTTTCATTGGGCTACGTGGGGCGGAAGATCTGGGAGCGGATGACGTCACTGCCCGCCTCGCCGGCGGTGGAGACGGGCGACCCTTTGGCCGAGCGCGCGAAGCTGCGGGAGCTTGGTGACTGGACCGTGAGGTTTCGATGGCCGTTGAATCGCGCCGAGACTCTGGCCGTGGCGGCGTTGGTGGTGACTGCGCTGGGGGCGATACCAAACTGGGTGAACCTCCTGCAAGCTCGTGGCTACGACGCTGCTTGGCTCATACCGGCCCTGCAGTGGGTGCAGAGCGCGCGGTGGGTCATCGTTGCGCTCTTTGCCTACGGGGCGGCCGTGCTCCTAGTGTGGAGGTTCTGGCCGCTGCTCGTTCGGCTCCTCAAGTGGCTCGGGGGGCTGCCCAAGCGATTCTACCTGTGGCTGCTCTGGCACCTCGTGATAAGGCCGGTGAGGGATCACTACCCTCAGAAGGGGGCGTCCACGCAGGAGGCTGCGCCGTCTCCGTTGGGTCCCATCCAGCCGACCCTGTCGAGCCACCTTCGACGCCGGCTAGCCGCTCAGGACCGGGCGGGGGATGCCAAGACACGGTCGCTGGTGGCGGAGGAGGATGAGCGGGCCCTGTCGTCGCTCAGGTCGGAGCTGTCACAGCTGTCACAGGAGATGCAGGCGGTGACGCATGAGGCTGAGGGGGCTCTGTTGTCGCTCAGGTCGGTGATGCTCAAGAGGGTAGAGGATGGGGCAGCAACTGTGGAGAGGGAGCCGCGGGGCAGTGAGGAGTCGGTCGGGATATCGGCCTTCAAGGCCAAGACAATGGTTCTGAGCTGGCAGAGCGTGAGCGTACTGGAGTATCTCTTGAGGCTGCACCTGAGTCGTCCCGGTATGGTTATCCGCGAGGCCATGTCTGCTCCCGAGTTCCCTGCGTCGCCACTTGCAAGCCTGACAGGGGCGCGCCGGGAGGCCACCTTGAAGGAACTCCTAGACAAAGGATTTCTACAGGAGTACAGCTGGGAAGGGGACACGTTGCAGGCATGTGTGAGTGAGTGTCTTTCCAACCGGAGTGTGGCGGAGGTGCTGTTCGAGTGGCTGCAGGAGTTGATGGGGAAGGAACGAACGGGGTTGGACTGATCTACGTCCGGCGCTCCATGGTGCGCTTTGCCCTCGGGGGCGTTGTGCTCTGTCCGGGGGCCTGATGTAGAGTAGCGAGGATGGTGAACGGGCAATGAGGGTTCGATGGCCATTGAATCGCGCCGAGACTCTGGCCGTGGCGGCGTTGGTGGTGACTGCGCTGGGCGCGATACCAAACTGGGTCAACCTCCTGCAAACTCGTGGCTATGACGCTGCTTGGCTCATACCGGCCCTGCAGTGGGTGCAGCGCGCCCGGTGGGTGATCGTGGGGCTTGTTGCTTGCGCGGTGGCCGTGCTCCTGGTCTGGAAGTTCTGGCCGCTGCTCGTTCGGCTCTTCAAGTGGCTCGGTGGGCTGCCGAAGCGATTCTATCTATGGCTCCTCTGGCAGTTGGTGATAAGGCCAGCGAGGGATCATCGCGGTCTGATCGTGTCTCCTGACGGTGAGGACCGCGTGTTGGAAGGTATGAGTGACGACGCTCTTCGGCTGCTCTCACTTGTCACAGCACGCTATGTGGCGGAGAGACCGGCCACCAGCGACTGGCGTTTTCGGGTGGAGCCGCGCGACTGGCTGCCGGTCCGAGAGCTTCCCTCGCTTTCAGAGCAAGACACGATACTTCGCCAACAACGAGCCTGCGAAGAACTGCTCGACCAAGGCTTATTGACCGCACCTAAAGCGTTCGTGGACCATCAGCGTTCCGTGCTGCCATGGTTCCCTGCGTGGTGTACAGTGGGTGGCGGTGCACCGGGGGTGCTTCGCGCGGTCACGTTGGAGCTAGAGTACCGGGAGCGGCAACTACCCGAGATCCACTGGTCGAATCTTTCAGATGAGAGGCCCGCGTGAGTGGTAGATACCTTGGTTGGCTCGATGCACGAGAGGGTGGACGGAGGGGGGTTGCTGGGTGAGCGGTGTTGCCCTGATCTACGTCCGCCGGTCCATGGTCCGCTACGAGGCCGACCGGGCCAGCCCTGAGCGCCAGCTGGACAACTGCATGCGCGTCTGCGAGGAGAAGGGCTGGACCTACGAGGTATTCCAAGACGCCGAAGGGCACCGGTCCGGACGCTCCGAGAAGCACCGGCCAGAGTGGCGCCGCCTCAAGACCCAGCTACCCCGGGACGAGGTAGTCGCCGTCGTTGTGAGCTCACTGGACAGAGCGTCTCGCTCCCCCAGAGACTTCTTCGTGTTCCTCGACCTCCTGCAGAAGCACAGCGTGGAGCTCGTCAGCGTCAAGGAGCGCTTCGACACCACCACCGCCATAGGCAAGGCGTTCCTGGCCATGCTGATGGTGGTCGCCTCTCTGGAGTCTGATCTCGCCAGTGAGAGGGTCCGCGACAGCGTCCGTCACCGCCGCGCCAAGGGCGTTCATGTTGGCATAGCGCCCTTTGGCTACCGCCGCGAGGACGGCCACCTCGTCCCCACCGAAGATGCGCGACTAGTCACGCTTCTCGTCGAGTTGTACGCCACCGGCAGCTACAGCTTTTCACAGCTGGCCGTCGAGCTCAACCGCCGCGGCTACCGCTTCCGAGATCGGTACGGCGCCAAGGCCTTCACCAAGGTGTCCGTCCGTAGCGTACTTAAAAACGCCTGGCTCTACGCCGGTCGGCTCCCCGTCGGCCGGGAGCGAGACCGAGCCTATTCGGAGATCTACGACGGCGACCACGAACCGCTCATCAGCGACGAACTGGCCGGGCGCGTCATCGACGTCAGACGAAACAGGACCAAGGGCACGAGCCGAAGCCCATCCAGGCTCTACCTCTTGACCGGCTTGCTCTACTGTCAGGACTGCGGGGCGCGACTGTGGGGCAGGCGCCGCGGCAAGGCAGGCACGCCCACCTACCGTCATCCAGGCCCGGCGTGCCGCCCTTACCATGGCTCCTTCCAGGCTGAGCAGCTGGAAGCCCAGGCCATAGCTCTACTCGACGGCCTCGCCCTTCCCACTCAGCTGCAGGATATGATCAGGGAGCGAGTCAAGCAGCGAATCGAGGCGGAACCCAGGAACACGGAGCTACTCAGGGAGCTAGAGGCAAAGCGCGCCAAGCTCATCCGCTTGACAGAGATGCGGCTTGAGGGCGACATCGACAGAGACGACTACCACGCCCGCAAGGCAGAGATCACCGCCGCGACCCTAGACCTGGAGACCCAACTCGGACTCGGCTCCTACGATGCGGACAGTTCCTTGCAGCGCATCACCGACCTGGCCCGCGTGGCCCGTGACGGTTCGCCGCCTCAGCAACGCGGCGTCCTGCACTCCGTATTTCAACGGCTCGAGCTCAGCATCGAAGAGGGCGAGATCGTCAAGGTGGTGCCCAAACCGTGGTTCCGCACTTTCTTCCCCCACCTCGTGGAAGCATGGGACCACGCGGATGCTGCGCGCCCCCAGACCCCTCCAGGCGCGTTTTGTCGTTCCCCCCTTGGCGGCGCTGGATAGGTCCCCGATCAGTACTTGCCGAAGCGGGACCTGTCCACAGCTACCGAAGAGACCACGCCCAGGACGAATGCCCACGCCACCCAGGGAGTCGCGATCTCGAGGGCGAACTCCCCAGCGCGCATGAACACGTAGATCATGGCGATGAGCACGTACGGGGAGCTCAGCCCCAGACCAGCCGCCAGCCTTCTGTGCAGTGGGGTCTTCGACAGCAGTATCGTGGCGCACCCGGCAGCCAAAGGAGGGAATAGGAAGAGGGACCAGTGGATCTCGGAGAGTCTGAAGGTCAAGAGGGCCAGCGTGAAGAAGGTAAGAGAGGGATAGTAGCCCGTCGCCAGCCCCGCGAGCAGTGTGAGGGCTAGCACAGTCAGCGCGAGAAGGGCATAGCCCAGAAGAGAGACGCTCAAGGCGTACACGATCGATTGCTTAACACTGTTCCGGCGTGAGCCCACTTCTCTAGAGCCTCCTGTCTTTGAACTGGAATCCTTACTCTTAGTCAATCCCTGTCCTGCCCCTGAATCGAGTAGCGCCTCTCGGTTCGTTCTTTGATGCCTGCCAGCATGGTGCTGTGAGCGACCGTGTGGCCCTTGAGCAAGATCAGGCTCATGAGCCACGCAGGACCGCCGATGGGCCTCACGCGGACCATCATCCGCGTCTTGCCCTCGCCGACCGGTTCGAGCACAACGCCACCCGTTGATGAACCATAGTCCCTTTGGCTTGTGTTTCTCCCGATCGAAATCTGGGCCCTCCATCACCTGCCGGGCTGCATACAGGACCAGATGTCGATTGCGCTCGATGGCCTTGACAATCCAGTTGCCGCGCTCGTCAGTCACGTTGGGCTCGCCATCCGACAGTGCGCCACCTACCTGCAAGTCCTGGGATTGCGGAACGATCTCCCAGGGGCTGGTGGCCTCTTTCGCGTACTGTGGGTAGGTGAGTGCAGAGGGGTCCACCAGTACCAGCCTGCCCGGCCACCGCCGAGATGGACAATCCAGGGCCGTACCACTGCAGGAGGGACGTCGATGGTGATGGCCCGCGTTTCCTGGACGTGCGGCTTGGGAACGAGCTCATCACCCGGAAGCGAGCGGCCCTTCTCGTGCCCCGGCGCGCCCGATCGCAGGAGGCGCGGGTGAAAGAGCCCGCGGGCCAGGAGCGCGAGGTAGTCCGGGATGGCCGATGGGTGGAGGCGGAATCTTCGCAGGAAGCCCGGCCCTCTGGGGCTCGGATGGCCCATCACATACAAGAACGCACACAGCGAGCAGATGGCCAGGCCGACGAGTAGCATCATAGCTCTCAAGGCGGTTCTCTCCTTTTGCCGTCGCCCGAAGGCCGCATCGTCGCGTGGCAGGCCATTCCTGTCCAAATGATCTCTCACCGGGCCTCCTCGGTGCCGTTCACAGCACCCACACCAACGCGCGCCCTACCGCAGCTGCGGCAGGGCACTGACCACATTGTATCCCGAAACACTGTTGGCTGCTACGGACAAGGGGGACGCGAGAGGGTCGGGCTTTGCAGCTGAGCATGTTCGCTGGCGAGAAACGCACAATCGCACCGGCTGCATCCTACCTGGGTACGTCCAGCTCACTTCCTGGTGCTGAGGTGCGAGCTCGCTGGTCTGGCAGGCTACGCTGAGCTGCGCTGGAGGAGGAGAGAGCAGGCGCAGCGGCGCCCCGCAGGTTCCCAGCCTGCGGGAGCTGTGATAGCGAGGGCGGGCCCTGCGAGGGATGGTCCTTTTCTCTTGGGACAGAGGTCGGCAATTGTTGGACGCTCGCTGGAGGTAGTGGTGCAGGCGACGTGCCCGCTGAGTGTTCTCGCTCGCCACGCCTAGCGGTGGGGACAATCAGCCGGGGGATTGGGGCCGACCGGCGTGGCGCGCCGGGTTCAGCACAGAGAACAAGCAACCGGGAGGGACGCCGGGTTCAGAGGGGGGCTGGCGCAGCATGGCATCGGCAGTGTGGCTAGAGCGTGGAGGCTGACGGGCGGAGTGCATGAGGCCTCAGCCGCGCTTACGCGTGGAGGGGCGTCAAGGTAACTCTATATTGTACACAACAGAGTTTAGCAAAAGTATAGCCTAGACGCGGCAGTCTGCTGCAACTCCATAGTGGGCAAGGCTGGCTATGAGAGGAAGAAACGATCGTTTAGTGCAGGCGCCGCTCTCAGGGGTTGCAGGCGGCAAGCGCCGCCTCATGCCGGGAGATCTCGGCGTTGATGTCGGCAGCTTTCATGTTTTGATACATCTCCAACTCCAGCTGCAGCTCCTCCATATGCATGTCGTCTCCGTCTCGCGCCGCCTGCTCCATTTCATCCTCGATCCAACTGAGCATCGGCTCGTGCTCCGCCTCTATGTCTGCCAGCATCTGCTGATGGTGGGCGTTCTCGTCGTCCTCGCAGCTGGTGCCCGGAGTGCGCGATGGTGACGGCGGAGGAGGCGTGGGGCTGGGGGCAGCGGTGGTCGTTGCCTGTGCAGGAGGCGTGGGGCTGCGGTCGGCCGAGTGGGTGGGGAGCGGTGTATCGGAAGTCTGGGGAGCCTGGGCGGGGGGTGACGTCGCGGCGGGCGCGGGTTCGCCGGGTGCCTGGCTGCCAAGCGGGATCACCCTGGTATTAATCGGCGCGGGTCCATCGGGCGCCTGTGCAGGAGGTTGCTGGCCAGGGCCGGTTGTCGGACATGGGCTTGGAAGGGGGGTCTCTGGCGGCGACCCCGCCGTCTGTGTGCTGACCCCCTCCGTCAGGTAGATCAGGACGTAGGCGCCGAGGCAGCCGTAGACAAGGACGGTGGCCATTCCCAGGGCTCCAAGGACTAGCTGCTGGTTTCTCGACATCGTGTCCGTGTTCCGATGGAGGATAGGATTGTCAGCGCCTCAACGGAATGATGGCATACGCAGTCCCGGCGGGCAACATGGGGCTGGCTATTCGGCTTCATGGTCTGCACATCGCGTCAGCGGAGCCTCCCCACTGGACGCCGGGTCACTCCGTCGTGACCGTGCGGGAACCGCCCCGGAAAACAGAGAGGTCGCCCTCAGGCAATCTACCGCGGTGGCGGGTACAGACCCGCTGGGTAGGAAGGCGGCCTCTCAATGAATGTTGGTGCCGGGCGACACTGCCTGGCAATGAAGTAAGCAGCTGATGCTGAGTTAGACCGTATAGGCATTCCCCTGGGGTAGCCACGACCGGGCGGCCAAACCACCTGGCCAGCTACGCGATGCTGCCAGCCGAGGCTGAAGCCAAGGGCCCGCGCCATGGGGTCTGCGGTGCCATATGGGAACAGGCTACTCGCAGACCAGGCCGATGATGCTGTTTGCCGCGTCGATCAATTCTAACCCCGTCTCCTCCGGCAGGTCTCCCGTCTTGGTGCAGGCCTCTACCTGGTTGACGAAGGCCTCCAGTTGACGGCAGGTCGGTCCGGCCTTTCCTTCATTCAGCAGCCTGATGGCATTCTCCAGCTTCTGAACCAGCGCGTTTGCCTTGCCGGTTTTCAGTAGGCCATCATCCACAAGCCCCTCGATTTGGGCAATCATGTCCATCAACGCCACGGGGGTCATCGTCCACAGCACGGCGTGTCGGTCGCCGGTGTCTGTGTAGCTCCAGCCCACAACTTGCCACTGTTCGTTGATGTCAACAGCGTCGCTTCTTTGCCCTCCGGGCAGGGTACCGAGGTCGATCATGCCGCTGGTCGGGGTCCAAAAGAAGGCACGCATCTCGCCCGTGGCGAGATAGCTGTAGCCGATGACCTGACCTGAGCGGCTGACCCGACCGGCGCGGCTGCTACCACCGCTGAGGGCGCCAAGGTCCTGCATGCCGCCGCCCGCCGTCCACAGGAAGGCGTGTCTTTCGGCGTCCCCTGAGGTGTCACTCCAGCCGACGACTTGCCCGGACTCGCTGATGTCAAAGGCTGCGCTGTAGCTCCCGCCGAGGGTGCCGAGGTCGATCATCCTGCCCTCCGCGGTCCACAGGAACGCGTGGTAATCGCCCGTTGTCGTGCTGCTGACGCCCACGACTTGCCCCAGGTTGTTGACGTCATAGGTTTGGCTGTCGCTCCCACCCAGCGTGCCCAGATCCCTCATCCCGTCCGCCGCAGCAGTCCACATGAAGGCGTGGCTGTCGCCATCTGCGGTAAAGCTGTCGCCCACGACCCATGGAGAGTCGTTCATGGCGACAGCATCGCTGCGGTTTCCACCGAGGGTGCCGAGGTCCTGCATCCCGCCTACGGGTGTCCACAGAAACGCATGCACTTCTCCCGTGGCCGTGCGGCCGTTCCCGGCTACCTGGCCCGCCTCGTTGATGTCGCGAGGCAGAGCATACCACCCACCGAGATGGCCTAGCGTGGTTTCCTCGCCACCGTCCCAGAGAATGGGCTGGACGTTCGTCGTGCTGATGGACTTATTGGTTGCCACCTGCCTGAGGTCGTTCACGTAGGTATACGTATAACCAGGCCCGGGCAGATCCACCCACCCATTCTCCGCGGTCCAGAGGAAGTGCGCAATGCCAGGACCTGGCATGCTGTGCCAGCCTACCACCTGACCCTGGTTGTTGATGTCAGTTGGCCACCCCGTGCCGGTCGACGGCCCCAAATCCGCGATGAGTATGTCGCCCTGCGAGGAGACCGGCTGCGCCAGCAGCGCTGCCGCTACGCCCAACAGAATGAGTCTGCTTACGGTTCTCCTCATGATCTTGCTCCCCTCCTTGCCTTTTGCTCGTTCCCTGCCACGTGTGCGATAGCATGGTGTGGCAGATGCCAGAAGTGCTTCCTCTCGCTTGGAGTCACCTTCTCTCGAAGAGTCCGACACTGGCAAGGCTGCGTCCGGCGAACTCCTACGCAGAGTAAGCGTACACGCGGGCCCCAAGACTCGCCCCAGCCCACGCGGTGCTGAGCCTTGCCAAACTGCCAGACTATTGGGCAGGTATACCCAAGGATAGAGTTATGCAGGCGTTGCTCAGCCCGCGACACCCTTCCCTGATATAGTTTATCGTAGGAGCGCGCAAAAGGATATGGTACTTTATTCCTATGCCCTATGCTGCACTGCTTACCGGCCTTGTCAACGGACGGGGTGAACGCCGGCACGACGTCACTTCCATGGCGAAGGCATCGGCGTGGCCGCTGGTTTGGCTTCGTCATCCCTCGCTTCTGGTCTGCTATCTCGCCTATCGGTGCGAGTGCCCCGAGTGCCCGTGGAGGTTGGAGTACTGGCGAGGGGAGCAGGTAGAGACTATCCGGTCTGATTCGGTGACGGTCCGGCCGGAGAAGGATTGCTCGGCGTACGAGTTCGTGCCTCGCTCCGGAACGAGCTCGTGCGTCTGGCGCGGTATGGGGTGATGCGCTGGGGCGCCAGGCGATAGCCAACCATGAGGTGCGGAAGAGTCACGAGCTGCCCCATTGGAGGGCGGCTCGTCTGCGTTGTGTCCCAGAGGCTCCAAGGCGCGAGCGATTGCCGAATGCGCGGCAGACTCAACGAAGGGTTGGGAACTCGTCCTCGCTAATCTGCTCGGTCTCTGCTGCGCCTCCCACCACCGGATGCAGCGTCACCTGCCATACCGTGTACTGGGTTCCTCCTGCGGTGGGGATGGTCTGGTAGGGAAGAGGCTCCTCGAACTTGGAGAAGGTAGGCCGTCTGGTGAAGCGAGCCCCGGCCTCATCCCAGTCGTCGCCAAGGGAGAAGAACAGACGGTAGGAGCCGTCACGGATGCCAGTGATGGTGAACGCCTCGTAGCTCCGAATGTAGACCGCGATGTGGGGTGCGCCAGCGGGGTCCGCCAGAATGGCCAGCGCGTCCAGTTCCTGCCCGTTGTCGATGGTGAGCTCCCCCAGCCCATCTCTTGGCACCGCTTGGGTGATGAAAGTGCCCGTGGCCAGTCGTCTAGGCGTCGGCGTCGGAGCGGGTGTATCGGTGGGTATTGGCGGTACCGTCGGTGTAGGGGTGGGGGCGGGTGTGTGTGTCGGCGTGGTCGTCGCCGTAGCTGTGGGCGATGGAGGCGCTGTGGTGGGGCTGGGCAGCGGCGTGGGGGCAAGGGCGACGGTGAGGGGCAAGACCTCGAAGGTGGAGAGTAGCTCTGCATAGGCCTCAGGAACCGGTTCCGCGTCGTCAGCGTTGGAGAGGGCGTTGATCCTGAACAGCCGATCTTCAGCGGCGAACACGGTCAAGTACGCCACCCAACTTGGGTGCTGGGGGTCCCCCTCGCAGTAGGTCGCCTGGGCGCCCTTATGGCCATCGATCTCGAGGCCTATCGGGACGCTTATCAGATGGTGGCCGCTGGATTCGACAAAGCGAGTTATCAGGTCTACGCAGTCTCTCTCTGTAGCTGGTGCCACCCCCGATCCCACGCGAGCTGGGAAGACCCACACGGACATGCCCGCCAGGGGTGATGGTTCGGCTGCCAGTGTCTCTGTGGGAAAGAACCTCACGGTCTTGCCCGCAGCCTGTCCGGTCTTGGGGTCTTCAACATCCTCCGCCTCGACTTGCCAACCTTCTGGATGGACAGTCGAGAATCCGAGCCCCTCGTTGGTGTACGTTGTGTATGCTTGGTTGGTGGCCGGCGATGGGGCGGCGGCCTCCACTACGGGGGTGGGGAGGAGGCTGGATGCGGTGTTGGTGGG